>Ga0302326_10009739_pt1 | contig 20927 bp, 12 predicted proteins | sample Palsa_T0_3_FD_202264 | JGI IMG/M metagenome (GOLD analysis project Ga0302326, IMG submission 202264) | Peat permafrost microbial communities from Stordalen Mire near Abisko, Sweden - Palsa_T0_3 | ecosystem: Environmental > Terrestrial > Soil > Palsa > Peat permafrost | place: Sweden: Abisko... | reverse complement strand
ATCTTGTCCGCATCGACTGCCGTTCGACCCTGGGCTTTGAATTCCCCAAGCAAACCGATCGACTGCGGACGCAACCCCACGTGCGCCATCACCGCGACACCCGCGTCCGATAGCCTGCGGACCAGCCGCAGATGGCTTCCAGCCGCCTCTATCTTCACGCAGTCGCAGCCCGAAAGTTGCACCATCCGCACCACGTTTTTGACGCCCTGGGCGACGGATGCCTGGTATGATCCGAACGGCATATCCGCGATCACCATGCACTTAGGCGCGCCCCGGCGCACCGCAGCCGTCAGCTCGATCATAAAGTCAAACGAAACCGGCAGTGTCGTGGGATGGCCAAGAATCACATTGCCGGCCGAGTCGCCCACCAGCAGCGCCGGAATTCCCGCCTCCTGCATCAGCCGGGCGGTGGTAAAGTCGTAGCACGTGAGCATGGGGACCTTTGTCCCCGACTCGCGGGCGGCGCGAAGGTCGGCCATCGTGAATTTGCGGGCGAGGTCAACTGCCATGAGTCATGATTATAGTCGGCATAATGGGGCCGCAAACCCTTGGGTGAAAAACGGGACGGGCGAGTGACCCACGGCGGCGCCGTGGGCGTTTTGGTTTAGAGCATTTCCACTCCATGTTTAGGGCGGTGGTAACGATTGGGGCTCTGGTGGGTTGCCAGCGGGGGGATTGTTACCGTAGACGGCGGGGTCGAGGCGGAAGATGGGGGATTTGGGGTTTGACCGGGAGTTAAAGGAGAAGTGGCCGAAGCCTTCGGCGGCGAGGTTCTGGAGATAGGCTTTGGCGTGGGCGGCGGAGTCTCGGAAGGAGCGGCTGGCCTGCATCAACTGGCGGGTCGTGATCGCGCCACCGCGGCCTGCGATCAGGGTGAGCACGGTGATGATTTTGCGGGCTTCGGTATCGGAGGCGAGATCGGAATAGATTCGCCGGGTGTGCGCGAAAAACCAGTCGATGAGCCGGATGGCAGCGCGCATGGCGGCGGGATCGACGGAGGCGTGCGTGTGAATTGAGAGGGGTCCCCGCTCATCGACGAGAGAGATCATGCGGAGGATGAGGGCGAGGCGCGGGAGATATTCAATGAGGCCAAGGAGATGATTGCGAAGCTGGAGGTCATCGGCGGCAAGGGCGGCGGCGCGGAGGCGATGATTTGCGCCGAGGAGCAGGCGGCGTGCTTCCGGTTGGAGTGGGGCGAGGACGGGACGCGGGCGGCCGCGCGGATTGGGTTGAGGCTCGATGTTGGAGAGGCGCATGATGAGGAGGTCCCAATCGGCGCGGGTGGAGGAGCCGAGAATCGGTGAGCTTTGGCGGGGAGTGGTGGAAGGGAGGATGATTTCGGGGCGGACGAGAAGGAATCGGGCGAGGATCAATCCGGCGAGAGGGCCGAGGTGCGAGCAGTGAAGCGTTTCGGGTGAGAGTAAACCGGAGATGGCGACGAAGGCGTTGGGGGTGAAGCGGGCGAGGAAGGGTGCGCGATCGAAGGTGCAGGGGCCGGCGTCGAAGATGGAGGGGGCGTTGGACGCGGCGGTCTGGAACCAGGGGATGAGGCTGGAGGCGAAGATAAGGCATCCGCGCGGGCAGCGGAGGAGGTAGGAGGGGATTTGGCGGAAATCCGGATCGGTGAAGAAGAACTGTGAATCGGCGATCGGCTGGAATGGCGTGGGGCGGCGGCCCTTGCGGTCGAATTCGGACCAGGATTGGAGATCGATGGCGTGCTGGGCATGCTGGAAGTGGAGATGATCGGCGCGGCGCTGCTGTCGCTCGATAAGGGGGGCGAGGATGAACTGGCGGGCGCGGTCGAGCTGAAGATCGGGGGGCGCCATGGCGGCGGACCAGAGGCTGGCGGGGGTGGAGATTTCCTCGGTGACGGCAAGCCGGCGGGAGTTTCCGACGGCGGCGCCGGCGACGGTGAGAACCTGGAGCGCGATCATCGCGGGGTCGAGGCTGAGAGAATGGGAGAGGGCGGTGACGAATTGGCACGGAACATAGGGGAGGGCGGAGAGGGGGAAGTCGTGGGGGTGGGTCATGGGGTGTTGTGGTTGGGGACACGGCGGCTGAAGCAGCCGCGCCGCTGCTGGGAAGATGAGGTCCTCTATATATTGGGGCGGGAGGTGAAGGTTTTGGGTGGGTTTTTTGGGATTCGTGGGATTTTGTGTTTTTTTTCGGGGGGCGAGGGGCCGACGGATGGCCATCCGTCGGCTTTGCTGATTTTGGGGGTGGGGATTGCTAGAATCACGGCGTGGCCTGGGAGGATCGCGATTATAATCGGGACGGATCGGGCGGGGCGGGCGATTATCTGGCCAATCCGGCCGGAATACTTGGGCTTTCCGTGCCGTTCGGCACGTGGCTGGGTGTGCGCGTCCGCCTTCATTTCTGGCTGCTGCTGTCGTTCCTGTTCCTGGTGATGGGGCTGTTTGACGGCATCTCCCCGGTGGTGATCGTCATCGATATGGCGCTCACCCTCGTGGTCCTGCTCCTGCATGATTTCGGGCATCGCGCGTTCACCCTTTGGGTCGGCGGCGAGCACAACGAATTCATGCTCTGGCCAGCGGGTGGAATGGTTTTTCCCAACGTCCCGCCGGGTGCGCGCCCGACATTCATCGCCTTCAGCGGCGGCATGGTGGTCAACCTGATCCTGGGCATCGGCGGTTTCGTTGCCTATCAAATGCTGACAGGAATCTGGCTGCCGCATCCGATCATCGGTTCGCTGATGTCTCTGGGCGGAACGCCGCTGATTGCGGACATTTCATCAAAAGGTTTGCTCTCACTGTGCGTCGCGAATTTCACGTTTTTGAATTGGGGAGTGCTGATGGCCAACTGCCTCCCATATTTCTGGTTCGACGGCGGATTTCTCTGGCGCGCGGTTCTTCAACCGATGATCGGCGCGCAGGCGTCGCACAGTGTCACCTGCATTTTCGGAATGATCCTGGCGGTGCCGATGTTTTTTCTGGCGTTGGCAGGCCGGTCATTGCTTTTGATGATTGTCTGGGTCTTCCTGTTCAGCAGCGCCTACAGCGCCCGGACGCAGATGATGGTGGAGACGGAAGAATACGCAGTCTCCTACGGCGGGCCCGGGCCCAGCGGGCGCGTTCGAACCGGCCGCTGGCCCGCCAAATCCGCCGCCCGCGCCCAGGCGAAGCGCCGCCGCGAAGAGCAGAAGATCGACGCGATTCTTGCCAAGGTGAGCGCGCACGGGATGCATTCGCTGACCTGGATGGAAAAACGGACGCTGAAAAAGGGATCGCAGCGACTTAGATAGTAGCGTGGGCGTCTCGCCCACATCTTAGTTTTTTTAAGAACAAAGAAGAAATGTGGGCAAGATGCCCACGCTACAATTACAATTACAATTTCGGCCCCAGGCTCACGATCGTCATCGGCTCAAATGTGAATTCCCTCATCAGCTTCCGCAGCGATTTCGCGTCGATCGACATCAGGGTCTTCATATCCTGTTCCAGCGAGCGGTAATCCTTGTTGTACAGCCATTGTCCCGCGATCGCGCGCAATCGGCCCATCGGCACTTCGCCTTCCAGCACGATCCCGCTGGCGATTTTGTTCTTGGCTCGCTCCACTTCGGTGTCGCTTAGGTCGCGCTTCACGCGGGCCAGTTCTTTTTTCGCGATTTTCATCGCTTCGGCGGCTCTGGCCGGATCGGTGGTCATGGAGATGTAAAAACTTCCGCACCCATCGTGCGGATAGAACCCGAAATCCGCTTCCTCGGCCACGGCGTTGTCGACCAGGGCCCAGTAGAACCGGCTTCCCTCGGAATCGCCGATCACATCCGCCAGCACCCGCGCGGCAAATCGCCGCTCATCCTGCGCACTGGGCCCGGGCATCATCGCCATTGTGTATTGCCGCTTGAGCTTGGGGTCGATCATGGATTTGCGATGCCGCGAAAACCGGGGCGGCTTCTGATCGCGCGGGGCGCGCGATCGCTCCCAGCTTCCGCAATATTTCTTCGCTAAAGCCACCAGCCGCTTGAAATCCAGCTTCCCGGATGCGGCAAGGATCGTATTTCCCGGCCCATATCGCCGTTGAAAATACTTCGCCATCTGATCCCGTTTCAGCTTCTCGATTGACTCGCTCGACCCCAGCACGCTCATGCTCAGCGGATGATTCCCGAAATGCGTTTTCATCAGCGCTTCGTAAATTCGATGCCCCGGCTCGTCGAGGTACATCTTGATTTCCTCGAGGATCACCTTTTTTTCGGTCTCGAAATCCTCGGTTCGAATCGCCGGCCGCATCAGGTGCGACAGATGCTCGATGGTTTTTTCGGTAAACTCCGGCAGCACGTTGGCGAAATAAGCGGTGTTTTCCTGGCTCGTGTAGGCATTATAGTTCGCCCCCATTTCGTCGAAGATGCGGTTCACGTCCATCCAGGTGTATTTGCTGGAGCCCTTGAACATCATGTGCTCCAGGAAATGTGATACGCCGTTGACGCCGGGCGATTCATCGCGGCTGCCGGTGTTGACGTAAAATCCGGCGGCGAATGAATGCGCATCGGGGTTGGATTCGGCGATGATCTGGAGGCCGTTGGGAAGTTGGGTGTGGTGAAAATTCATGGGCGTGCTTTATGAGTTGGGGTTATTTGAACGAATATTAAAATACAAATTCAATGCAATGCAGGGGAGGCGGGAGACAACCCATACGGCCCCAAGGTTTTTCTCCCGCCTCCCCCGCACCCCCTCCACCCTCTTTCCCTTCCCCTCAACCGTCCAGCAATGGAAGAAAAAGACGACGGCCTTCGCGAATGTGCCGCTTTTCTTTTTTTGAGGGCGGTTGAGGGGAAAAGGAAAGGGAGTGGGGAGGGTGCGGGAGGGGCGAGGGAAAAACTCTTGGGGCCTTATGTGGTTTTCTCTCGCCCCTCCTGCATTGCATTCCAATTCGTCTTCAAAGCGACCGCCGCAAACTTTCTCGAATTTAAAAAAAATAAAATTCACATCACACCCAGGAATTAAACCTTCAGCGCCTCCGGCCCCACGGTCACAATCGTAAACGGTCCGGGTGGATGATCCTTCAAATATCGGTTGATCCGTTTCAGCGTCAGCCGATCGATTTCCCGCTCCATTTCCTTCAGCGTGCGAATCCTGCCGCGCATGAAAATATCCTGCGCGATCGCGCCGCATCGAGCGGAGGTTGATTCGCCCTGCATGATCGTGCCGGCTTTCAGGCCGATCTTGGCTCGATCCAGCTCCGCCTGGGTGATTCCCTCGGAAAGGCGATGAATTTCCGACAAAATGCAGTCGAGCGTCGCCTGCGCGCGATCGTTGCTCGACCCCGCGTAGCTGAGAATCGCGCCGATGGATTTCAGGCTCGTGTATCCGGCCCAGACGCTGTAGCACAGGCCGCGTTTTTCGCGCACCTCGGTGAAAAGCCGGCTGCTCATCCCGCCGCCGAAGGCTTCCATGAACGCGCGGATGGCGTAGTAATCCTCATCCGTTTCTGGCGGGGCGGGGTAGGCGATGCCGATATGCGTCTGCTCGCTCTCCTGCTTCACGTGATGCACGCGCTCCTTCGGCCACATCAGCTTGATTTCCTCGTCGGATGAATTGGGCAGATCGGCGAAATTTCGCTCGGCCGCGTCACGGACCTGGCGGAATTCGATATTGCCCGCCAGCGCGAGGATCGCTCCGCCGGCGTGATATCTCCGCAGCCATTCCTCGCGGCAGGATTTGATCGTCAGTTTTTTCAGATCGGCCGGATTCCCCATTGGATTCCGCCCCAGCGGAAACGGCAGAAAGGATTCCCGCAGCTTCACCAGCAGCATTTGCCGGGGATCGTCCTTGAGTCCCTCCAGCGATTGCAGCGCGAGATCGCGCGCCGCCTTGAACCCATCCACCGGCAGATGCGGCCGCCGCACGATGTCGGCATAAGCCGGCAGCGAATCGATGACCCGCTGCGCCACCGCCGCGCAGGAGAATCGCGTGTGATAGACGCTGGCGCCCGCGGAGCGCTGCAGGCCGAGGCTGTCGAGATAATCCGTCAATTGCCGGCTGTCGCGCTCTCCCGCTCCGCGCAAAACGAGGTCGGACAGCACGCTGGCGCTTCCGCTGAGATCGACCGGATCACCCGCCGACCCCGCGGGCAGCACCAGCACCATCGCCGCCGACTGCATCGCCGGTATTTTCTCCGCCACGAGGGTCAAACCATTGGTCAAAGTGTGCTGATAAAATCGTTGCGACAAGCCTTCTCCGTATGCAGAACCATGGATTATAGAACGATCGACCCCGGCCGGGAAATTGCGGTGTTTAAGGCCCTATTTCCAGCGAATACATCACCATTCCCGTCGCCAGCTTGGGGTAGAAAAATGTGCTCTTGGGGGGCATCACTTCATTTGTTTTCCCCAAATCCTCCAGCGCGTGCAGCGGCGTGCTCTTGAGCAGCAGGGCGATCTGATTTTTCTGGCCATCGGTCATCGCGGCCACTTCCCGGCTGTAAGCCGTGTACGCCCGCCCCGGCTCGGCGCCGCCGGCGAATTTCGGCTTGAGAACCTGATCCAGCAGATAATGCTGCACAACCGCGACATCCAGCTTTCGCCAGGCCGGCGAGTGCGTCGGCTGGGTCTCTTTCAGCACATCCTCGGCCACAACCGTGATCTGATAGGTCTTGCGAGTGCGGCCGTCGAACAACCCAAACGTCGACGCCGCCTGACGCGGAAGCACGATATCCACGTAATGCGGCAAATCCGATTCAGGAATATTCACTTCCGTCACATTCGCAACCGGTGACACGGCATTCCTGAACGCTTCTATGTTGAAATCCTTCAATCCGGAAATGATCCGATGCGTCGGCAAAATCAGCAGTCCATCATCCTGCATGCCCACCAGAACGAACATGCAGTAGTTGGCCGGATGCGACGGCGACAGGGGCCCTCCGTTGGCTTCGATCGCTTCCTTCTGGTACTGCAGCGCCATCGTGTAGCGGTGATGTCCATCGGCGATATAAATCGGCCGGGCGCTCATCTGATCGATCACCGCGTTTTCAGTGTTGCTGTCGATGACGGTCCACAGATCGTTCTGTACGCCATCGAGCGTCGCCGTCGATTCCGGCCGGCCGAGATTCTTGTAGAGCGCCGCCGTCACCTGAGATTTGGGATCTGAAAACAGCCCGAAGATCGGCGAGAGCTGCATTTTCGTCGCGCGGGTCAGCTTGAGCCGGTCCACAATCGCATCGGGATAGGTTTTCTCATGCGGGAAAACGTGCCCCTCGCCGAACGGGCTCAATTTCACCAGCGCGATCATTCCCCGCCGATGAAACTTTCGCGGCCCGTGCGTGTACGACTGCGAATAGGGATAAATCGCCGCCTTGGCATCCTTTTGAAGCACTTTGGCGGACAGCCAGGATTTCAACGTATCGCTGGCCATCGCGTATGCCGAATCCGGCCCCACCGTTTTCGCCGGCAGGTGCGGCAAATCCACGGTGACGATGTTCTGCGGATGTTTGGCGCGCAGGGCATTTTTCCCGCGTTCATCGAGCACGTCATACGGAGGGGCAATGAGGTTCGATAAATCGACCCCGCTGCCGTGTGGATAGCGAACTCCGGCAAATGGTCTGATCTGGGCCAAAACTGCACCGCTCCTTGAAAGCGATGAAGATACGGATTCATCAAGCGTTTGTCATGGGAGATAGTTTTCAGAGGGTTATCCAAAGTTTCGGCAGTTGCTTTGGGATTCGATGGCTTAAATGCAGAATCAATTTTATCGTTTGCGTTACTCTGCCGAACCAGATCATTGACTCGCCCTCGTTCGGCAGAACAATTTCAACCGATCCTCATGATTTCCAAAAATCGGCGTGCGATCATTATGTCCCTTCCATAAACAGCAGCGAAATTGAGGATGACTCAGTATCATTCTTTACGGATGTCGCCGTCGCCGAAAAGTCTGGTGCCGATTCTTGAGATCACGTCGCCAATGGGGAGGGTGACGCGGGTGGAGCTGGTGCGCACGCCGCTGATCGTGGGGCGGCTGGCGGAATGCGAGGTGCATCTGGACAGCCCGCGGGTTTCGCGGCGGCATGCGGAGCTGGTGCGAGATGTGGATGGGCGGTGGCTGGTGCGCGATCTGGAGAGCCGGAATCACACGCGGGTGAACGGGCAGGTGATTTCGGAGCAGGTGATTGGAGAAGCGGATGAAGTGGAGATCGGACAGTTCATGCTGCGGATTATTTTTCCGGAGAGTCAGAAACATCTGCAGGATTCGCGGACGACGGACTGGTCGGCCGAGGAAAGCGATGCGACGGAGTTTCGGATGCTGCTGTCGTCGCCGGCGCAGCGATTGAGTTCCGCACATCTCGCGAAGGTGAATTCACTGGGGCAGCACCTGTTGGAAATTGCGGGGAGTGGGGAGAGGTTGCAGGAGGTTTGCCGGTTGCTGGTGGGACCGGGGATGGCGTGCAACAGCGCGGTGGTGGTGCGGATTGCGCGGGGTATAAATTCGCAGCCGCAGCTTTTGTGTGCGTATCAGCTTCGCGAAAGGGAGGCCAATCCACCGGGAATTTCGCGAGCGGTGGTGGAGGCGGCGGTGAACGGGCAGCAGCCGGTATTGGCGGGTGGGGCGGTGTCGAGCGGGCTGACGGTGAATTTCTCGGAGGCGGAGCGCGGCGTGACGGCGATCATCGCGTGCCCGCTGCATGTCGATGCGGCCTCGGCGGATATCCTGTATGCGACGGTTCCGCATGAATGCGGCACGCTGGACTGGCTGGCGCTGGTGACGCTGGCGGGAGAGCAGTACAAGAAGGCGGAGCTGCAGATCGAAGCGCGGCGAACGTCGCGGGACAACGCGGCGATTCAGCACGAGCTGAAGCGGGCGCGGAAGATTCAGATGTCGCTGGTGCCGATGAATCCGACGGCGGCGGGGATCGAGGTGGCGATCGGGTTTGAGCCGTGCCTTTGGATCGGCGGGGATTATGCGAATGTGCTGAGCGCGCCGGATGGACGGGTGAGCCTGATCGTGGCGGATGTTTCGGGCAAGGGCCTTCCGGCGGCGATGGTGGCAACGGGGGTTCACAGCGTGGTGGATGCGTCGATCGGGCAGGGAAAAACGCTGAGGGAAATGGCGGAGGATTTGAATCGGTTTCTGATCACGTCGATGGACCGGCAAAGTCATTTGACGCTGCTGGCGGTTTTATTTGATCCGCTGTCGGGGAAGGCGGAATATTTGAATGCGGGGCATCCGCCGATTTTTGTGTGCGGTCGCGACGGGCGGGTGCGCGAATGGAGTTTTGGGCAGAATCCTCCGCTGGGGGTTTTGCCGACGCTGCCGACGATTGATACGGCCGTGCTGGAGCGCGAGGAACTGCTTTTTCTGTACACGGACGGTTTGACGGAAATGTACGCGGAGGATGGGAAGATGCTGGGGATGGCGGGGGTGAAGAGCGAACTGGCGGCGATGTACACCGCATCAGCGGAGCTTCCGCTGGCGCAGATGCGCGATAGACTTTCACGGCGGCTGGACGAAATCCGCGGCAACTCGCCGGTAACGGATGATCGAACGTTTCTGCTGGCGCGGCGGATGTGAAGTATCAACGTTGAAAGGATATTGAATCATGCAATACCGAATACTTGGACGGACGGGCGTGAAAGTTTCACCGCTGTGTCTGGGAACGATGAATTTCGGCGGGCGGAGTTCGGCGGCGGAATCGAAGAAGATTTTGGATCATTATTTGGAACTGGAAGGGAACTTCATCGATACGGCGAATGTATACAACGACGGGCGGTCGGAGGAAGTGATCGGGCAGTGGATGAAGGAGCGGGGGGTGCGCGACCGGATCGTGCTTTCGACGAAGGTGCACGGAAGACGGTCGCCGCACGTGAACGATGCGGGAAATTCGCGATGGCATATCGTGCGGGAGGTGGAAAATTCGCTGCGGCGGCTGGGGACGGAGCGGATTGATGTGTATCACATCCATAGGCCGGATGCGGATACGCCGATCGATCAGACGCTGCGGGCGCTGGACGATCTGGTGCGACAGGGGAAGGTGCTGTACCTGGCGAGCAGTGTTTTCGCGGCATGGCAACTGGCGGAGGCGCACTTTATCGCCAGGGAACTGGGGACGGTGCGGTTTGATATCGAGCAGCCGCAGCTCAACATCATCGACCGGCGGATTGAGACGGAGGTGCTGCCGTTCTGCCGGAAATATGAAATCGCGACGATCACGTGGGCGCCGCTGGCACGTGGCCGGCTGGCGGGAGCGTACACGCGCGGGGGGCGGAAGATTCCGGATGAATCGTGGTACAAAGCGCAGGGCAAGAGCGATTTCCCCGCGAGCCAGTGGCCGTTGATGGAAGGGGTGGACAAGCTGGCCGATGCGCATGGAATCAGCTCGAGCCAGTTTTCCATCGCGTGGTGTCTGCAAGTGCCGGGGGTGACGTGCCCGATCATCGGGCCGCGCACACTGGAGCAGCTCAAGGACAACATGGGTGCGCTGAAGGTGACGCTTTCGGCACAGGAGATGAAAGCGGTGGATGCGCTGAACCCGCCGGGTGAACTGTGCCGGGACCGCGGTTTGGGTGCGGTGCCGCGATAAGGCGACGATCAGGCGGCGAGGATCACGGCGTCGGTGTCGATGGTGTCGGCGGCCGCGGTGGATTTTTTCTTCTGGTCGGTGGTTGAATCGACGATGGCGGCTGCGTTCGATTGGGTGGTTTTTTTCTTCTTTCCGGATTTGGAGGTGCCCGAGGTTCCGCTGGAGCCCGAGGTTCCGCTTGAACCGCTGCCGGTGGAGCCGGTGGAACTGCTCGAACCGCCGGTAATTCCGCTGGTTTGGCTGGCACTGGGGGCGGCAATTGCCGAGACCATCGTTGGCGTGAATGTGCCGCCCTGATCCTGGGCGAAGCCTGAAACGGTGTTTTGCGATTCGGTCAGGGCGAGGCCTTCGAAGATATCCATTGCGATCGAGCCCGCGGCGGTTGCCGAGCCTAGGGTGAAGGTGTTATTGATCATCGTCAACGAAACTTCTCCAACGGCGCAGCTCGGCAGCGAAAGAGCGACGGGGGCGCTGGTCACGGAGTTTCCTTCAAGGACGACGAAGAACGGCACGTTCGCCGGGCCATAATCCATCACATAGAATCCACCCAATCCGGCGGTGACGTTGGTGACCTTATTGAAGCGATAGACCGAGCCGGAGGCGCCGTCGAGGGTTGAACTGGCGTTGCTTTCAATCCAAAAACCCGCCTGGACGTTGGAGATAATGTTGTTCTGAACCAGATTGAAATAGGAGGGGACAATGTCGCCCGAAGATTGCGTGGCGATGACGTTCACGCCGTAGCGGGTGTTGGAAATCGTATTGGAATCGACGACGCAGTTGACGGCATCACCCCAGAATTGAACGCCGGCGGACGCGGTGTCGGTGACGCCCTTGCCCTGGAGGGTGTTGTCATAGACGGCGATGTCGTCAAAGATGAAACCCACGCGCACGACGCTGGTGGAATCCGGGAGGGCCGCCCACGAACCGGCGAGCGTGATGACGCCCGTGGTGGAGTTATAGCTTTGAATGGGAACATATTCCCCGGTGCCGTCGCCGCTGACGATGATCGCGTAATAGTTCGCACCGACGGAGCTTCCTAGGCCGGTATAGGTGATCGTATTGGCGGTGGAGCTGACGTAGGTTCCGGTGGTCAGGAGGCCGGTCGATTCCCACAGCAACTGCTCGCCGCAGTTTTGGTTTGAGTAAGTTGGGCGAACGCCGAGGGCGATGGTGGTGTTGTTTGCGATGTAGGTATTGGATTCATCGCCCCAGACATTATTTCCGACGAAGAATCGCCCCTGTCCCCAGCCCGCGCCGGAGTCGGGGTTGGAATCATTGTAGTCCTGCACGGTGCAGTTGGTGATGCTGATGTCGTTGCCGCCGTAGGAGAAGAGCATTTCCTCGGCATCGTCAACGGCGTAGAAGTTATCGTGATCGAAGAAGAGCTGGGAGGCAGTGCCAAGGAAACTGCTGTTGCCGGTGAAATTGCAGTTGTTGAAGAAGATCAGACTGCTGCCGTTAATATCGAAATCGCCGCTGGTCATATCGGTCATGTCAACGCCGCTGAAGTGGACATTGGAGACAAATCGGCCGTAGGCGATGTGCTGCAGCACGGTGTTGCTCGAGCTGAGGGTAAGGTTTTCGATCTGGTCGTTGGAACTGAACCAGAGCAATTCCTCGGGGTAAGCGCCGCTGGCGGTGGCGCTCTGGATAATATTGGTCTTGCCCGCTCCATCGCCCAGGAGGGTCAGGCCCGGTTGCAGGGTGATGCTGCTGATGACATAGGTGCCAGTGGGAACGTAGACGGTGGAACCAGGATAAGCGTAAGCGGCATTGATGGCGGCCTGGAAGGCGGCGGTGCTGTCGGTTTTGCCATCGGCGACGGCGCCGTAGCTGAGGACGTTGAAGATTTTCGTGCTGGCTGCGGCGGGGGCGACGACATTGAGGGTGACGGGGCTGCTCCAGCCATATTCACCGCCGTGGCCGTTGTGGACCCAGACCTGGTAATTTCCCGCGGCCAGGCCGGTGGGAACGTTGAAAGTCACCTGATAGGGATTGGCGCTGCTGACCGTCGCCCACTGGCCGGTCGTGCTGCCGGCCTGGGTGATGTAGACCCAGGAGAGACCATCGGTGGCGCTGAATGTGAGGTTCTGCCCGTACACGGAAATGGATTGGCCGGCGGTCGCCTGATTGGGTCCCACCCACCAGGCGTCGGCTTTGTTGATCGCGACGGGGGCGCTGTATCCATCGTTATTTTTTGCCCAGAGAAAATACATCGAGTTGGCGGTGTTGCCGGCGTTGAGATCGACGGATGCGATTGCACCGCCGATCTGCTCGATGCCGTCGCCGACGAGGGTTCCGTTGGCCGCGGTGGTCTGTCCGTAGGTGAAGAACTCCGTATCTGAATCGTTGTCCGAAGCGGGGAGCGCGGAGGGATTGGTCAGGCTGACGGAGATGACATCGCCTGGGTTTCCTGATTGTGTGTACTGGGCGATTTGCGGCGCGCCGGCGGCCGCGGAGCCGGTGGTTGCCTGGGGGGCGAAGACGTCGAATCCGCTGGGGAGGGTTGGATTGCTCGTGGGTGCGACAACCGTGGGAAGCTCGAGCACCGAGGCGGCCAATAATCGGCGCGTTTCCAGGTTCTCCAGTTGGAACCTTTTTCTGGTGACACGGGTAGCGGGCACAATTGCGGTCGATGGCATTCCACTCTCCTCCGGTACTAACGTCGGTAAACCCCGAAGCAGGAAAAACGTTAAATCAAGGAATTTACGCCCGGCGCGCCGAAAAGTTTGCCAAGTTTGACGGCACGGGCGGTGATGCCGATTGTTTTCGCAGGCGGGCTCGACTGCGAGGTCGGATTCGATAGTTCTTTGCAATGCGGCCTGACGGATAGCCGATCAACTTGTGTCCGCTTGCGCAGGCGGCCTATACTTGCTGCGTTAATAACAGTGCGCCAACTCGAACTTTATTCTCTTTATTTTCGAACTTTGGCGGAACTCGCGGTGCTTCGCACCGCCGCTAAATAATTTGAGAGGTTTGGAATAACGGAACTCGCGGTGCTTCGCACCGCCGCTAAATAATTTGAGAGATTTGGAATAACGGTGGATTTGACTGAGTGCCGGGCGCGGGAGTGAATTGAAATGGATCGGTTGTCATTTCTGGAATTGGCGCAACAGCGCGTCGTCGTTCTCGACGGCTCGATGGGGGCGACTCTGCACTCATTTTCGCTGGATTTGCAGCGCGATTGGCGCGGGCAGGAAAATTGCTGCGAGATTCTAAACCTTTCGCGGCCGGATTTGATCGAACAGATTCACGAGGGATTCCTTGCCGTTGGTTGCGACGGGGTTGAAACCAATTCATTCAGCGGAAGCCGGATCGTCCTCGCCGAAGCGGGGCTGGCCGAGCGCACCGTAGAGATCAATCGCATTTCGGCCCAGATCGCGCGGAAAGTATGCGACCGGTTTGAGACGCGCCAGCGGCCGCGATATGTGATCGGATCGGTCGGACCGGGCACCAAGATCGTCACCCTTGGCCAGACCACCTGGGATGAAATGGAGCGGAGTTTTTTCGAGCAGATCCAGGGCCTGCTCGAAGGGGGCGCGGATGTGCTGCTGATCGAAACGCAGCAGGATTTGCTGGCGATCAAGTGCGCGATCGCGGCGGCGAATCGCGCGTTTGCAGTCGTGGGGCGGCGCGTGCCCATCATGGTGCAGGCGTCGATGGACCAGCAGAACGGGCGACAGATGCTGACGGGGTCGGACGCCTCGGCGCTGGTGGCGGCGATAGCGCCGTTTGACGAAGTGGATTGCCTGGGGCTCAACTGCGCGTTTGGTCCATACGAGTTGACGGAGACGATCCGATATATCTGCCAGAACTGGCCGAGAGTGGTCAGCATTTTGCCCAACGCGGGCCTGCCGATCTATGTGAACAACAAGGCGCATTTTCCGATGGCGCCGGCGGATTTCACGAAGGGCGTCATGCGCTTCGTCGAAGAGTTCGGCGTGAACATCGTCGGCGGATGCTGCGGGACGACGGTGGAGCACATGAAGCTTCTGTGCGATGCCGTGGGATTTCGCCCGCCGGTGAAGCGCGAGGCGGCGGTGAAGCCGCAGGTGTCGAGCCTGATGAGCGCGGTCGATCTCCGGCAGGACAATAGTTATCTCATCGTGGCCGAGCGGACGAATACCAACGGGAGCCGGCAGTTCAAACGGCTGCTGCAGGAGGACAACTGGGACGGCCTGGTGAGCATGGCGCGGGATGAAATCCGCGATGGGTCGCACATGCTGGATGTGTGCGTCGATTTCGTCGGGCGCGACGGGGTTGCGGACATGCGGCAGGTGATCTCGCGGTATGTCAACGCATTGCCGGGGCCGCTCATGCTGGACAGCACCAATCCCGAGGTGATGGAAGCGGGGCTGCAGCTTGCCGGGGGGCGGTGCGTGCTGAACTCGATGAATCTGGAGGACGGCGAGGGGCGGATCGCGGATATCTGCGCGCTGGCGAAGAAATATGGGGCGGCCGTCGTCGCGGGGACGATCGACGAGGACAAGCTGAACGCGATGGCGCGCACGGCCGAGCGGAAAATTTCGATTGCGAAGCGGATTCGCGATCTGGCGGTTGAAAAGCACGGCCTCAAAGATGGGGACCTGCTGTTTGATCCGCTGGTGTTGCCGATCAGCACTGGGATCGAGGAAGACCGGCGCAACGCGATGGAAACCATCGAGGGGACGCGGCGGATCAGCAAGGAGTTGCCGGATTGCCATACCGTTGTCGGCCTGAGCAATGTCAGTTTTGGTTTGAAGCCGGCGGCGCGGGTGGTGCTGAACAGCGCGTTTCTACACGAGTTGATGGAGGCGGGGCTGACGGCGGCGATTGTACATGCCAGCAAAATCCTGCCGCGGAATAAGATCGACGATGAGAAGTGGAACGCGGCGATGGATTTGATTTACGATCGGCGGCGCGAGGGGTTTGATCCGCTGACGCATTTTATTTCGCTGTTTCCCGAAGGGACCGAGACCGTTGTCGCCGTGGTGGATGAGAATCTGCCGGTTGAGGAGAAGCTGAAGAAGCACATCGTCGACGGGGAGAAGCGCGATTTGACCAAGCATCTGGATGAGGCGCTGGAGCGGTATGAGCCGCTGGACATCATCAACAAAATTCTTTTGGAAGGGATGAAGGTGGTGGGGGAACTGTTCGGCAGCGGGCAGATGCAATTGCCGTTTGTGCTGCAGAGCGCCGAGACGATGAAGGCGGCGGTGGCGTATCTCGAACCGATGATGGAAAAATCGGAGGGGCAGAGCAAGGGCCGCATCGTTCTGGCAACGGTGAAGGGGGATGTCCACGATATCGGAAAGAACCTGGTGGACATCATCCTGACGAACAACGGCTACACGGTGTTCAACCTGGGGATCAAGCAGCCGCTGGCGGATATTCTCAAGGCGGCGAAGGAGAAATCGGCCGATGCGATTGGAATGAGCGGATTGCTGGTGAAATCGGTGGCGGTGATGAAGGAGAATCTGGAGGAGCTGAACGCGCAGGGCGTGCAGATTCCGGTGCTGCTGGGCGGGGCGGCGCTGACGCGCGATTATGCGGAGGAGACGCTGGCCGAGCTGTACCGGGGGCCGCTGCTGTATTGCAAGGATGCGTTTGAGGGGTTGCACGCGATGGACCAGATTTCCACGGGCGCGGTGACGGAAGCGGCGGCGACTCAGCGGCAGCGCGCCGGGCGGCGGAAGCAGCTTCGAATCGAAAGCGAAAAGAAGTTTGGGCACATCATCGCGGGAGAGGCGAAGGGGGGGCCGTCGGTGTCGCATGACAACGCGGTGCCCACGCCGCCGTTCTGGGGGGCGGTGGTGGTGGACAAGATTTCACCGCGGCAGATTTTTCCGTTTATCAACAAGACGGCGCTGTTCACCGGGCAGTGGGGATTCAAGCAGAAGGGAATGTCGCCGGAGAAATTCGAGGAGCTGATCGGCGAGAAGGCGGAGCCGGTGTTTGAATCGCTGAAGCGACGGGCAACCGAGGAATGGTTGATCGAACCGAAGGTGGTGTACGGATATTTTCCGGCGCAATCGGAGGGGGATGATGTGGTGGTGTACGATCCGGCGGATTTTCCGACCGGGAGTCTGCTTCCGCGGTCTGGGCCGCGGGAGGCGGCGCGGTTTGCCTTTCCGCGCCAGGCGGCGCGGCGGCGGCTGTGCATCGCGGACTTTTTCCGGTCGCGCCAGTCCGGTCAGTTTGATGTGCTTGGATTGCAACTGGTGACGGTGGGGCATCGCGCCACCGAAGCGGCGGAGAAATTGCGACTGGCGAATAACTATACGGAATATCTCTATCTGCATGGGTTCGGGGTGGAATCAGCCGAGGCGCTCGCGGAATTTTGGCATAAATATATGCGGCAGGAACTGGGCTTTGGGAGCGAGGATGCGACCCAGCTCCAGGGTCTTTTTCATCAGGAGTATCGGGGAAGCCGATACAGTTTTGGATACCCGGCTTGCCCGAATCTGGAGGATCGCGCCAAGATCGTGCAGTTGCTGGATGCGGAGGCGATCGGCGTGGAACTGAGCGAGAATTTCATGCTGGTTCCCGAACAATCCACCGATGCGCTGGTTGTGCATCACCCGCAGGCCAAGTATTTTGATGCGTGATCGCCGGTCCGGCGGCTTTCTGGCAATCATGCATTTTCATCTCAATTTAACGCCGGAAAATAGAATGAGCGGCGCCAAAGAAGTTTTATGAACGATTATTCCACCGGTTCCGGCTCGCAGAAATTGTCGTTGGCGCCGGCGCTGCTTCTTTGTTTCGCGCTGGCGGCAATCGAATGCTGGTGGCGTTTGTTCGTTTATCGCAACTCGCCGGTGGGGGTGGGATACAGCCTGCCGATTTTACTGGTGGGATGGACGAGGCGTCGCAATCTGCTGTGGGCGGCGTGCGCTGTTTTTGCGGTGATGGCGGCGGTGAAATTCACGTTCAATCACCAGACAAGTGCGCTGCCGATGTACAAGCAGGTCATCAGCATCATCATGGTGATGGTCGATCTGCTGGTGATCACGGCGATCGTGGACATGGTGGTGCGGCGGGAATCGGATCTGTTCGCCCGGACGGAAAAACTCCACCAGCGCGAGCAGGAATTGAAGATGAGCAACGAAGGCCTGCTGGAGCGGCAGCAGACGATGGACACGCTGCTGGAGCTGTCGCGGTCTTTGAGCGTGGGGCAGACGCGGGATGATGTGACGCGGGCGATCGCGGGGACGATCCGGCAACTGCTGGGGGAGAGCACGGCGACGGCGATCTGGAGCCGGTCGGGGGATAAAATCGAGATCATGGGCTGGGATGGTTTCGGCGACGGGGGGCCGCAGGTCGTCAGCGCGGCGCCGGCGGGCTCTTTTGCGGGGCTGGTGCTGGAGCGCAATCAACCGGTGGCGATCACGAATATTTCGCAGAATCCGGAGATCAGGACCGAGCGCACGGCGGATGGGGCGACCCTATTTCAGGCGATGCTGGGAGCGCCGCTGAGATCCGGATCGGACGTTGAAGGCGCGCTGGTGATTTACAGCCATTTGGCGCGAGCCTGGACGGAAAGCGATATTTCGCTGGTGGAATCGCTGGGGGCGCAGGCGTCGGTGAGCATCGCGGCGACGCGGCTTCTGGAACGGGCCGAGAATGAGCACCGCGAATTGCAGACGATCGTGGACGCGGTGCCGTTTGGAATTCTGCGAACCAACGCGGCGGCGACGCGGCTGATCTGCAACCCGGCGGCGAGCTCGATGCTGGGATTTCCGGAGATTATCGAGGCGGAAGCGAAGGACTGGCCGCAGATGACGCTCATTGGAAATAAGGGCGAAATTCCCGGCGCGCGATCTCCGCTGCTGCGGGCGCTGCGGGGAGAGGTGATGGCCGCGACGGAATTGACGATGCGGCTGGAAAACGGCGAGACGTTGTCGATTCTGTGCAACGCGGCGCCGATTCGCGATGGTTCGGGGGCGATTTGCGGCGGGGTGTGCGCGTTTGTGGACATCAGCGTGGTTAAATCGCTTCGCGAAGAACTGAAGAAGCAGGGACGAAACAACGACGAAGCCGCGTACGCCAAGCGCCGGTTTCTGCAGGCGGTGAGCCATGACATTCGCAATCCGGCCAACGCGATCAATCTACTGGTTGAGCTGCTGCGCAAGTCCGCGTCCGATCCGTCGCAGGCGGACGAAGTTCCGGAGATTTTGCGTGAGATCGAGCAGACATCGGGTAGCATGGTGAAGCTGGTGACCGATGCGCTGGACCTGGTTCGGCTGGATTTCGGTCCGGTTGAACTTCACGAGAGCGAGATTGAGCTTGGGATCTGGATGGATGAGCAATGTAAACAGTTTGCGGCCCAGGCGGCGCGAAAGAATCTGGCGTTTGCGTGCGAAGTGCCGGATGGATCGACGCGGCTGCGGGCCGACAAGGGGAAATTGTCGCGAACCCTGGGGGTGCTGATTTCCAACGCGATCAAGTTCACGGACCAGGGCGAGGTGCGCATCGAAGCAAGCTTGCTGGACGACCGGACGCTTCGGATCGACGTGAGCGACACGGGGGTGGGGATCGCGCCGGAGAACCTGGCGGATATTTTCAACGAATACGTGCAGATCAAGAGCCCGCAGCGAAGCAAGATCGGCGGGACGGGACTGGAGCTGGCAATTTCGCGGCGGATGGCGGGCGTGATGGGGGGGAAACTGGAAGTGGTCAGCGAGCCGGGCAAAGGCAGCACGTTTTCACTTTTTCTTCCGAGTTCAAAAGTGATCCGGTGATAGTACGATTTCACGCGATCGGGCGATGGCGCAGCTATGAGGTGCAGGTGCGCTGGTCGCCGGAGCGAAGACCGCGTTATCCTGAAATCGAAAAAGCGATCGAAGATACGTGGAACAGCGCGACCGCGGAGCGGGAAGCGAAAGTGCTCTTTGACGGGCCGATGTGCCGGCTGGAGCATTTCACCGTGGGGTTGCTGCTTGAACTTGAATTGAGCGCGACTTCGTATCGAATTTTCTGGGGAACAAACCTCAACAATCCGCACCTTGCGAAACAATATGGGGCTGAAGCGATGGCAAACCCCGTGGGGTTGAGCTGCGCGCTGCAGAGCGCCGATGGATTGTTGCTGCTTGGGAAGCGCAATGCACGGATGGCTTATTATCCCCTGCGGATTCATCCATTTGCGGGATCGCTGGAGCCGGCGGAGAGAATCGACCCGTTCGAGGAGATTCGGAGGGAATTGGCCGAGGAATTGAAACTGGCTGCGGATGAAATCGATCCGCTGAGTTGTGCAGCGCTGATCGAGGATGTGTCGATCGGCCAGCCGGAGATGATATTCACGGCGGTCTGCACGCGCAGCGCGGAGGAGATTGCGCGCGGGCTCGATCCGGCGGAGCACGAATCGCTGGTGGCGATCGAGCCGGTGGAATCGGACGTGGAATCCGCTTTGAACGATCCGGTGATGACGCCGATTGCGGTGGGGACGATTTTGCTGTGGGGCCGGGAGCAATTCGGCGAAGGGTGGTTTGACGCGGCGCGGCGTGCGGTTAATCTCGGCGAATCATGAATCTGAGTGAAGACCTGAAATATGTCATCGAGCTGGCGCGGGCCGCGGGGGCGCTGGTGATGGATAATTACGGAAAAGTCGATCCGCTGCTGAAGCGCGGCGATGAGGCGGTGACGGAGGCGGATCGGGCGAGCCAGCGGCTGATCGTCAGCGGGCTGCGCAAGCGATTCCCGACGGATGGGATCGTGGGGGAGGAAAACGAAACGGGCGATGCGATCACGTTTGAGGTCGCGAATCCCAGGGGACGAAACTGGGTGATCGATCCGATCGACGGGACGAATAATTTCATCGCGGGCCTGGGGATTTTCGCGGTGTGCATTGGGTTGCTGGAAGCGGGCAAGCCGGTGCTGGGCGTGGTGTATGATGTGACGCGGGATCAACTGTATGCGGCAGCGGCGGGGCAGGGGGCGTGGCTGGGGACGCAGAAGCTGCAAGCGTCGAGCGCGCCGCTGGGGGATAAGGCGATGCTGATGCTGACGAGCAATCTGGTTGGCGCGGATGGAAGGGCGCCGGCATACGCGCGGCGATGGCTGGATCAATCCAACTGGAAAATCCGCATGCTCGGGTCGGCGTGCGTGGAGGCGATGATGGTGGCCTCGGGCGTGGCGTTGGGAGCGGTGACGTTGAATGGGAAGCTGTGGGACGTCGCAGCCTCGGCGGCGATCGTCGTGGAGGCGGGGGGGATTGTGAGCGATCCTGAAGGACGCGCGATTTTTCCGTTTGAGTTGGCGGAGTATAAGGGGGGGAAGGTGCCGTATGTGATGGCGGGGGTGGGGGCGCATGGGGAGTTGGTGAGGGAGACGGGGGGGTGAAATGCGGAGCGCGGGGCTGCGCACCGCCGCTAAATGGGGTGGGGGGTTTTGTTGGGGCAGTGGTGGTTTTTTGGCGGCGCGGGTAG
>Ga0302326_10009738_pt1 | contig 20927 bp, 19 predicted proteins | sample Palsa_T0_3_FD_202264 | JGI IMG/M metagenome (GOLD analysis project Ga0302326, IMG submission 202264) | Peat permafrost microbial communities from Stordalen Mire near Abisko, Sweden - Palsa_T0_3 | ecosystem: Environmental > Terrestrial > Soil > Palsa > Peat permafrost | place: Sweden: Abisko... | reverse complement strand
CGCCGAGTGGGCCAAGGATGCGGTCTGCGCCAAGCTTTCGACATTGAACCATGCGTACGATGTGATACTGCTTGATTTGGGCTTACCCGGTGCATCGGGCCTTTCGTTCCTGAAAGCGCTGCGTTCCGGCTACGCGACCACCCCGGTGCTCATAGTGACTGCCCGTCATAAGCTAAGCGATCGCATAGCGGGGCTTGACGCAGGTGCGGATGACTACGTCGTTAAGCCGTTCCAGATCGATGAACTCTGTGCACGTGTACGAGCGGTTGTGCGACGCACGCAGGGGCGCGTCTCACCGCTGCTTACTTACCGCCAGATCCTGGTTGACCCAGCGAGACGCTTGGTCACACAAAACGGTAATCCCGTTGACCTAAGTACTTATGAGTATCGCACGCTGGTCGTGCTATTGGAGCGGCAGGGGCGTCTGGTGACGCGTGAGGACGTAGAAGATGCGGTGTACGGGAGCTCAGGGACAATCGAGAGCAACACGATCGCCGTATTCGTGCATAACCTGCGGCGCAAGCTCGGAGAGGATGTCATCGCCACTGTCAGAGGATGCGGCTACCGGATCGGGGAGTCGCGCTGAAAATCCGCAAATATGTAGAGAATTGGGATCTCTCGAAGCGGCTCAAGTCACTGCGCGGGCGACTCTTGCTCGGTCTCTCCCTCACGGTGGTGGTGTTTTGGTGTTTGATTTTCACAGCCGGTTTTTTGATGGCCGGTGCGAGTGCCTCACCCTGGGACGCATCATTGGAACCCTTCGCCCAAATCCTGCTTGCTGGACTGCCTTCGAGTACCTCGACTGGTCTTTACTCGCCGGCAATCGAAGCAAGTGAACCGCGTTCTCCTGCTGTCGCATCGCCGCGGCCAAACGAGCCAAATTTTCAGATTTGGGTAAACCATCGCCTGATCATGCGCTCCAGAAACTCACCCAGCACGCCTCTAAAACCTGACTTTCGCCCAGGGATTGGCGATCACGCCATCAGTGGGGAACTTTGGAGGGTCTACGACCTTGCAGACTCAACAGGATCGACTCATGTCCAAGTTGGGAGATCGCCCCGCGAACTCAAGGCCGACATCCTTCACGCGGCCTCCATTTGGGTTACGGTCACAACGCTGTTGCTTGCTTTGCCCGGGGCCGCCGTGTGGCTGGTTATTCGGTGGTCATTCGCGCCTGTCGATGCCATGCGTGATTTGATGCAACAGCGAAAGCCATTCGACCTGATGCCTTTACGGCAAGAGAAAATACCGAGTGAGGTGCAAACGCTGGTCGACTCCTTCAACCGAATACTCGAGCAACTCAACAGCGCAATCCAGGCTGAGCGTCGTTTTATTGCCGATGCCGCTCACGAGCTGCGAACTCCTCTTGCTTTATTGGCGGCGAATGCACAGGTCGCTTTGCGAGCCGATACCCGACAAGAACGAGAGGCAGCACTCCGACGGTTGAGCACCGGCGTTGAACGCAGTACCCGACTCTCGGAGCAACTTCTGGACCTCGCACAGCTCGACTCATCGGAACATCTCACGGCACATCCGCCAGTGAACATCTCTGATCTCGTGATGATAGTCGTAAGGGATTTTGAGTCCACTGCACGGCAAAACAACCAGTCCATCACGCTACATGCGGAGCCGGCAGCAACCTTGGGCAATATGGACGAGCTCGGTATGTTGCTGCGCAATCTACTCGATAACGCCCTGCGCTATAGCGGTGCCGGGAGTCACATTGCCGTTTCGTGCGTAAATATGGTTCGCGAGGGCGCCGCATGCGTGTGTGTGACGGTAGAAGACAACGGCCCTGGTGTTCCAGAGGCATATCGGGATCGCATTTTCGATCGCTTTTATCGCATTGTCGGAAGCGGCCAGACGGGCAGCGGCATAGGTCTATCGCTCGTCGCGCGAATTGTGGCTTCACACCACGCGCAAATCGAGGTGGGCGCAGGGCCTGACAATCGTGGCTTTCTCGTCAAGGTGTATTTTGCCGTTACCCCATCACGCGATGCGGACAAGGTCACGCAATAGCGCATAGCAACGGTTAGCGCCAACCATTGGCCTCGCTTTGGGCCACGCCAGCAGAGTCGAATGAAAGGGTTACGGTACGACTTTTCACTGCGCCGGCGGAATATCTGCCGCGGGCGTGCGCGCGTCGCCAATAGATGACGCTGCCGCGCCTTACGAGGTGCCCGCGCACGTGATGATGCCGGCGAAATCGGCCATGGGGTGGGTGTTGGTCCGCCTGCTGTGCGGAGTGGGTCGGGAAGATCGACAATGAGGCCTCCACATGGTCAAGCAGCGGATCCTTGCCACTGCGGATGCGCTTTCGATTCAGGTGCTCGCGGCTAACTGGCCGGCGCGCCAAAGCGTCCCCGCTTGCCAGCAGGAGAAAGAAGGCCATCAAGACCGGAACATCTCGTGCAACGGAGCTGAGCGACGAATGTATGACTTGGCTCCGAGCTGCGTCGCTTCTTGCTGCGGCACGGTAGTACGCGCCCCAAGAGTTCTCGAACCGATAGCGCGCGCAATCGAGCAATTGTGCCACATAAGGATCTGAATCTGTCACCGCTGCCCAGCCACCGAAAAATATGTCACCCCGGTTTTCGAGCTGCGCGGCTCCCGGATTAAATTCTAGATGTACGTTCACTGCCGCAACCAGCGGCTCTTGATCCGCGTCCGCCCACACGGTGTGCATTACACCGCTTTGGCCACTTGGGTTCGAACACAGCATGGCGCCTGCACGGCGTTGACGATGTCGGGTTTGATCCAACGTGTCTCCAAAGTACTCTCGAGCGCCCAGAAGTGCTGCGGAGTCACGCCATTCCACCCAGACGCGGGGTCCCGGAATACGTATCAAATCCAAACAACGCACCAAGCCATGGCCGCCGGCATACGCTAACTCGGCGCATGCGGTTGCCAGTTCATCCGATAAGACGTAGCGCATGGGGCACTTAGCGATCATCGGAGCCAATTCGCGGCAACCACGCAGCGAAAAGCGTTCGCCCGTGCTCTGTTCCACGATAAACGGTTGGGTCGAAGAGAGGACTTGGTCCAGTAACAGCATTGACTGCCCCAGTGGTGCGACCGACTAGTCGCATCGCCATAGTGACTCGCCAGGCTCCGGATCGTTCCGCACACTCGCGAGAAGCAGGGCGCCTCTTTACTTTATTTACCAACCTTTACAAGTACGCTCGGTCGTTCACTTTGACTGCGAGCGCGGATTGGCGACGTTTCGTTGCGTCGTGGTGCGTCGAGAATTCGACTTAATGATGCCTTAATCCTACGCTCTCATAGTGTCCGGGCTCGATCTAGAACAGTCACCAGAGACGTAGCCGTCATGTTCTCGCAGGCAATAATTCAAACCGGAAAAAAATGATCACTGGGCTCAGCGCGGAAACGCGATCCGGGGCTGTCGGTTGGCGTGGCTGCGATAGCAATAGGCCACGGACTCATCGTAACCTTCCAAACGGGAACCCGCGAGCAAACGCTATTTCTGCTGGGGAATCTCTACGTTGGGTCGCATTCCGCGACGCGACGCGTTATGTTTTTCGGCGGCAGTTGAACTTGAGTTTTGCGCGGATGCACTCGCCCGCCGAGTGCTTAATGACTCTGGCATTACCATTATAATGGTCACGCACGAACCTAACATTGCTCGCTTTTGCAAAAGAATTATCACAATGGTGATGGCCGTATCCTTGCCGATCGTTTGCATGCTCCATCACACGCCGTCGATGAGTTCGATATTCTTCCGCTAACCCAAAAGTCTGTCTCGCGGTGAAGCAGATTCCCATCATTGACCTTTTCGAGCGAGTATTTTGCGCCGCGACGACCGCTTTTAGGCGGCTTACGGGTGATAAGTTCTTGCGTTCGATCAACGTCCAGATCGGCGCGGTCGCTCGCATGGATGCTGCTCAACAACAAATTGCTCTTCTGCCAAGGCAGCGACGTCGCTTGCTTGCAGGTAATGAAGACGACTTCAATGTCCTCAGCCAAAAGTAAATCGTTGATACTGTGAGCTCCGTCACCTCTACTCTTAAGTTATTGTTGGGCGCGGTCGCTGGGATGTCACTATTGGTAGGCGGTATTGGCATCATGAATATCGTGCTGGTCAGCGTCACCGAGAGGACGCGAGAAATTGGCATCCGCATGGCTGTGGGCGCGCAGCCCGCCGACATACGGACCCAATTTCTTATCGAATCGGTGACTCTATGCCTGATCGGCGGTATCAGCGGGATTGCTCTCGGATTCGGCGCCTCTCAATTGGTCACCGTCTTCACGCCTTTCACGGCATCCGTCTCTTCCGCTTCTATAGTCATCGCTCTGAGCGTCAGCTTCACTATTGGTATTTTCTTCGGCTACTATCCCGCGCGCCGCGCGGCCGCCCTCGATCCGATCGATGCATTACGACATGAGTGATCGACCACGGCACTAACCAAAAAGCGGTCGCAGAATTCACATTGGAAAGCGAAACAAGCCCCTGAGGCCGCAGAATTACATGGAGAGGCAGACCCGCGAACATTCGCAGTGATAATTTGCATTACCTCCAGGGCAGCTCCTGGGGCGCGCGCGAGCGCAATCGCTGTCATGCGCTACACAGGGATACATTAAGCTCCACGCTTCTACGTTAAAAGCTGATATTGATGCGGATAGACCGATTGAATCACGCTTTTGCCCTCTGCAAATTCGGCAAGTTTGCGCCGTAGGTTGCTGACGTGAGCATCGATAGTTCTATCATAACGCGCCGGCGGGCGGCGAAGCGCGAATAGAGACAACTCCTTCTTACTCACTGGATAGCCGGTGTGTCTAAGCAAGAGCTCGAGCAAATTAAACTCCGTGCTGGTCAATTTCACCAGCTCCCCTCGCCATTCGACGCGCCGTTTGCTGCGACACATCTTTAGGTTACCTGACTCGAGAGTTTCCTCGGGTTCAGTGGATACTCCGCCGGCGCGGCGGAACATCGTTTGGATGCGGTCCGCTAATTCGCCCGAGGTACACAATATCACGCACGCCTGTTCACGGAGTTTAAGGCCCGCTATCAAGCCGGGATCGCGGGTCCGCTCACCAAGCACCAGAGCCTCGCCGGCGCTTTTTTGCCAATTACCTCGACGTTCTTCAGCGACTTGCGCACTTCGTATTGTCATTGTTAAAAACGGTAGCTCATAATCGCCGGACAATTGCGCCGAGCCGGCGCGGAGCTCGCAATCTCCCACCTCGACCGATACTCGATTCACTTTCAAGTCGAGTAACAACTCTGGCTCGCGTTCACCTTGCTCCTTCACGATCGGCACTGAACTCATGGATCGACCCTCCTTAGGTCAGAACGCAGAAATATCAAAGACGCGATCACATCCGCTGCGCTGTAGCGCAGCACAACTCGATACAAGGCGTCGGTGCCGGCTGGAGTATGGTGCGTACCGTGAGACAGCCGATGGCTTTTCAATGGGCAGGCCATCGGCATTGCAACAAGACGTACCCTGCAACATTGTGATCGCCGACATATACACCCCGATGCGGATGGGAAGTGAGCAAGTGTCCAGCCATAGTGAACCGACTGTTTTAAGAAACCGTTAAGATCATCGCGGCGTGGAGGATGCCCGGCGCTCGCGACAAGTCAGACCGGCGGCTCAAATCCGAGGCAAAATCGTCGGGGATGGTTGGTATCAGCACGGGTAACCGCGCGGCCCGCAAGATTATTGAAAGACGGCGGGCGCACGCCGGCCACAACCCTTCTATTACAGGAACACGGCAGTCCTACTTACTCGAGGAGATGGCGCCCGATGGCCTAGAATTGCTCATCGGCGCGGTGCGGGATCCGAGCTTCGGCCCCGTAGTGCTGGTCGGTTTGGGTGGCACGGTTGCTGAGGCCTTGAAAGACGTCAGTCGCCGGGTAGCTCCAATCAGTTCACCTGACGCGGAAGAGATGCTAGACGAATTGCGCGGACGCGCGCTACTTGACGGTTGGCGAGGGAATCCTGCTCTCAATCGTTCGTCCGTAATACAGGCCATGCTGGCTTTGTCCGACATCATTGTAACCTGCGGATCGGTCGGCGAGATCGAGATCAACGTACAATCGACTGCGATGCTGTCGACCTTTAGTTGGCTTGGGGCGACTGCGGCGGGTTTTGCGGCCATGCGCTGACTTGCTTAATTTTGGCGTCGTTCCCTCGGGTGAAAGTAGCACCGGAGTGGGCGCCCGCCAAGCCGCTCCGTTGTGACCCGGCGGCATTTGTACCAGCCTACCCCTAACTCGGGAAGGCTCGTGAATATCGCGCGCTTATGACCTCCCATGCCGAATGTCTTTTACTTCGATTTATCTATATGCTTTAATCATACAACCTAAATCGCCGATCGATTGCGGGATGATTCGAGGCGCGGGAACTGGTGGTGCTATTGTGATAAGAAAAGCCAAGACCTACGCAGAGGTCTGCAACTCCTTTCAATGGTCAATTCCCGAGCGCTACAACATCGCATGGGATGTTTGCGACCGCCATGCTGATTGCGACACGCCGGCTCTCATCCACCATCAACCTGACGGCGAGACACGCGTGTACACGTTTCTGCAAGTGAAGCGGTATGCCAATCGTCTGGCAAACGTTCTGGTTGCGCATGGACTAAATCCCGGTGAACGTGTGATGTTGCTGTTGCCGCAACATCCCGTCACTGCCTTCGCCAATGTGGCGTGCTGGAAGGCGGGGCTCATTTCGATCCCCACGTCGGTCCTATTTGGGATAGACGCTCTTGAATATCGATTGAATGATAGTGGGGCAAAATGCGTTATCACTGATCTGGCCAATCTGCCCAAAGTCATCGAGGTGCGTCAGCGCACTGCCGAACTTCAGTTCGTGTTCGTCATCGACGGGGTGGGCGAGGGGGTGCAATTCCTCTGGGACTTGATGGACCGAGCCTCCGATGCATTCCACACGCTCGCGCTGACGCCCGATACCCCCGCGTTCCTCAACTACACATCCGGTACCACCGGATGGCCTAAAGGCGCGCTTCAAGGTCATCGCTCCATGCTAGGTCATATGCCGGGCGTTGAGATGCTCTTCGATTTCTTTCCTCAGGAAGGGGACCTGATGTGGTCTCCCGCGGACTGGTCATGGCTTGCCGGCTTGATGGATATCCTCATGCCAGCTTGGTTTCACGGTAAGCCCGTGCTGACCTTCCACGCGACATCGTTCGATCCGGAGCGTGCGTTGTCCATGATGGGCCAACACCGGGTTCGCAATGTTTTGTTGACACCGACGGTGCTTAAACTCATTCGACAGGTGCCTGATCCGCGGGGTCAATTTGGCATCAATTTGCGCTCCGTCATCAGCGGCAGCGAAGCCGTCGGAAAGGACCTCTTGGATGAAATGAATCAAAGCTTGGGCGTCCTGATCAACGAAGGATTTGGTCAAACAGAATGCAATATGGTGCTTGGAAACTGCGCGAGCTTGAAGCACACGAAGATCGGCTCGCTCGGCAGTGTCATACCCGGGCATACCGCTAATATCGTTGACGACCAAGGCATCGCACTGCCGATCGGGGAACTGGGCAATCTGGCATTTCGCCGTCCGGACCCGGTGATGATGCTGGAGTATTGGCGAAACCCACAGGCGACACAGGAGAAATTTGCCGCCGGATGGTTGTTGACAGGCGATCTCGCTACTTGCGACGAGGACGGATTCTATTGGTTCGTAGGGCGCAGCGATGATGTGATCAAGAGCTCGGGATATCGGATCGGGCCGGTGGAAATCGAGGACGCCATTTTGCGGCATCCGAAGGTGGCCCGGTCCGCTGTTATCGGCATCCCAGACCACGAGCGCGCAGAGATCATCAAAGCCTTTATAGTGCTTCGAGGAGGGCATGCCGGAACGGACGCCCTGAAAGATGAGATTCGCGATTCAGTGCGAGATCGGCTCGCGAAGCACGAGTATCCGCGGGAGATCGAATTCGTCGAGTCCTTGCCCATGACCACTACCGGCAAGGTGATACGCCGCGAATTGCGGGACAGAGAGCGCGAGAAGCGCCTCAAAGCCACCGGGCCGCCGGCGTAGCTCAGGCAAGTCAGCCAGGAACCCCACATGTTTACAACAATTCTGGGCACTCCCCTCGAGCTTCCGTGCGGCGCAATCTTAATCAACCGCCTATGCAAAGCCGCGCTCACTGAGGGACTGGCCGATTCCATGAACCGGTCGACCGACTCGATCGAACGACTGTACCGACGCTGGAGCCACGGCGGCGCCGGTTTAGTCATTACCGGCAACGTTCAAGTCGATCGATCCCATCTGGAACGGCCGGGCAACGTTGTCGTCGACGCGAACGGTGGCGTTGAGGAGCTACGAGCTTACGCAAAGGGCGGCACCGAAGCAGGCAATCACCTTTGGATGCAGATCAATCATCCTGGTCGACAGACCCCGAAAGCCTTGAATGAGCGCCCCCTTGCGCCTTCGGCGATTGCATTAAATGTCCCCGGAGGTGGGTTCGGCGCCCCGCGTGCCGCCACGGAGGGAGAAATTCTGGACTTGATACGCCGCTTTGCGCATGTGGCGGCGGTCGCGCGCGAGTGCGGCTTTACCGGCGTTCAGATTCATGCCGCGCATGGTTATCTGATTTCGCAATTCTTATCGCCCATCGCCAATTGCCGACGCGACGCATGGGGCGGCAGTCTTGCCAATCGAGCACGCTTTCTGTTGGAGATCACCCATGCAATCCGCGGCGCCGTCGGGCCGGATTTTCCGATTGCCGTGAAACTCAACTCGGCGGATTTTCAACAAGGGGGCTTTAGCAATGAAGAGGCCGTGCAGGTGGCGCAATGGTTGAGCGCTGCACACGTGGACCTGCTCGAACTATCGGGCGGCAGCTACGAACAACTGGTGATGATCGGCGCTGGCACGGAGGCGGCGCCAGCGTCTCCTTTGCGCGAAAGCACGCGGCAACGCGAAGCGTATTTTCTGCAATACGCCTCGATGATCAAACCTGCAGCGCGCATGCCCGTGATGGTAACGGGCGGCTTTAGAACTCGGCGTGGGATGGAAGAGGCGATCGCAAACGGAGAGGCTGACATGATAGGCCTCGGACGCCCGCTTTGTGTCGATCCTGAACTGCCGCGACGGCTTCTGTCAGGCGAAGTTGATCACGCTCCCGCTTGGGAGCATCGACTCAAGCTTGAACCGACCGCGCTGGGAGCCGACGTAGATCCGGCGACACACCGGCAGGTAGAGACCTGGGGCAAGCAAGGCTGGTTTTGCCTGCAGCTCATTCGAATCGGCCATGGGCTTGCGCCCGATCTACGGATGTCCGTCATGGAAGGCTTCACGGGCTACCAGGAAAATGAAGCACGCATGACGGCGGCTCTTGAGGGAAGGTAGGGAAGCGGCCTTGAACGATCCGCATTGGCAGGACCTCGTGGATCTAAATCGGTTGGCACGCTGGATGGATGAGCGAGGCCTGGGCGCGGGACCCATTTGTTCGCCGATTCTGCTCACCGGAGGGACGCAAAACATACTATTGAAATTCACGAGGTCGAATCGCGAATATGTGTTGCGCCGTCCTCCGCGCCACTTGCGTGCAAATAGCAACGAAACGATGCGTCGCGAGGCACGCATTCTTAGCGCACTCGCCGGTACAGATGTGCCGCATCCGGCGCTGATCGCTAGCCACCCTGACGATGATATCTTGGGCGCCGCATTTTTTCTGATGGCTGCGGTCGATGGATTTAACGCGACGGTGGCCTTGCCGCCATTGCATGCCGCAAAACCCGAGTTGCGCTACGCGATGGGCTTGGCATTGGTCGACGGGCTTGCAGCACTCACCCGCGTCGACTTCCGGTTGGTCGGATTGAGTGATACCGGCAGGCCCGATGGGTATCTGGAAAGGCAGGTAGATCGATGGCTTGGTCAGCTTGCGGGCTACGCAGAGTATCCCGGATGGCCAGGTTCCCATGAAATCGAGGGCGTCGAGGAGGTCGCCCAGTGGTTGCGCAAGCACCGTCCACAAAGCTTTACGCCAGGCATCGTTCATGGCGACTACACTTTTGCCAATGTTTTGTTTCGTCGCGACAGCGCCGAACTAGCGGCAATCGTGGACTGGGAATTATCGACCATAGGCGATCCTCTTATCGACTTGGGCTGGTTGTTCGCGACCTGGCCTGATCAAAATGGGGAGAACCCCAGCAGCATCAGCGTGAGGCCGTGGGACGGCTTCCCGACGATAGTGGATCTGCTGCAGCGCTACGCGTCATCCAGCAACCGCGACCTATCAGCGATGGATTGGTACGCGAACTTCGGCTGTTTCAAACTGGCCATTATTCTCGAAGGCACTTACGCGCGCGCCTGCGACGGAAAAGCGGCACGAGAGGTTGGCGCCCGCATGCACAAGGCAGCCATTGGTCTCTTTCGCCGCGCTTTGCAGCGCCTCGACTCATAGGAATTCCCCCCCCCATGGCCTGGGATTTTGAAACCGACGCGGACTTCCAGAGACAATTAGACTGGATACAGGAGTTCGTTCGCGAGGAAGTGGAACCGCTCGAACATGTGTTGGGCAGTGCCTACGACATCAAGAGCGCCGCTCATGTCAGGCTTGTCAATCCCCTCAAAGCGCTTGTGAAAGCGCGAGGTCTCTGGGCCTGTCACCTGGGACCCGAACTCGGCGGCCAGGGGTTTGGTCAGGTAAAACTCGCCCTCATGAATGAAATTCTGGGGCGCTCCCGGTTTGGGCCGATCGTGTTTGGCTGCCAGGCGCCGGATTCGGGAAACGCGGAGATTCTTGCTCATTTCGGCTCGACGGAACATAAGCGCCGGTACCTGCAGCCGCTGCTCGATAGCGAGATCGTCTCGTGTTTTTCCATGACTGAGCCGCAAGGCGGCGCGGATCCCTTGGTCTTCAAGACCACCGCTGTGCAAGAAGGCGGCGACTGGGTCATCAATGGCGAGAAATGGTTCTCCTCAAACGCCAAATTTGCTGATTTTTTCATCGTCATGGCGATTACAGATCCCGCGGCATCAGCTCATTCACGGATGTCGATGTTGATTGTACCGGCGGGTACGCCCGGCATTCAAATCATCCGCAACGTAGGAGATATTTCCGAAGAGGAAGGCACTCACGCCTATATCCGCTATAACAACGTCCGGGTTCCGGCCGATCATTTGTTGGGCGGACGCGGGCAGGCGTTCGCCGTCGCGCAGGTCCGCCTGGGCGGCGGCCGGGTGCATCATGCGATGCGAACCTTAGGTGAGGCGCGCAAGGCGTTCGACATGATGTGTGAACGCGCGCTGTCTCGCAGTACCCAGGGTGGACCTCTGGCAGAAAAGCAGATGGTGCAAGAGAAGATCGCCGATTCGTGGATTGAGATCGAGCAGTTTCGTTTGCTGGTTTTGAGGACCGCTTGGCTCATTGACAAACACCAGGACTATCGCTTGGTCCGCAAAGACATCGCCGCGATAAAGTCGGCAATGCCAAAGGTATTGCATGATGTCGCTTCGCGCGCCCTACACCTGCACGGCTCGTTGGGCCTTTCCGAGGAGATGCCTTTCGCGCGCCAGGTCATCGCTTCGTACTTCCTGGGGCTCGCCGATGGACCCACCGAGGTGCACAAAGTGACCCTAGCCAAACAGGTGCTACGGAGCTATTCGCCCGCAAGCGAGCCGTTCCCCGATTATCATCTCGTGAAAGCGAAACAGCGCGCGTTAGAAAAATACGGCGACGCGTTGGCTGGAATCGAGGATCTTCTCTGACGGAGGTGTCTGGTGGAGCCCGCCTTCACCAGGCCATCTCGAGCAGTTGGATGATCGTGTTCGGCGATTCGATCGGCCGCGGGTTGACCTGCGTCCATGGATCCTGAAAAGCCACGTCGGCGATCTGCGCGAACTGCTCCGGTTGAATGCCGACATCGCGCAGGCGGCGAGGCAGTCCCAAGCGTGCAACTAAGTCGGCAACCTGGTCGGCCGCTTCCGCAGACGCATCGCCAAGGATGCCGCTGATGAGCCGCTGCTGCATTTCGTTCACGCCCATGTTCCAACGTAGCACGTGCGGAAGCATCAGGCAGGAAGTGATTCCGTGGGGCACGCCGGCGGTGCCACCGAGCGCATGACCAATGCCATGGCTTGCGCCCATGGGCACCCTACTTTGTAAGCCGACGGTCGCCAGCCAAGCACCGATCATGCTTTGGCGTCGCGCTTCCAAATCCCCCGGCTCCTCGTGCGTGCGCACCAAACTGCGAGTCAGTAATTTGAGCGCGTGCATCGCTGCGGCGTCCGCCATCGGGTTTGTGCCCGGCGAGCACAGGGTCTCGATCGTATGATCGATGGCACGAACGCCGGTGGATAGCCAAAGCCGCTGTGGCGTGTAAACGGTGACGCTGGGATCGAGCAGGGCGAAGCGCGGCAGCATTTGGGGATGCCCATACGCTTCCTTTAATTTGTGTTGTGTATCGGTCGAGCCGCCGAAATCCGTATATTCAGCACCCGACAAAGTGGTGGGGATCGCACCCATCCGAACCGGCCAGTGCGTGGGCAGCGCAGGGTGACGGCGGGCGGTAAATTGGCCAAGTTGCGACGAATCGCGTATATCGGCGACGAAACACAGGAGCACGATCTTCGCCGCATCGATGACGGATCCTCCACCGACCGCGAGAATCAGGTCCGACTGCGCCTCACGTGCATCGTTTGCGATCGATACGACGTCCTCGCGTGGCGCATGATCGCGGACTCCGGTCTTGAATCCAGCCAAGCGGCGTCCAAGCGTGGCAACCAATTGTCCTTCGATCGCGCTGTTGCGCGCGAACGTCGTGCCCGCAACTACGAATACACTCTCGGCGCCCAAGCGGGTGATCTCTTCGACAAGAACCTCTTCCCACGGGCGCAAATAACTGACCGACTCCAAATACGTCGGTCGATAGATGCCGGCGGGCACACTCGCGAGGATGCTCAGGAAGGAGGCTCGAGCGAAAGCCGCCAACTCTCGCCGTGCGAGACCACCCACCCTGCGGTGGGTTTTGCAAAATGCGAACCGAGCACCAATACAGGCTTGTCCGCGCATCCGTCAAAAAACTTCCGCCGAGTTTGTTCGCCCCTAGCAGAATTCCAGTCGACATGCGTGCCCAATTCCGGGAGCGCACATTGAAGCGGATGATGCATGAGATCGCCCGTGATAACCGCGTTCTCGCCTTGCGATGAAATGCGCACACAGACGTGTCCCGGTGTGTGCCCGGGAGTATGCTCGAGCGAAACCTCGTCGCTAATGCGATGATCGACCTCGACGAGTTGCTGAAGTCCGGCCTCGATAATCGGCAAAACCGAATCTCCCATGACGACTCCTGTCTCGATGAGTTGCGCGGCATGCGAGTCGTCAGACTTCGCCCTTGCCGCCTCGATATCGATCTCGTGCTGCCAGTGTTCCCATTCCACCCGCCCGAACAAGTAACGTGCATTGGGAAAAGTGGGTATCCAGCGGCTGTCAGCCCATCGGGTGTTCCATCCCACGTGATCGACATGCAGATGCGTGCAAACCACCGTATCAATGGTTTCGGCCGGATATCCGGCCGCTGCCAAGTCAGAAAGGAACGGCCCTTGCAAGTTATTCCACATGGCGGTGTGGCGCTTCTTGTCGTTACCGATGCAAGTATCGACGACGATACGTCGCGAGCCCGTGTCGATCACGAACGCATGAATTGACACGAGGATTTCTCCCTTCGGCGTGATGAAATGCGGCTTCAGCCATTCGTATTTCTTGATCGACTCAGCCTTGAGCGGAAAGATGAACTCAGGATCTAGTGCGAAATCATCCGCTTCCGCGACACGAGTGACCTTCACGTTTCCCACTCGCCATACATTCGTCGTACTCATGGTTATAACCTTTTTGAGATGGGCGGATAGAGAGGAATCCACTTCAGCTAAGCACGACGGTGCGCCGTCGAGCGCAATGCCTTTTGTGGCTGCGCAGGCTTTTCGGTGCGTCGGTCAGCGGCAGCTCGAGGCGTCCCTTTGGCGAGCTGCCGCTGAGTCTGCACGGACATGGCACCGCGCAGCAGAGCTTCCATGGAATCCATGAAGTTCTCCAGGAGATGGGGGGAACTCCAGAACTTGTGCCCACCCTCGCTGCTGGCTATCGCACCTTCCCGCACGGCCATCACCGCGGGCAGATAGATACCCATGAATACCAGGCGTTGATTGAGAATTCCGCTCGGTACGGATTGCAGCAAATTGCGAATGTGTGTGAGGCAGCGCAAATAGCCGGAATTCCATTGGTTCTCGAGCGCGTCGAGAAACAGCTGTCGATGGCTCAGTTGCAGTATGGTGATGAATCGCAGATACGTGTCTTCTACGCCGGTTTCCGACGCCAAATCGGTCGACGGCAATACGAGTATCTCGATGATTTCGCGCAGAGTGGGCGAAGTGTCGCGTTGCTCAAGCGCATTAAGCTGGGTATTGCGTCGTTGGTCGATGATTTTTGCACCATCGACGACCAACTCTCGTACCAACGCTTCTTTGGTCCTGAAGTGATAATGCAACGAGCCGCCGTTGCGTTGGCCGGCGGCGACGACAATTTCCTTTACCGAGACGCCGTCGATGCCGCGCTCAGCAAACAAACGGCGGGCTGTCTGTTTGATGGTGTCCCGAGTGTCCGCTTGAGGAATGTGTTGACGTAATCGCATGAGTATCGTAATAAAGTGATAAATTAAATTATATACTTTAAAGCATGGGAAATCACGTGGAATCAGTCGCTTTGAATTTTAGCGAAAAAAACATCCTGGTAGTAGGCGGGTCGAGTGGAATCGGTAACGGAATAGCGCACGCGTTTCGCAGCTGTGGAGCGACCGTTTATGTTTGGGGCACCAAGAAGAGCGCCGCGGAATATTCGAGCGATGAGGGCTCGGAGTTGGGGGGATTGCATTATGCGCAGGTCGACGTATCCGACATGAATGCCATTCAATCGCACGACTCTCCCTTCAAGACGCTCGATGTCATGGTGTTGGCTCAGGGCACCGTGATTTACGAGCGCGGTGAGTTTCAAATGGAGGGATTTCAACGAGTGATCGATGTCAACCTCAACAGCCTGATGGCGTGCAGCATCAAGTACCGCCCGATGCTGGCAGCGAGCCGTGGATCGATCATAGCGATTGGGTCGACGGCGGCGTTTCAGGCCACGGTGGGGAATCCGGCGTACAACGCCTCGAAAGCCGGTGTCGTCGGGTTGACTCGCACCCTCGCTACCGCGTGGGCAAAGGAGGGCATCCGCGTCAACAGTATCGCACCGGGTCTGGTCGATACAAAGCTGACCAAGGTCACGACGGATAACCCACGTCGCCGCCAGGCGGCGCTGCAACGTATTCCCATGGGCCGCCTAGGCACGCCGCAAGACATCGCAGGCGCTGCACTCTTTCTGGCCTCCCCACTCGCCGCCTATATCATTGGGCAAACACTTCCCGTCGACGGGGGTCTGGTGCTCGCTTAGTCGGCCGGCGGAGGCCTTGTTCAGCGCCCTTAATATCGATAGCTCACGGTCACGCCAAAGGTAGCGGGCATGCCGGCATATCGGACCTGAGTGTCGTAGACGACGATCGCATTGGTCCAGTAATACTCGTTGGTGACGTTCTTCCCCCACAGTTGGAGGCGCCACTTTTGGTCTTGGGTTTCCAATCCGGCGCGCAAGTCGAGCAACGTGTAGCTTTTGATCGCGGTTATGGGATCGTTGCCAACCACCGAATACGTCTTAGCGTTATAGGTCACGTTGGCCCCGGCAAAACCCGTCAGATTCTTCGGTAGCTCCCAACTGTACGTCATACCTGCATTAGCCGTGAATTTCGGCGTAAAAGGAATCGAACTGCCGGCAAAATTGGAAGTAATGCCGGCGCCATTTACACCGATGAACTGGTTAATGACGGAATCGAGGTAGGTGACCGCCAAATTCGTACGTAGCCCTTGAAATGGCGCCGCCTCGAATGAGAGTTCTGCTCCCTTGATGGAGGATTTGGGGATATTCACCAGTGCATCGAGCACGCCGAAAACCGGGTCGACAAGCTTGGAGCGGATCTGCTTGTCGGTGTAGTCATAGTAGAAGATTGCACCGTTCAACGATGCCTTTTCATGGAATAGTTGTGCCTTGAATCCTGCCTCATAGTCGAGGATCGACTCCTGGGTGACCGGAGCGAGTTGCGCAGTGGTTGACGCTGCGGCGTTGGGGAAGCTGCCGGCCTTGTAACCTTTGGCGACATTCCCATACAGGAGAATTTTGTCGGCTGGCTTGAAGTCCGTCCCGAGCCGCCAAGATACGTTGCTCTGGTCTAGGGTGGCCTGATATTGGGTAGGCAGGAATTCCTTGTTGAGAGTAATGCAGCCGCCCGGTTTAATGGGGGTGGTTGGTATACCCCGGACGAGCGACGAAAGATAGGTGAAAAATCCTGCGATCTGCCCGTCGCCGGGGTCGTAGCTACAACCATCGTCCGATCGATCGGATTTGGTGTACCGCGCACCGCCCTTCAGGGTCCACTGGTCGGTCACGGCAAAATCGATATTCCCAAAGACGGCGCTGTTGCTCATGGTCTGGTTCGACACCAGACCATTGTGTGCGAATCCATAGGTCGCAGCCAGAGTTGAATCCACGAACGAGAGCTGGCCATTGTCGTCGACGATATCGCGCTCGAAGTTGCCGCCGAACGTGTAGCGCAGTCGATTATCGCTGCCGTTGGCGATTCGCAATTCCTGGGCGAAGCTATCAAGCGAGCCCACAGCCACCAAACCGTAATCGTTCAATGCGATCCCATCCGGGTCGAGAACGTCGTTGCGTCGCGCGCGCACATAAGAGGAAAGCGAGGTAATTGTCGCTCGATCGCTCACATCGTATTCGGTGCGCAGCGAAACCTGCCAGAGGTCTTCATCGCCGTGCGGTCGGGCGTTCCCCGAACCCCAGTCGGCGGCCCGCGGATCTGCCGGGGCGGTCGGATAATTCAGCAACGCTGGCGATGCGCCCTTCGGCAGCTGCAGATCGAGTGCGTAAAACTGCGCCGCTTGAGGGTCTGAGTGGTCGATCCACCCGTTGATATTCGCTTCAAATCGCAGCTGGTCGACCGGCCGCCAGTCGAGAATCAATCGGCTGTTGAAGGTTTGCATTGCACCCAGCGTATCGTTCCTCGTATAGCTTTGCTGCCAATCGCCTCCATGCTCCTCGCTCAGGGCGAATCTTGCCGTTACTGAACCGCCAAGAGGGCCGCTGATGAAGCCATCGAGCTGCGCACGGTTGAACCTTCCATAGGTAAGATCAAACCCTTGCGAAAAATGGTCAGTGGGCTTTGCGGCGATGAAGTTGATAGCGCCACCGGTGGAGTTTTGACCGAACAAGATGCCCTGCGGACCCTTCAGCACTTCCACTCGCTCCAGGTCCAAATCGGTATGGCTGGTGAGGAATGGAAACGCCAACGGCATTTGGTCGATGTAGACGCTCACCGCCGGATATGCGGCCAACGAGGTCTCGTAGAATCCGACCCCACGTAAGGTGTACACCGGTGTATCGGTATTGCTGTGCGCATAGGTCAGTCCGGGGACGATTTCGGCAAGGTCCGCGACACTGTTGATTCCCTGGGCGCGTAGCGTGTCGCCGCTAAATGCGGTAATGGTCATCCCGACCTTGCTGATGAATTCCGTTCGCTTCTCGGCGGTGACGACGATCTCCTCGAGGGCAGTCGCTGAAGCTGCGGAATTGGCGTTAGTTCCCGTGGCATCGCCCTTGGATGCCGGCCCGCTTACCTGGGCGAGGCAGACCGTTGATCCGAGTAACAGCCATGCGGCCAGGGTCGCCGGATTCGATAGTAGATTGCAGGATTTGTATTGCATCGGCCGTCACCCCCCTGATGTGCCCCGACGCGCCTCTAAAACGAACACGCAGTTTCTTTTCGTCGATCGTTAGACGCGTCCTTGGAGTTACTTTAGGTGCTTTATTTAAAATGTTCAACCTATTTGTTACAATGAGAATCAGCGACCGACTCAACAACAGGGCTTTGGGGTGCGAACATGCAGATCCGGGATATTGCCGCCGTGGTGACGGGCGGCGCCAGTGGATTGGGACTAGCTACGGCGCGGGCTCTCTCCGCGGGCGGGGCGCGGGTCGCCATTTTCGACCTGAACGAGAGGCTCGGCGCCGACGCAGCTCGGCTGATCGATGGGATTTTCTGCAAGGCCGATGTCACCGACGATGCTAGCGTCGATTTGGCCTTCGCCAAGGCGCGCGCAACGCACGGGCAAGAACGAATTCTGGTCAATTGTGCCGGGACGACCAATGCATTTAAGACGGTCGCGCGCGACAGAAAAGCGGGCGGCGTCAAGGAGTTCCCTATGGAGGCGTTCAACTTTATTATTCAAGTGAACTTGATTGGGACGTTTAGGTGCATGGTGAAATCTGCGAGTGGGATGCTGAGCTTGGAACCGCTGCCGGATGGGGAGCGCGGCGTCATGATCAACACCGCGAGCGTTGCGGCTGAAGAGGGACAGGTTGGGCAAGCGGCGTATGCGGCTTCCAAAAGCGGCATCGTCGGCTTGACAGTTCCGGTGGCGCGGGACTTGGCGAGCGAGGGAATCAGGGTGAACGCCGTACTTCCGGGGATATTCGACACTCCTTTGATGCAGGCAGCTTCCGATCCAGTGAAGGCTGCACTCGTTGCATCGGTACTATTTCCGAAGCGCCTCGGGAACCCGGAGGAATTTGGCAGCCTCGCGCTCGAAATGATCCGCAATTCCTACTTCAATGGAGCGCACGTGCGTCTCGATGGCTCGATCAGGATGACACCGCGCTAGTGAAATGCTTTCCTGCGGTCGCTGTGTCAGATTCGTCTGTCGCGCAACTTACCGGCGAATATAAAAAGGTCACCGGAGACATAGCAAAGCTAAAGCCTCTCGGAACGCAGAAGACTTTGCACGAGACTAAGCTTGTGTCATTGAATCAGGACCGTGCGAATTTGCTTCAGCGATTAGCCAAAGCACGCAATGACCGATGGTCATCTTTGTCGAAAGCTGTGAAGGATTTAAACAAGCGATTGGACGGCCAGCTGCGGGTCAACTTTGAGCCAGAGCGTGTTCGAGCGCCGCTGAGGGAGTTTATTCTTAGTCTTAGTATTGAAGGTATCGGAGAAAAGCGGCTTGCTCGGATCGAGGACGCCGAATCCCTTTCCGTGCCTGAGCTGATACAGGCAATTCGAAAGGGAAGCGAAGAGCTCTCTGCCCACTTCAAGAAAGCGGAAATTCCAAAACAGGTCGCAGATGCGCTCGCCGGGATTTCTGGCATGGCAATTCGTAAATTAGAAGAGCTGGATCTGCCCGACAGAATGGAACTGCTGCTTAATATATCGCCCGACAGTGACAACTACCGCAAAGTCGACAACCTTTCTACCGGGCAGCAATGCACCGCAATTCTTCACTTGCTGCTATTGGACAATAAGGATCCTCTCATAATAGACCAACCCGAAGACAATCTAGATAATGCGTTTATTGCCGATCATATCGTGAACGAACTTCGACGAAGCAAGACAAAGCGTCAGTTTCTGTTCGCCACACATAACGCCAATATTCCGGTATTCGGTGATGCCGAATGGATTGGTGTCCTCCAAGAGGAAGACGGCCGCGCGAAACTACGTGCTTCGGGCTCCATTGACGCAACCGAAGTAAAAGACTTGGCGGCGAACATTCTTGAGGGCGGCAAAGAAGCCTTCACCCGCAGGCGGGAAAAATACGGATATCCGTGAAACGGGGTCGAACCGAGACCGGCGTCCGAGCAAGAGGTGTCCCCGGGACATCAGCGCTCCTGGAGGCAGACAATTAAGCTCTACATAATAGGGAATGGCTTTGATCTCTGGCACCGTCTGCCGACGAGCTATCGAGACTTCTACGTGGTGGCGAGAGACACTCTCGACGAAGTCGACTCCTATTTTCGCTTTGATATTGGAAAGGACACCGTACCCTGGCATGACTTTGAAAATCGGCTCGGGACATTTGATTGGCGCAGCCTCTATGACGAGCACGACAATACTGACGTGAGTTCGGATGATTTTAAGCCTAATGAAGCGTACGCCCTTGAAGATGAACTCACTGAACGCTCGAGCGACCTCGTGGAGGCAATTCGCGACCACTTCGAAGACTGGGTGACGGAAATCGACATCTCCAGTGCGGCGAAACAAATGGATTTCGAGCCAACGGCGCGCTTCTTTACTTTCAACCACACATCGACGCTTCAAGAAGTCTACGAGATTGAGGAGAGCGCCGTGTTTCACGTGCATGGGCGCGCTGGCAAGACTGAATTCCTATTTGGCCATGGGGTGCAAATAATACAGGAGCCCGAATTTGACTCTGAAAGTGGAGAAAGCAATCGCACGATGTTCTCCGATGCGGAAGGCGCTGCGAAATCTCCCCTTTACGGCTTCAAGAAGCAAGTTGATGAAAATATCAAAAAGCACCGCCCGTACTTCGCGTCGCTGCGGGATATTTCCGAGGTCGTAGTAGTAGGGCACTCTTTGAACAAGGTGGATCTCCCGTACTTTCAGGCAATCGGGAGCCACGCGACTGGATGTAATTGGACAGTCTATTGTTTCGAAAAATCAGACTGGGAGCATCATCCACAACAGCTCATTCGGTGTGGGATTAGCCCAGATCGGATTTCCACATTGCCGTATGACAGCGGTCCGGCGCCTTCGAGATAAGGCGTACGGAGATCAACGAGAATTGGATCGCAGCGAGAACCCTGTCTTAGGTGCAACTGTTAAGTTCGCATAATGCCAATTATACTTGCCCGGGTCCAATCACCCGGGCCATCACGTCCTGGTCAGTTATCCGCCGATCTGAATTCGGCGCGGCATCGCCTTGGGTTGTTTCGGAATCGTGACCGTCAGCACGCCGTGACTGCCGGTGGCGTTCACCTTCTCGCTATCTACGGTATCGGGCAATACAAAGCGCCGGTGAAACTGGCCATGACCT
>Ga0302326_10009737_pt1 | contig 20927 bp, 10 predicted proteins | sample Palsa_T0_3_FD_202264 | JGI IMG/M metagenome (GOLD analysis project Ga0302326, IMG submission 202264) | Peat permafrost microbial communities from Stordalen Mire near Abisko, Sweden - Palsa_T0_3 | ecosystem: Environmental > Terrestrial > Soil > Palsa > Peat permafrost | place: Sweden: Abisko... | reverse complement strand
CCGTTCCCGGCGCCGGACGCACCGCCGTCTGCATCACGGGGAACACCGGCACGGTGGACCTGGGCTCGCTCGAGTCCATGGCCGGCGTGATCGAATGCATCCCGGTCACCAAACCCTACAAGCTTGTGAGCCGCGACGTCAAAGAGGAAAACACGGTAGTCCGCATCCCGACGCCGCTGGGCGAAGTCTCATTCGGCGGCGCAGCGATCGCCATGGTCGCCGGGCCGTGCGCCGTCGAAACGCGCGAGCAAGCGTTCAAAGTCGCGGAGCACGTGAAAGCCGCGGGCGTGCGCCTCTTTCGCGGCGGCGCTTACAAGCCGCGCACTTCGCCTTACAGTTTTCAGGGCCTCGGCGAGCCCGGGCTGAAAATCCTGGCCGAAATCCGCGACAAATTCGGCCTCGGCATCGTCACCGAAGCCATCGACAACGAATCGCTCGACCTGGTCGAAAAATACGCGGACGTGATCCAGATCGGCGCGCGCAACATGCAAAATTTTTCGCTTCTGAAGCGCGCGGGCCGCTCGAAGAAGCCGGTGCTGCTGAAGCGCGGCATGTCCGCCACGCTCGACGAATTCCTGATGGCCGCGGAATACCTGATGTCCGAGGGCAATTACAACGTGATCCTCTGCGAGCGCGGCGTGCGCACCTTCTCCGATTTCACGCGCAACACGCTGGACTTGAGCATCATCCCCGCGGTGCAGCGCCGCAGCCACTTGCCGATCGTGGTGGACCCCTCGCACGGAACCGGACGCCGCAATAAAGTTCTGCCTCTCTCGCGCGCCGCGGTGGCCACCGGCGCCGACGGTCTCCTCGTCGAAGTGCACCACGACCCCGACCACGCGCTCTCCGACGGCCCGCAATCGATCCTGCCGGATGAGCTCATGCGGCTGATGCACGAAGTCCGGCAAATTGCCGGAGTCCTCTCGCGCACAATCAATTGAGCTGTGCGTTCGTAGCGTACGGGTTCGTAGCGTTCGCAGCCGGCGCAGCGAATCCCGCCTTTAAACTCTTTTCATCGCCGCGCAGCCCGCTTACACTCGCGTGCGGATGAAACTCCGCCTTAATTATCGTCTCGTTTTCCTCTGCCTCCTTCTCGGAGGCTTGGCCGTGCGCGAAGTCGCGCTCGAACTGCGTCCTTCGTTCCTTCTTCCCGGCCTGCACCTCTTCGCCTACGTGGGCAACACCTCCGACGGCACACTCACCGCCATCGATCTCGTAAAACTCTCCCCCGTCGCCACCATTTCCGTGGGCGCGGGCCCGAGCGGCATCCGTGCGCATCCCACGCGCCGCGAAATCTGGGGCCTGAGCTCCGCGCGCGGCGAAGCCTGGGTGCTGGACGCAAAATCAAATCAAGTCGTCGCGCGCATCGCGGTTGGCGCGGAGCCCTACGCGCTCGATTTTTCGCCCGACGGTCGCCGCGCTTACGTCGCCGCGTCCGGTTCCAACGCCATCGTGGCCATCGATTGCGCCTCGCGGCAGATCGTCGCCCGCGGACGCGCCGGGCGCCGCCCGTGGATCGCGCGTGTGGCTCCCTCCGGGAAAATTCTGGTGGTGTCCAATCGCGACGATTCCTCCGTCTCGATCCTCGACGCCATTTCGCTTGCGTCCCTGGGAGTTGTCGCCGTAGGCCCACAGCCCGAGCAAGTGGCGATTTTGCCGGACAGCTCGAAAGCCTTCATCACTTCCGGCGCCTCGAACGCGATTTCCGTGGTGGATTTGAAAAATAGGGTGTTGCTGGCGAACCTCGCGCTGGGGGGCGCGCCGGATGATTTGGTGCTCAAGCCGGATGGCGGCGAACTTTACATCCCCTCCGGCAACGCGCACGGCCTGCTCATCGTGGACACGCTCACGAATGAAGTCGGCGACTTCCTGCTCCTGGGCATGTCGCCGACCTCCGCAGTCTTTTCCACCGAAGATGAGAAACTCTACGTCTCCGATTCCGCCGCGGGCCACGTCGTGCCGGTTTCGGTCGAGACCCGCCAAGTTTCACGCCCGATTCAGACCGGCCAAAACCCGCGCACCTGCCTGCTGACGCCTGGCGGCGACATTCTCCTGGTAGTGGACGCGGCGTCGAACGACCTAGCCGTCATCCGCGCGCGAACTTCCGCGCTCATCACGCTCATCCCGGTCGGTTCCCGCCCCCGCGATCTCGCCGTCAAGATCTTTTAGCGCAAGTTCCGGCGCGCGACTTAATGCCCGACCGCGAACAATATCGCGTCGTTAATCGCGTACGCCGTTCCATCGCTCCCAATCATCGTCGGCGTGTAGGCTTCCCCGATTCCGCTCGTCAGTGCAATCCGCTGCGAGAAAGTGTTCGAAGTCAGGTCCCAGCGATAAAGTTTGCCATCCTCGCTGTTCACCAGGATGGATTTCGTGATGGGATCGACTGCCGCGCTGTTGATGCACCATTCGCGCACTGCGTGCGGATACGTCGGAAACGCAGGGTCCGGCGTCACTCCCTTGATGGCAATGACCTCCTTCATCACCTGCGTGGACGGGATAATGGGATCGTCCATGCCCACATTGGGATCGAGGACCGCCACCTTGTTGACGCCGTCGCCCGTTCCCACGCCCGCGTAATTGTTGTACTTGGTCATCACCAGATATGTTGACGATCCGTGATACGAACTCACCAGCGAAGCATCCACCACCGAGGCGGTGTCGTCCCACCCGAAGCTGCCGGGAAGTTTTTGCTGCGTAAGGTCGCTGTTGAAATGCAGCAGCCATCCGCGGTCGTTGTGCGACGGGAACGGGTTTTCCAGCACGCCGAAGTACACGTCTCCATCCGGGCCCACCGTGGGGGTAGCGCTGCTTTCATCCGTGATGGTGGCGGTGAATCCCGACCACGGATCGATCAGCAGCGCGGAAGTGATGGTCTTGAGCGTGCTGCTGTCGAGCGCGAGCAAGTATCCGTACCCGAAATCAAAATCATTCACTCCCACGTAGAGCGTCCGTCCATCCTGCGAAATCGCCGGAGCGCAATTCATATCCACCTTCAGGATGTTCGGGTCTCCGCTGGCGAAGGCCGCTGCTACCCAGGTGCCTTTCCCGTCCGGCCCAATTCTCGCCAGCCCGCTTTGCAGTTCGATGGGCGTGGGCCCCATAACCAAGAAACCGAAATAGATGTTCCCGGCCGCATCCGCGGTGATCGGCGTGTTGATCTGCACGTTTTCGGTATAGGCCTTGGGGTCGGCGCTAAAGTTTTCTCCGCCGTAAAACACCAGGCGCGTCACGGCGCCGGTGGCCTGGTCCGGATTCTCCCGCACCAGCACGGTGCCGCCGGGGCCCGGAATGTAGAGCTTGTTCCCGCGCAGCACGGGGCTGAAGCTCGGCGTAAAGAACGCGAACGGCACCTTGTAACTGGTCTCTTGTATCCAGAGCAGCGAGCCGTCGGAACCGTTGTGCGCCTCCACGCGGAAACTATTCTTGCCGGTTTTCACCGGCACAATCACCGTGTTCGCCGGAGTTATCAGCGGCGACCCGTAATGGATCAGGATTTCCCCGGACTCCGTGATGGGATGCAAGTCCACCGGCGTGGTCCAATGAATGCTATCGAAGGGCTGGGCCCCGACCGCAGATATGCTGGTGTGTTGCGCATCGTGCGCATGGCTCGGCCAGCCGAGTATTGTCGACGAACCCGGAGCCGCGCCCCCGGCCGATTCCTGAGCGATTGCCGCCGGAACAAACCCTGCGAACAACGCGAGGGATGCCGCGACCATGGCTCGGCGCCACGTCTGCTTTTTGCTGGGCTGCATATTTCCTCCATAATTCCGCGAAGAATCTTGCGAACGTCTGCTGCTTACTCCGATGTACGTTCGGCTTGGAAGGTTAGCAGGCGGCTCGCGAACGCGTGTCAATTTGTTGTCACCGCGATGTAAAAATCTTGCTCGCGAGCTCCGGTTTCGCGACGCGGCGCGTTCGGGCTCGAAAGCGGCTGCGCTTCCGGCACACCACGCTGGCGATAGAGCTTCAAAGGCTGCCTGCTTCACTGCACCACTTCACTGCACCACTTCACTGCACGATAAGCGTCAGCCCGATGGTTCGCTTGGCGCCGCTTGTCGCTGCCGTCGCCGTAAGTGTCAGCGCGTAAGTATTTGCGGGCGTGCCGGTAGGCGCGCTCGATCCTCCGCCGCATGCTGCCATCCCCAAGGCGAGCAGCACGAATATTGCGTAGGCCTGCGCGAGCCTTGCAAGCGCAGCAACCTTCGTGCGACGCCCAGGCGGGCCGAGCCGCCCGCCACATCCGCCGAACGACGAGGATGCCGCAGTGTGAACCGCACGCAGTGCCAGCAGCAGAAACAGCCCGAGCAGGCCGGCCAACGGCACAAGCGGTCGCCTGCCGCCCGTTAGCGGCAGGTCGCGCTGGGGACCGCCCAACGCCGTTCCCGCCGCCGCGGTAGTCACGTTCACCTGGAACGCGGCCTCCCCGTTTGCCGCCACCGTCACGTTTGGCGCCGAGGTGGTGCACGCTCCGTTCGGAATGCTCGCCACGCACGCGAGCGCGACTGTGTCCGCGAATCCGTTCTCGGAAGTGATGTTGAGTTTGTAGTTTGCCGTCTGTCCGGGCGTCACGGTTGCAGTCGTACCACCCGGCGACGGCGGATCGGGACAAAAATCCGTGGACGTCCCGCTCAGCGTGACCGTCTGCGGATTGTTGCTGGCGTTATCTGTCAGCGTGAGCGTCCCGCTCTTCGCTCCTGCCGTTGAGCCGCATGCCGCTCCAGACGCTGCAGCAGGTGGGTTGAACGTGACTTGAATGGTGCACGTTGCGTTTGTAATCACGCTCCCGGTGCACTTGTTCGCCAGCGTGAAGTCGGTGGTATCGCTCACGCTTGCGCCGCTCACCACCAGCGCGCCCGCTCCCGTGTTCGTCACCGTCAAACTCACCGGCGCAACGGTAGCGCCCGCCACCTGGGTTCCGAAATTGATGCTGCTCGCGGAAAGCGAGACGTCGGCGACCGTGCCGCTGCCCGTGAGCGCCGCCGTCTGCGGGCTTGCCGGAGCATTGTCCGCGACGCTGATCGCCGCCGCGCGGCTTCCTGCCGCGGTGGGCGCGAACTTCACGCTTACCATGCAGGACGCTGCAGCCCCCAAGCTCGCCGGGCAATTATTCGTCTGCGCAAAGTCGCTGGAGTTCGCGCCCGTCAGCGTGATCCCGCTGACTCCAAGCGTTCCGCTTCCCGTGTTCGAGAGCGTGATGCTTTGTGCCGCGCTCGTGGTGCCCACCGATTGCGCCGCGAAGTTCAAGCTCGCTGGGGACAGTGTAATCCCGGGAGACGCGCCGGTCCCCGACAGCGCCACCATCTGCGGGCTGCCGCTCGCGTTATCGCTGATGCTCAAATTCGCGCTCTGCGCCCCGCTCGATGCCGGCGCGAAATAGACAGCCACGGTGCAGCTCGCTCCGGCTGCCACGCTTCCGCCTCCGGTCGGGCAAGGAGTGCTGCCTGCGGCCACGATTCCGAAATTCGCAGCGCCGCCCCCCACGATCGCGATGCCACTGAGGTTTAGCGGTGCGCTGCCTTGATTCTGCACCGTCACCGTCTGGTTCCCGCTCGTCGTGCCCACCGCCTGCGTGCCGAAGGTCACCGCCGATGGCGAGACGTTCGCGAGCGGCGCCGCCGGCACTCCCGTTCCAGACAAAGGAATCGTCTGCACATTTCCGGCGATGTTTCCTGAGTTATCCGTGATATCGATCTCGGCGCTAAAAGCCCCCGTCGTCTGCGGTGCAAACGACACCTGAAAAGTGCAACTACTACCGGGAGCAACGCCAGTGGCTATGCCTATCGGACATGTATCGTCACCCACAGGCAGAAACTGTGCGCTGTTTGTCCCGCCGACTGCGATGTTCGTGATTAGCAGCGGGTCATTGCCGACGTTCGTCAGCGTCACAGTCTGCGGCGCCGTGCTCCCCACCGGAACGCTTCCAAAACCGATGCTCGATGGCGAAGCCGAACCCAGCGGCCCGCTCCCGATTCCTTCCGCCGCCAGCACCTGCGGACTCCCCGGCGCGTTGTCGGTGAAGCTGACGAACGCGCTCTCTAGCCCGACTATGGACGGTGTGAATTGCACTTGAAACGAACACATCTCTCCGGGAGTGACTGGCTCAGAGCACTGGGCGGTATTGGCCGTCGAGAAGTCGCCGCTGTTGGGTCCTGTGATGGCGATGCTCGATATATTGAGCGCCGCGTCGCCGGAGTTGATCACTGCGACGTTAAATTGTGTGGGGGAACCAACCGTCTGCGCGCCGAAATTCAAGCGCGCCAAGTTGAACCTAAGGCTTGGCATCGCCGTTGCGCTCGGCGTGATCTCGACAAAGAACGCGTCACTTGCCGGTGGAGATTCGAGGCAGCTCGCGCAGATTGGCTGGAATCCATTGCCGGGGCTTCCCGCGCGTGGAAAATCGTTCGCGGTCGTGGCTCCGGCGAGATACACGTTCTTGGATTCATCCACCGCGATCGAGTTCCCCTGCGATTCCGCGGTTACACCCGCAGGTGCCGTGCCGCCGAGCGGCGTGGAATACAAGAGCGAAGCAGCAGCAGCCGACGTGGGATCAAGCTCCGCGACGAACGCGTCCATGTCTCCGTTGTACGGCTGGAAATTGAATTGCCAGGGAAAGTCGAACGACGTCGTGCTTCCCGCCACGTACACCTCATTCGCCGCCGCGAACCATACGCTCTGTCCGGAATCGGTTTCCGAACCGCCCAGATAGGTCGAATAGGCCAGCGAACTCATCCCGGTGGTCGCACTCTGCGATATCACTGCGAGAAATGCGTTGGCCGTCCCTTTCATGCTGGTCTGAAACGCAGCCACGGTTCCGTTCGTTGGAAAGTCAGAGGATTGCGTCGTGCCCGTCACGTACACCGTGGGCGGCGTCTGCGGCGTGCCGGTTCCGACCGGTCCCACAGCGATGGCCAGCGCCTTGTCCAGGTTTCCCCCGCCGAGAAACGTTGCGTAGGACAAGGCCGCTGCTCCGCTCGTCCCCGGCAGGATTTTCATCACGAAGCCGTCGGACGGGTCGCCGCCATACGCAGTCTGAAACCCGTTCGTGGTATTGAGGCTGCTCCCCGGGTTGGTCGTGAAGCCCGCGAGATACGCATTCCCGAGGGAGTCCACGGCCACTCCGGCCACGCTCGCTTGGGCATCGAGCCCCAGATAGGTGCAATACATCAAATGCGGGCTCGTGCTCGGATTAAATTTGGCCAAGAATCCATCACTGATTCCTCCGCCGTAGACCGGCTGAAACGCGCCCGGGGTCGTTAGAAGATTGGTGGAACTCGTGTCCATGGCCACAAAAATATTTCCGGACGAATCCATGGCGATTCCACCGGGCCCTTGCGTCGCTTCCGCTCCGTTTCCGCCAAAGAGCGTTGAATAAACCAGCATCGCGCCCGTGGGGTCGATCTCCGTCACGGTAGCGTCATTCGTCGCATTCGCCCCGGTCGTGCGCACGCTTCCATCCGTGACCGGAAAATCCGTCGAAGTTGTGGTTCCGGCGATGGCCGCGTGACCGTCTGCGTAAACGGCAAGAAATCCTCCGGCCTCCGCGCCGCTCCCGCCGATGAACGTGAGGTACTTAAGGGAGTGCGACCCGCTAACCGTCGGATCTATCATGGCGATGAAATAGTCCGAGGCTCCGCCGCCGGGCCCCAATGTTTTTTTGGGCGTCTCCGAAAATGTTGTCGCTGACGTGGTCGTCCCGCTGATGTAAACGTTCCCATCCCCGTCGAGCGCGATCCCCGCCGCAGTGTCCTCCCCCGCGCCGCCAAGAAAGCTCGAATACGCCACGCTCAGCGAAGGATCGATTACGAGCGTCGCCCCTGATTCCGGCGCCGCGTTCCCGGCAAGCTCCTCAGGCTGCGCCACTCGGAATCCGACGGTTCCGTCGGCCTCGAGTTCGTATCCGCCGTCCACCGGACGCCGCCCGGGAAGCCCGCCTTCGGACGCCGCCGCGCCCGCGCGTTCCTCATACATCGCCGGCTTCCGCATTCGAATTTCGCGTTCGCCAGCCCGGATCATCAGATCGCCGTGCGCATCCAGCCGCAAACCGTCCGCCCCGGAAACCTCCAGCCGCAGATTCCGCGCGTCGGCTCCGGGCGCCAGGCGCAGGTCGTATTCGAGCCCTTCTTCGTTGCCGTACACGGTCACATCCACTCCCGGCAGCACGCTCGCGGCCGCAGCTCGCGCGAAATGCGGCACGTGCGTGCGCCACTTCGCCGGATCTTTGCCCAGAAAATAATTGCTCTCGCCCGGCAAAATCTCCGCGCCGCGCCACTCGAATTTTCCGGCGGTCATGCCCGGAGGCCCCGGCTCCGATGGGCTCGTTCGCGGACTCGGATTCTTCTCGTTCGGCGGTTGCGGCTGGCGCGGGCTCGTGGCCGGCCCTGGGGCTGGCGGTTTCCGCTTCCGGCTGCGCGGCGATCTTCGCGACGACCGATGCCGCTTCCCAGGCGTTCCCTCCGCGGAACTCCGCCTTTTCCTACGCGGCTTCGCGCCTGTGGACGAAGATGAACGCGCGCGGCTCCTGGGGCTTCCGGCGTGCGTCCCAGCCTTCCCCGCACGCGGCTTATCATCTGCCTGCGCCGTTTCGTCCGCGAAACGCAGCTTCACAACTTTCACCCCAGATCCTGTTGTTGCCCGCGCTCCCGCCGCCAATTCGATCCCGTCGCGCGTCAGCAGCACGCTCATCCCTTTCCCTCGCCCGATGAATTCCGCGCGCGGCTCCGCCTGTCCTCGATTGGCCTCAAGCGTCAGCGGGATAGAAAACGGCGCGGTCCCGAACTTCGCGCCGTGCTTTGCCGCATGCAAAAGTCGCACGCTCGCAGCGGAATCGAGGCGTGGCGCAAATCGCGATTTCGCGCGCTCGTTCGGCGGGCTAGTTCCAAGCAGGAGGGATGCAGCGGCCGCGCAGAATACGACGCAGTAAAAATACCCCTTCGAGCGCATGAGTTCCTCCGCAGGAGCCTCCATCTCGGCTCCAACTTTGGCGGCTCGAAATTCCTGCGAGCCGGTTACTCTCTCTTGGTTTGCAGTCCCAAGTTGCTGAAAGGGTTGGCGAGAATATCGCGCCGTTTAGCCGCATTGTCAATACTTGAATGGGTAACGCAGATCAAACTTGAGTGGTCCTCACATCCGCCTCGCGCATCGCGATGGAACGCCCCACTTCCCGCCGTTTTCGCCCATTTTGAGAAGGAATTTGCCGAATTTGCGCAATTCCCTGCTTGCTCGGCCGACGCTCGGAAGCGCCCCGTTCCCTGAACCCGCTGAAATAAAGTGATTTACCTCACTGCGAGGCCCTCCAGGATGGTCGCGGCATGGAAGAGCAATTGCCTTACATCCCGGTGGGATTCCCTAGGTACTCGACTCAGAATTGACCAGGGCAAGCATCGTCCAAACTCTCGCTACACCACTACTGGAGAAACCAGAATAATGCGAAAGACAAAGATGTTCCGCGGCTTCCTGATCGTCGCCGCAATTTCCCTGGCAGGTCTCGCAGCCCAAAGCGCCGAGGCTGCCGCCAACCCCGTTCAAGTCGGCGGGTGCAAGCCAAAGAGCACCATGAACTACACCACCATCCAAGCCGCGGTCAACGCCGCCGCAGCAGGCGCCACCGTGTATGTTTGTTCCGGCACCTATCCGGAGCAGGTCACCATCACCAAGAATCTCATCGTTTTGGGCACCGCAAACGGAAACGCCGACGCGCCCATCATCGTTCCGCCTACTACAGGTATGGTTCAAAACGCGACGGACCCCGCTCCCGGCGTCGCCAATCCGAAAATCGCTGCACAGCTCTTCGTGCAAGGCCCCGCGAACGTCACCATCAAGGACATCATCATTGACGGCGCCAGCAACGGCCTCTCCGGCTGCGGTTCCCCCACGCTCGTCGGCCTTTACGTTTTGAATTCCGCCGCCACGCTGACCGGCATCGACGTGCGCAACGAAGTCATGGACCCGGCGGATATCGCGTGCGACAGCGGACTCGGTATTTATGTCGAGGCCGACTCCGCCGTGGCCGTAGCCCTCACCATCTCCGCCGTGAACAATTTCCAAAAGAACGGAATCACCGCCAACGGTTACGGAAACGGAACCCCCGGCCCGGTGATGAACATCTTTAGCGACAACGTCGCCGGCCAGGGCCCCACCACCGGCGCGCTCGAGAACGGTATTCAAGTCGGCTACGGAGCATCCGGAAAAGTAGATTCGAATATCGTTGCCGATGTCGTCTGGGATCCCGGAACGAGCGGCGACCCCCGCGCGGCATCCACGGGCATTCTCGTGTACGCTTCAGAAAACGTCACGGTCAACAGCAACCGCATCTCCACCACGCAGTACGGTGTGGCGGTGGTCAGCGATCCCACCTACGGCAGCGCGGACAACAACACCGTGACCGTGAACTACATCAATAACACCGTGCTCTTCGACGGAATCGATGTCTGCAGCAACGGCAACACGGTGCAGAACAACGACGAATACGACAGCCTGCAGTCCGGCGTCCATGTGGATTCCACTTGCACGGAACTTGGAGGCGGCAGCAGCGGCAACAATAACAACGTAAGCAAAAACAACAACACCGGATCCTGCGCCGGTGTGCTCGAAGGCTCCGGCACCGGCAATACCTTCACCCCGCAAATATTGGTGGCCAACAACACCAACTCGTATCTGGCGGGTGACGTTTGCAGCACGCTCGTGGCACCGGCCGTCACCAAAGGGCACCCTGCGCCAGGCGGTCCGGGCCACACCGTGCCCTTCCGCTAGAGAGCGCCTGACTTTAGCGCCCGTCAAAAAATAAAGCCCGGCGAGATGCAAATCTCGCCGAGCTTTTTCCCGTCTGCGCGAACCCCCGTCTCGCCGCTCTACTCCGCCTTCCACGCAAAATTCTCTTCGCCCAGTGCCAGTTCCAGCATTCCATCCACCGGCAGCACATCGATCGGCAGCCCCGCTTCCCACAGCGCCACGCTCAAGAGCAACCCCTTGCGCCCGTGCAAATCAAACAATTCCCGCGCCACGCTCACTTCAATGATTTTGTCGAAAGCCGCGGTGACCAACTTCTCCGCATGCAGCAAACACGCCCCGCCCTGCTCCAGCACGCATCCCGCGAGTTTCCCTTTCGCCACGTCCAGCGTGATGCGCGTCTCGCGCGAATCCCACAGCGTGATTCGAAACTGAAAATCTGGAATCTGCGCGATCACTTCCGGCACCGGGTCCACGCGCAAATAAAAATGCCCGGCGCCGAATCCGTAGCGCAGATCGCCGAGCACGTACTCGCGGCCGTGCATGGTGCCCCCGCGCTGGTCCGTGGCGTAAAGTCCCGCGCCGATCCATTCGAAATAGCTGCTTTCGCGCCCATCCACCTGCACATGCAGATACGCTTCCGGCGCCTCGCGTCGCGCGCGCTCCGGCGCTCGTTTAATGGGATGTGCCAGCGCGTCCGGAACCGGCTCGCCAATCGCCGCGTACATTTCCGTCAGATGCTTGCGGTACAACTCGTCGAATTCGGCGTCGTTCGCCGAGCCGTGCTCGGGCCCGAACCACCAGCACCAGTCGCTGCCTTCCGCCGCCAGCAAAGCTTCGTACGCGCGCGCAGCCTTCGGAGCCCACTTCGCGATCTCCGCCGGGCTTCCCGCCGCGGCACGCTGCGCGGCCCGCTCGTAGGCCTCGCGCGCGTCGCGCAGCAAGTCCCAGGCCCGCACGTCTTCCGCGTGCCCGATCCACACATCGAAATTCGCGTTGATCCACGACGCCGGAAAAATTCCCTCGATTTTCGGAGCATCCGCGTTCGCCGCCATGGCTTCGCTCATGGTCAGCGCGTGAACTTCCGGATCGTCCTGAATGCGCTTGTAGAACTGCCGCAGAAAATCCCGCCCGTTCTCCGCGTAAAATTCCCAGGCATTCTCGCCGTCCAGAATCACGCTGACCGTGGCCGTGCGTCCGGCAGGCTCCCGGTCGCCAATCGCGCGAATCCTCCGATGTAGATCCTCCGCCGCGGCTCCCGCGCCCATCCGGCTATAGACGAATCCAATCAGGTCTGAGATGTAGTGGTCGCGAAAGAACCCGCTCATCTCCCGCTCGCCGCGTTGCAATCGCCACGGAGTGTAAAGGTCCGGCCCGTTCTGCGGATAGCCCGAAGCATCGCGCCAGAACCCGATGTTCCGTGTGCGGCCCAGCACCCCTTCATCCGTGCCGAACCACTTGAATCCCAGTTCCATCGCGATTTCAAGCGCCTGGTCTGAAACCGATCCTTCCGAAGGCCACAGTCCCGCGGGAGGCTTCCCGAAAACGCGCTCGTGATACTCCCGCGCGCGCGCGAGCTGTTCCCGGGCATCTTGCGGATAGCGGAAAGCAGGCTGCGGCAGCGGCGTGTGCGGATTGGCCACGCGTGCGATGTCCGTGTCGCACAAGAGCGGGAGAATTGGGTGGTAGTAAGGCGTGGTCGAAATCTCGATTTGCCCGCGCTCGGCCGCCAGCCGGTATTCCGGCAGCACCGCGCCCAGCAATTCGATCTGCTTGTCGCGCAGCGCGGCTTTGTCCTCTTCCGTGTAGCCGGTGCCCTTGCGCGAAAGCGCGTTCACCACCGGGTCCTTGGCGATGTACTCCTCGTCCATCCACACCAGCTGCGAAAGCAATTGCAAATCGCGCCAGTCCCGCGCGTGAAAATGCGCCACGCACGCTTCCTGCCCGCCCAGTCGCACCTGCGATTGCAATTCCGCAAAACGCGGCCAGCGCCGCACGTAATTTTCGTTCACCTGAAACGCGCGCCCCAGAATTTCGCGCTTCTGCTCGGCCTTCAGCGCCTCCGCTTTCGCGAACGCCAGTTCGAACCACGGCTCGCTGAATTTCCCGCTGGCGTACTCCTCGATTTGCGCCGCCAGCAGCGGCACAAAATTAAACGTGACGTGCACGCCCGGAAATTCGCCCAGTATCTTCACCATGCCCCAGTAATCTTTCAGCGCGTGCAGACGCGTCCACGGCAGCATGTAGCGCCCGGTAGCCGGATCGCGATACTGCGGCTGGTGCATGTGCCAAAGCAGTGCCAGGTTGACGCGGCTCAATGTCCCGGGTCCTCGCTCGGCGGGCAGGTTCCCTCAAAGCAGGAATGTTTCAGGTTGGGCCACATCCCCGGTTGCCTTCCTTGCGCCATGCTAGAATGCTCCCGCGCACACATGCGCCTGCTCGACAAATACATCGGCCGCGAAGTGGCCTCGCATTCCGTCCTGGGCCTTGCTGTATTCACTTTCGTTTTCTTTGTTCCTCAACTCGTGCGCCTGATGGATTTGATCGTACGGCACTCCGGCGGATTCGGCACCGTGGCCCTGCTTTTCCTGTGCTCGCTCACGCCCGTTCTGGCCTTTACCGTTCCCATGGCCGTTCTCGTGGGAGTGCTCATCGGCCTCGGGCGTCTCTCTGCCGACAGCGAAATCGTGGCCATCCACGCTTCCGGCATCAGCCTCCGCCGCCTGCTCCTTCCCATTGGATTTGTCGCGCTCGGATCCGCCCTGCTCACGCTCGTGCTCACCTTCTGGTTCATACCCATGTCCTGGCGCACCCTCGCGCGCCTCGAAGATCGCCTGCTCTCTTCGCAGGTGCCCTTCGCCGTGCAACCCCGCGTGTTCGACGAGCGTTTTCCGCACCTTGTATTATACGTGCAAGATGTCGAGGCTGCGGCCACGCGCTGGCGCGGCGTTTTTCTGGTTTCTTCCGCGCAGTCCGCCACCCCCAGCATCACCATCGCGCAGGAAGCGCAGGTCGTTCCTGGTTCCGAACAGCATCAGATCGAGCTGCACCTCGGAACCGGCAGCATCCACGAATACGATCCCAAAGAGCCCGGCCACTATAACGTGACTACCTTCGGCCAGAGCGACATTCCCATTGATGTTTCCACCTCCGCCAGCGGTCCCAGAAATGTCGCTCTTTCCGACGCCGAACAATCCGTCTCGAGTCTTTGGAACGATCAGGGCAGCAATTGGCGCGACGCTCGCGTTGAATTGCATCGCCGCATCGCCTTCCCCGCTGCTTGCCTGGTTTTTGCTCTCCTGGGCGTGCCGGTCGGCGTGCGGCCGCGACGCGGTGGACGCGCCACCGGCCTCCTCCTCACCCTCATCCTCATCGGCGCATATTATTTTCTTTTCGTCACCGGTGCGCACATGGCCCAGCAAGGCTCCGTCGCTCCGTGGGCCGGGATCTGGGGCGCCAACATCGCCGCCATCTTCGTGGGTCTCATCTTCCTTTTCCGCATCGAAAATATTCGCAAGCCCAATCGTTTCACCGCCTGGTTCGAATCGGTATTCTCCGCGCAGCGCAAAACTCAACGCCGCGAATCCGATGCTGCTCGCTTGGCTTCCCCTGCAAGCGCGGTTCCAAACGGAATCGTCGCCAATGGCACTTCGGCCGCGAACGGAGCTGCGGCCGGTGTGGGCCAAGTCGCCGGTGCCGGCAGCTCCGTCGGCTTCCCCATGATTGTGGATATGTATCTGCTCCAGCGATTCTTCTACTATTTCTTCGTCCTGCTTGTAGGTTTTGTTCTGATCTTCGACGCGTTCACCCTTTTCGATCTTCTCGGCGACATTTCGAAAAACCACATCCCCGTCTCCATGGTCCTCAGTTATTTCCGTTATCTCGTGCCGCTCATGGTCTACCAGCTTGCGCCGCTCGCTTCGCTCGTCGCCACGCTCGTTACTCTTGCGGTCCTGGCTAAAAACAACGAAGTCATCGCCTTCAAAGCCAGCGGCATCAGCCTCTATCGCCTGGTTCTTCCGCTCACCCTCGCCGGATGCCTTCTCGCCGGGGCCATGTTCCTTCTCGACGACACTTTTCTCCCCCTTGCCAATCAGCGCCAGGACGCCCTGCGCGCCCAAATCAAGGGACGCCCAGCGCAAACCTATTTCCAGCCCGCGCACCAATGGATTTTCGGCGAGAACGACAAAGTCTATAACTACGAGCTTTTCGATTGGGACCGCCAGCTCTTCGGCGGCTTGAGCGTCTTCGAGCTCGATCCCAACACCTTCCAGCTGCGCCGCCGCGTTTTCGCCACGCGCGCCACCTGGGAGCCGACCGAAAACACCTGGGTGCTGACCGGCGGCTGGATCCGCGATTTCGATGGAGGAAAAGTCACGCGCTATTCCGCATTCAAGGTCGCATCGTTGGCCGAGCTCACCGAGCCGCCCAGCTACTTCCGCCGCGAAGTCCGCCAGTCCTATCAAATGAATTGGCGGCAGCTCGGCCAGTACATCGCCGGTCTGCGCCAAGCCGGCTTCGATACCTCGCGCCTTACCGTCCAGTGGGAGAAGAAATTCGCCTTTCCGTTGATCGCCGCCATTATCGTATTCCTCGGCGCGCCTTTCGCCTTTCTCGTCGGAACCCGCGGCGCCGTGGGAGGCCTCGCCGTAGCCGTCAGCATCGGCATCATCTATTGGGCCATCGCCGCGCTCTTTGAAGCCATGGGCTCCGTAGGCCAGTTGCCTCCGGTTCTTGCCGGCTGGGCTCCCGACGCCATCTTCGGGTTTCTGGCCATCTACTTTTTCTTGAAGATGCCTACCTGAAGCTTCTAGTAAAACTTCAAGAGCGCGTTTTCGCGATTGTCGCCGTGTCTGCCCTCGTAAAGCTTTGCATTAAATTCAGCAGGACCTAAACCGTTACCCGCATTGTCGGCTGGCCCACCTCCCGCCGCTGCACTCGCGCCACGGTTACCATTCGACCACAAGTACCATTGTCGCTCCCGGACGCCGTCCCCAAAATTGTTGTGAAGCTACGGCAGCGCGCATCGCTCCCGCGCCTGGCCTGGAGGACGAATGAAACGCTTCTCACAAATCTTCGCATTGATCTCTCTCGCCGCCATGGCCCTCCCGGCTCATGCGGCCACCACCGGATACGCCAAATGCGAGAGCTACGATTCCTACGTGATGTTTTACCACTCGCTCGAGCAATTTGACGTGGAGGGGAAAATCAAGTGCGGAGACGGCTTTGAAATCCTGAGCCGCTGGAACGAATATCTATCCATCCGTACTTCCCAAGGTAAGCAGGGCTGGGTCGAGGAAACTTCCGTGACGCTCGTGCCGCCGGCAACCGCGAAAGCCTCCGCCCCATCGCCCGCACCGCTCGCGAACGAAGACGTGCTGGACCTGTTGCGGCTAAAATTCTCTTCCGACGTGATTATCGCCAAGATAAAAGCTTCTGCGTGCGATTTCGATACTTCCCCCGCCGCGCTCAAGCATCTGAAGCAGTCGCTAGTTCCAGAGCGGGTGATTCAGGCCATGATCCAGGCTCCGGCGGCAAAGCAGCCGTCCGCATCGAGCTCCGATCCAGCGCCGTCGCCCACGTCTGCCTATATCCCGCGCTAGCTCTCCGCCGCGGCTCTCGTCGGAATTAGGCGTGCCGCGGGCCGCGCAATATTCGCACCGGCAGCATGATTATCGCGCGCACCAGTTCCAGCGCGCCGTCTACCGCAATCCCCAGCAGCCGGAACGGCAGCAAAATCAGCCACACGATGGGATACACCAGCAGCGCCAGCAACGCCAGCGGCCAGCACAGCACCAGCAAAATGCACCACAACAAAAAGCCCATCGCGCCGCCTCCGTTCCGTCACCATTAGAAGATACGCGCCGCCGCCCGAATTCGTTCCCTCGGTTCAGCCGTTTCCTGGTGCCACCGCCGTCAGCTATGCACCAGCGACTTGATCTTCTGAATCACCAGATCGATCCCCACTTCGTTGTGCCCGCCCTCGGGAATGATCACGTCCGCATGCCGCTTCGAGGGCTCCACGAACTCAATATGCATCGGCCGCACGGTGTCCATGTATTGCTCGATGACCATCTCCATCGTTCGCCCGCGCTCTCGAATATCCCGCCCGAGCCGTCGGATGAACCGCAGGTCCGCGTCCGTATCCACGAAGATTTTAATGTCCATCAAATCCCGCAGCGCCTTGTTCTCGAAAATCAGAATGCCTTCCACGATAATGGCCGACTGCGGCGCAATCTCCACCGTTTCATGCAGTCGCCGGAAATTCGCAAAGTCGTAGGTAGGACGCGCGATCGCCTCGCCCGCGCGCAAGCGCTGCACGTGCTCCGCCATCAGCGCCGTGTCCATCGAATCCGGATGATCGAAATTCAGCCGCACTCGTTCTTCGAGCGACAGCGAGGGAAAATCCTTGTAGTAGTTGTCCTGCTGCAGAACCACGACGCCTATCGACCCCAGCGCCTCGATAATTCGCCGCGTAATCGTGGTTTTGCCCGAGCCCGTGCCCCCGCAAATCCCGATTATCAGCGGCCCATTTTCAATCGATCGAATCGCCCGCTCCTATTTCGCCTTGTGATTCTTCTTGCTCTCGATCACCGCTTGCGCCGCCGCCAGCCGTGCAATGGCCACATGAAACGGCGACGCGCTCACATAATTCATCCCCGCCCGGTGGCAGAATTTCACGCTCTCCGTGTCTCCCGCATGCTCGCCGCAGATTCCAATCTTCAAGTTCGGCCGCGTCTTGCGCCCGCGCGCGATGGCCCACTCGATTAGCAGTCCCACACCCGCCGCATCAATGGTCTGAAACGGGTCCGCCGCTAAAATCCCCGCCTTGGTCTCGTCCACATACTCCGGCAGGAATCGCCCGGCGTCGTCCCGCGAAAGCCCCATGGTCGTCTGCGTCAAGTCATTCGTCCCGAATGAGAAGAACTCCGCCAGTTCCGCAATCTCCCCGGCCAGCAGGGCCGCGCGCGGCAGCTCGATCATCGTTCCCACGAGATAATGAAGTTTTACTTTAGCTTTTGAAATCAGCTCGTCCGCGATCCGTCGCGTGGCTTGATCCAAAATCTGATACTCCTTTTTGTCCAAAGTCAGCGGATGCATGATCTCAGGTATCACTTTAATCTTTCGCTTCTGGCAATCGATCGCCGCCTCGATGATCGCCCGCACCTGCATCTCCAAAATCTCCGGATAAGTAATGCACAGTCGGCATCCTCGATGCCCTAGCATCGGGTTCGCCTCGTGCAATTGATCCACGCGTCGCTTCACTGCCTCCGCCGAGATCCCGATTTTCTTCGCCAGTTCCCTCTGCTTCTCCGGGTCGTGCGGAACAAACTCATGCAACGGCGGGTCCAGCAGCCGGATGGTCACCGGCAGCCCGTCCATGGCCTCGAAAATCCCGATAAAATCGCGACGCTGGAACGGCAGCAGTTTGTCGAGCGCCTTCCTGCGCGCCTCCTGCGTATCGGCCAGAATCATTTCCTGAATGGCCTGCTGGCGCTCGCCGCTCTTCTCCGGATGCTCGAAATCCTTGAAAAACATATGTTCCGTGCGGCACAGCCCGATGCCTTCCGCGCCCATCTCCCGCGCCACGCGCGCATCCTGCGGCGTGTCCGCATTCGTGCGCACGCCGAGCGTCCTCACTTTGTCAGCCCATTTCATCAGCGTGGCAAAAGCCTTCGGCGGCTCCGGGCGCACCAGCGCAATCTCGCCGGTGTACACCACGCCTTCGCCTCCATCGAGCGTCAGCCATTCGCCCTCGCGCACCGAGCGCCCATTCGACGACAGGGTCTTCTTCGCCAAATCAATCTCGAGCTTCTCCGCGCCTACGATGCAACACTTCCCCCACCCGCGCGCGACCACCGCCGCGTGGCTCGTCTTCCCGCCGGTCGCCGTCAGGATTCCCTGCGCCACGTACATTCCCCCAACGTCCTCCGGGCTCGTCTCGTGCCGCACCAAAATCACCTTCTCCCCGCGCGCCGCCCAGGCTTCCGCGTCCTGCGCCGTGAACACCGCCTTGCCCACCGCCGCTCCCGGCACCGCGTTGATTCCGCTCACCACCTTCCGTGCGGACAAGTCGCCACGCGCCAGCGCCGGATCGATCACCGGATAGAACAGCCGCTCCACATCCTCCGCCTTGATTCTTTCAAGAGCTTCTTCAACTTTGATCAGCCCCTCGTCCACCATGTCCACGGCCATGCGGAACGCGGCCGATGGCGTGCGCTTCCCCGTGCGCGTCTGCAGCATGTACAGCTTCCCGTTCTCGACCGTGAATTCCAGGTCCTGCATGTCGCGGTAATGTTTCTCGAGCGTCTGCCGCACGCGCTCGAGCTGCTTGTAAACTTTCGGCATGAGCTTCGCGAGTTCGTTCAAATGCATGGGCGTGCGAATTCCCGCCACCACGTCCTCGCCCTGCGCGTTCAGCAGGAAATCGCCAAAAAATGTCTTTTCTCCGGTCGAAGGGTCGCGCGTGAAGCACACTCCCGTCCCGGAATCGTCGCCGGTGTTCCCATAAACCATCTGCACCACGTTCACCGCCGTGCCCAGCAACCCGGTGATCTTCTCCACCCGCCGATAGGTCACCGCTTTCTCGCCCATCCACGATTCAAACACCGCGCCAATCGCGCCCCACAGCTGTTCTTCGGGGTCCTCCGGAAAAGCCTTTCCCGTCTTCTGCTGAAAATATTCCTTGTACTCGCGCACCAGCTCGCGCCAACCCTCGGCCGTAACCTGCGTATCGTCTTTCACTCCCAGGCGATTCTTCATCGCCCGCAAGCGCGCTTCGAGGTCTTCCTTGGGCAGCCCGATCACCACGCTCGAATACATCTGCACGAATCGCCGGTACGCATCATAGGCAAAGCGCCCGTTCTGCGTCGCCCGCGCCAGGCCCTCCACCGACTTATCGTTCAGTCCCAGATTCAGGATCGTTTCCATCATCCCGGGCATCGACCGCGCCGAGCCCGAGCGCACGCTCACCAGCAGCGGATCCTTCGCATCCCCCAGTTTCTTGCGGGTCAGTTTCTCCAGGCGCTCCAGATTTTTCTGCACTTCCTTCTGCAGCTCCTTCGGATATTTGCGCCCGTGCTTGAAATAGTAATCGCAGGTCTCCGTCGTGATCGTGAACCCGGCCGGGACCGGCAGGCCGATGCGGGTCATCTCCGCCAGGCCCGCGCCTTTGCCGCCGAGCAAGTCCTTCATGTCGCCCTTGCCGTCCGCTTTCCCTGCGCCAAAAAAGTAAACGTATTTCATTTTGACCCTCGCCTGTTTCGCAATCTCAACAAAGGCATGAATGGCCTCGCATCTAAATCCGGCGCTGGAATTTGTCGGAGCGCCGACAATTGAAGCATCACTTCACGAACCACGAACGCCTCAAGCACGCGCCGTCTGCTTCGCCGCTTCCTTCGGACCTTCCTCCGCGCCCAGTTCTGAAAAATCCGCGATGGTCGAAAACTCCTTCAGCAGGCTCCCCAGCAAAGCCAGCCGGTTTTTCCGAATCTCCGCATCTTCAACCATCACTAGAACCTTGTCGAAGAACTGGTCAACCGACGGCCGCAGCCCCGAAATTATTTCAAGAGCCTCTCGATATTTTCGCGCCCTCTTTTTCTGCGTCGCCTCATCCCCGATCTTCTGCGCCGCCATCTGCAGCACGCGCTCCGCCGGGTCCTTCAATAGCTCATGGTTTACATGAAGTTGCGCTTTATCCACTGCCCCGGCCGACTTCTCCAAAATGTTCCGGATGCGCTTGAACGAAGCCGCCAGCGGCGCGAAATTCTTAGTGTCTCGAATGGCGTGCACCGCCGCCACGCGCTCGGCTGCGTCCACCAAATCATCGGCCCCCGCCGCGAAGGCCGCGTTAATCTCGTCATAGGCGAACCCGCGCCGCTCCCGCAAAATGAACCGCGCCCGCTCCAGCAGAAAATCGAGCACTTGCTTCTGCGCCGCCTCGGAAGCCTCAATCTTCGGAGCATGTTCCTTCAGTGCTTTAGCCGCGGCCGAAATGGCCGCAGAAATCGAGAGCGGCAGCTTCCGCTCCAGAATGATCTTCACCACCCCCAGCGCGGCCCTCCGCAAAGCAAAAGGATCGCTTGAACCCGTGGGAATCGCTCCCACCGCGAAACACGCCACCAGCGAATCGAGCTTGTCCGCCAGTGACACCGCGCAGCCCGTCAAATTCCGCGGCAAGGGATCGTCGAGTCCCAGCG
>Ga0302326_10009735_pt1 | contig 20928 bp, 15 predicted proteins | sample Palsa_T0_3_FD_202264 | JGI IMG/M metagenome (GOLD analysis project Ga0302326, IMG submission 202264) | Peat permafrost microbial communities from Stordalen Mire near Abisko, Sweden - Palsa_T0_3 | ecosystem: Environmental > Terrestrial > Soil > Palsa > Peat permafrost | place: Sweden: Abisko... | reverse complement strand
GCGTCCGGCGCGTCATGAAGGCCTGAAACGCGCTTTGCGCCTCAGAACTCAGCAGCCGATCGGCGAATACCCGGCCTTCAGCCTCGATGACCGCGAGCATCCGTGCGTGCTCGCGCATGAGCTTTTTCGTCGCCTGCACCGCCTGCGCCGGCTTGGCGGCCAGGGTTAGTGCCGCGGCGCGTGCCCGTGGCGTGACCTGATCGGCGGGCAGCGCGGCATTGGCAAGGCCACAATCCACTGCCGCCCGGCCGTCGATGCTTTCACCGAGCGCGAATAGTGCGAAGGCGCGCACGTGCCCGATACGCGCCGGCAGCAACAGACTGGAGGCGGCCTCCGGCACCAGCGCCAGATCGACAAAGGGCGTCGAAAACCTGGCGTCCTCAGCGACATAGACCAAGTCGCAGTGCAGCAGCATGGTGGTGCCGATGCCCACCGCGCGGCCCCGGACTGCCGCGACCACCGGCTTGTCGAACGCCGCCAGCGCACGCAGAAAGCGGAACACGTCGGAGCTGTCGAGCGCTTGTGCCGAGCGCGCCATCGCGACAAAATCCGCAATGTCATTGCCGGCACAGAAATCGCCGCCGTCGGCATCCAGCAGCACGACGCGCACCGCAGGGTCGGCACTCGCGAGTTCGAAGGCCTGCACCAGTGCCCGGTACATCTGGGTCGTGAGCGCGTTTTTCTTGTCCGGCCGTGCCAGCGTGATCGCCAGCAGCCCGGACGCCGTCTCCACCCGCACCTGTGTCGATGTGTTCATTGCCTCAACCTTCGCCGCCCTCGGCACCTTGCATCGCGCATCGGCGCGTGGCCGCTGATGCTAGCGCGTACGCCGCGGTGCTGACATCCTGTCACTGGCCGCCGGCCGTCTGAGAGGGAGCCGACCATGACGATGTTATCGGGCAAGACTCTGTTCATCTCCGGCGCCTCGCGCGGCATCGGGCTGGCGATCGCGTTGCGCGCGGCCGCGGATGGGGCCAACATCGCCATCGCCGCCAAGACCAGCACGCCGCACCCGAAGCTGCCGGGGACGATTCACACGGCGGCGGAACAGGTACGCCAGGCGGGCGGCCAGGCGCTGGCGCTCGAGTGCGACATTCGTTTCGAGCAGCAGATCGAAACGGCGGTGGCCAGAACGGTCGAGACATTCGGCGGCATCGATATCTGCGTCAACAACGCCAGCGCCATCAGCCTGACGCCGACCCTGCAGACCGATCCCAAGCGCTACGACCTGATGCATCAGATCAACGTCCGCGGCACGTTCATGGTGTCGCGGGCCTGCATTCCGCATCTGCGGCGCGCGGCCAACCCGCACGTACTGACGCTGTCGCCACCATTGAACCTGGTTGCCCGCTGGTTCGCACCCTATCCGGCGTACGCGCTGTCCAAATACTCGATGAGCATTTACGCGATGGCGATGGCGGAGGAGTTTCGCGCCGACGGTATCGCCTTCAATACGCTGTGGCCGCGTACCATCATTGCCACCGCGGCGGTACGCAATCTGCTCGGCGGCGATGCAGCAATCAGCCGCAGCCGCAAACCGGACATCGTCGCCGACGCCGCCCATGCGATCCTCACCCGCAGCAGCCGCGAGTTCACCGGCCGGCATTGCATCGACGAAGAGGTACTGCTCGCCGCCGGCGTGACCGACTTTCAGGTTTATCGCACCGTGCCGGGCGCAGGCAAGCTTGCCCCGGATCTGTTCGTGGCGGAGGCCGCGCCGACGCCGCGCAGCACCTGATGGCCAGGAACGCGAACGACACCCCGGGAAGGCGCACCGGCATGCCCGCCGTCGCCGATGCCGATGCCGGCGGCGCCGGACCGACGGTGGTCATCAACGTCGGACGCGCCGATTTCACGCAGTCGGGCAGCGCCCTGGAAACGGAATGGCTGGTGACCAACGGCCTGGGCGGCTTTGCCTGCGGCACCGTCGCGCAGGCCAACACCCGGCGCTACCACGGCCTGCTGGTTGCAACATTGCGGCCGCCGCTCGAGCGGGTACTGATGCTCTCCAAAGTCGACGCCACGGTGCGCTATGGCGGCGCCGAATGGGCGCTCGGGTGTAATGAGTTCGCCGATGGCACGCTCTCACCGCGGGGCTTCGAGCACCTGAGCGCGTTCAGCATCGAACTCGGGACACCGACCTGGACTTATGCGTTCGGTGACGCGTTGCTGCAGCAGCGCATCTGGATGGGCCGCGGCAGCAACATCACGTACCTGAGTTTCACCGTGCTCGCCGCGACACAACCGGTGGAGCTCGAGCTGCTGCCGCTGTGCACCTATCGCGACTACCATTCGCACGCGCGCGGCGGCTGGCAGCTCGACGTCGCGGTTGCAGAGCGCAGCCTGGTGATCAACGCCTTTCCCGGGGCGCGCCCCTATTCCCTTGCCATCGATCGCGGGGAGGTGGTCGCGGGCACCGACTGGTATTGGGGATTTCGGCATCGCGCGGAAGCGCGACGCGGCCTGGATGCCAGCGAGGATCTCTATAAGCCCGGCATGTTTCGCGCCAGGCTGAGCGCCGGCCAAAGCGTCACGCTCACCGCCAGCGCGCATCCGGGTATCGTCGAGCATGCCAAGGGCGCTCTGAGCCTTGAGATGGCGCGGCGGCGCGCGCTGCTGCGCGCCGTTCCCGATGACGCTCCGGGGTGGATCCAACTGCTGACGCTGGCGGCGGACCAGTTCGTCGTCGCACGCGGGGCGGCTGCGGCGCAAGGCGCCGGCACGACGGTCATCGCGGGGTATCCGTGGTTCGGCGACTGGGGTCGCGACACCATGATCGCGCTGCCGGGCCTCACCCTGGCCACGGGCCGCGTGGCCGACGCGGCCTCGATACTGCGCACATTCGCGATCCATGTGAGCGAGGGCATGTTGCCGAATCGCTTTCCGGACGGAGGTGAGGCGCCGGTCTACAACACCGCGGACGCGACGCTTTGGTACTTCCATGCGATCGATGCCTACCTGCAGGCGACCGCGGATCGCAAGCTCCTGCGCGATCTGTATCCCACGCTGCGCGACATCATCGATTGGCATCAACGCGGCACGCGCTATGGAATCCGGGTCGACGCAGCCGATGGATTGCTCAGCGCCGGCGTGGCGCAGGTCCAGTTGACCTGGATGGACGCGAAATTCGGCGATTGGGTGGTGACACCGCGCATCGGCAAGGCGGTGGAGATCAATGCGCTTTGGCACTTTGCGCTCGAGCGTATGGCGGTGTGGGCGCGGACACTCGGTCAGGCTGAGGCCGCCGAGGGTTACTCCGGGCAGGCCCAGCGGGTGCGTGAGTCCTTCGTGCGCTCGTTCTGGTCGGAAGACGCCGGCTATCTCTACGATGTGATCGACGGACCCGCCGGCGAACTGGATACGCGCGGCCGCCGGGTGGACTCCAGCCTGCGTCCCAATCAGATATTCGCCGTATCGCTGGCGCCCGAGCTGCTCGATGCGCGGCGAGCGCGTGCCGTGGTCGACGCCTGCAGCCGCGAGCTGCTCACGCCCGTGGGGTTGCGCAGCCTGTCGCCACGGCATGCCGATTACGCGGGCAGCTACGTCGGCGGTCCACGCGAGCGCGACGCGGTCTATCATCAGGGCACGGTCTGGAGCTGGCTGCTCGGTCCGTTCGTGCTCGCCCACTACCGCGTGCATGCCGATGCCACACAGGCCCATGCGCTGCTGGCCGGCCTGGCGCCGCACCTGGAGGAGGCGTGCCTGGGAACCATCAGCGAGATCTTCGATGGCGACGCCCCGCACGCGCCGCGCGGCTGCATGGCGCAGGCCTGGAGTGTCGCGGAGACACTGCGCGCCTGGCACGCCATTACCGGTGCCGAGGCAAAGCGGCCGTCAAAGCCCGCAGCGGCGGCGGGCGAGTCGACATGAGCAGGGGTTGCGGCAAGCCACGTCTGGGCATCCTCGCGCTGGCGTGGCTGTGCGCCATGTCCGCCGCGAGCGCCGCTGACCTCTCCTCGCCCAGCGGCTGGTGGCAGCCGATCGATGCCAAGACCGGCAAGCCGCTGGGGCTCATCAGAATCTACCAGGAGCGCGGGCTGTTCTTCGCGCGCATCGAGCCCAGCTCGCCGTCCGATGATGGCTCGCAAAGATGCTCGCGGTGTACCGATGAACGCAGGAACCAACCGATCATCGGGCTGCTTCTGATACGCAACATGCGACTGCAGGGCGACGAATATGTCGGCGGCGACATTCTGGATCCGGACACCGGCAGCATTTATGGCTGCAAGTTCCGCCTGACCGACGGTGGAAGAAAGCTGATCATGCGTGGATATCTCGGGATCTCGCTTATCGGACAATCCCAGACGTGGCAGCGCGTGGAAGCCAATCGCTAGCTTCAGCCAACGATCCTCGCCAAAGATCCCGACTCCGGGCGGTCAGCAAACAGTGTAGGAGACAACCCTACGCAGGCCGCACGCTTAATCGGACAAGTCCGACTGCAGGCGCCAGTCCTCATGGCTACTGTCCAGTCCACTGCGGCTATCCGCGCTCCACGTGAATTGCAGCAAATGGCGTCTCTCGAGCGTATACCGCGATTCGTTCGCTGGATCGGCGGCATCATTATCGTACTGGTACTTTTTGTACTGTGTCTCGGGCTCATTGACTGGAACGCGGCGCGCGGCCCATTGAGCCGCATGCTCTCGCGGCACCTCGAGCGGCGGGTGACGATCGGCGGTCCGCTGCGAGTGAGTCTGCTGTCCTCCACCCCGAGTGTCGATGTTGAAAATCTTACGATCGGCAATCCCCGCTGGGCCGGCGACGGCAACATGCTCGAGTTGCCGCGCCTGCACATCGCGCTGGTATTGTCGCGCCTGTTTATTGGCCGTGTGGTACTGCAGACGCTGGAAATAGACAATCCGAAAGTCTCGCTGCTGCGCGAGGAGAGCGGCCGGGCCAACTGGGATCTTGGCAATCCAGAAGAAGGCAAGTCGACGCCGCAACAGCCGACGCGGCTTCCGCCGCTGCGGCACTTCGCGCTGCACGGCGGTCAGCTGAGGGTTGACGATGCCGTGCGGAAACTCACCTTCGCGGGCGTGGTGGGCGCAACGGAGAGCGGCGCGGGCCATGAATCCGAGCCGTTTCGCCTGCAGGGCCAGGGCACGCTCAACAAGGAACCGTTCAAACTCACCTTCCAGGGCGATGCGCTGCTGGACATCAAGCTGGACCACCCGTACCACTTCCAAACCGGAGTCGATGCCGGTGCCTCCAGCGCCAGGCTCAGCGGCACGGTCGCCAAGCCGTTCGATTTCGGCGGCGTCGACGCCGACCTTGAACTGCGGGGGCAGAATCTCGCCAACCTGTACTATCTGACCAATCTGGCACTGCCGCTGACCCCGCCCTACCAGCTGTCCTTGCACCTGCACCGCGACGGCAATCATTTCGCACTTGAGGACATCGCCGGCAAAGTCGGCAGCAGCGATCTGTATGGCAATGGCACGGTGGACCTGGCGGAAGCAGACGGCCGCCCCAGACTCACGGCGCGCCTGGCGTCGCACGCGCTGAATCTCGGCGATCTCGGTGTCACCCTGGGTGCCGGGGTTCCACAGCCGAGCGAAGGCAGCAAGCCCTCGCAGGTATCGGCGCCGCAGCAGGAACCTATATCACCCCTGCTGCTGCCAACCTTCGAGTTCCAATTCGACCGGCTGCGGGCGATGGACGCCGCGGTGGATTTCCAGGCCGACTCGGTGCAAACACAAAAGGTGCCGTTCAAGAACGTCGCTTTCAGGCTCAAGCTCGATCACGGGGTGCTGGACATCGACCCGGTCGACTTCGAGCTGCCGGCCGGCAAGCTCACCGGACGGATCCGCTTGAGCACCAGCGACGGCGCACCGGATACGAGCCTGGATATTCGACTCACCGACATACAGCTGGATCAGTTCAAGTCCAAAAATTCATCGGCGCCGCCGCCGCTGGAGGGCGTCATGCAGGGACGCCTGCGCCTGGAAGGCCACGGCAATTCCGTGCATGCGATTGCCGCCGACGCCAACGGCACGATCAGCGCCGTGCTACCGAACGGCCAGATGCGCGCGGCGTTCGCCGAACTGGCCGGGATCGACATGGTGCGCGGCTTGGGACTGTTGCTTGGAAAAAAGGACGAGAGTACCGCGATACGTTGCGGCATCGTTGCCTTCGAGCTCAAGGACGGGGATGCGCAGGCCCAGCACCTGGTGTTCGACACCACCAACGTTCTCGTCACCGGCGACGGGCATTTGACGCTGAGCGATGAAAAGCTGGATCTGAACCTGAAGGGCCAGCCGAAGAAATTCCGCTTTGATCGACTGCGCTCCCCGATCAACATCCGCGGTACGCTGCGACACCCGAGTGTGAGCCTCTCAGTCCCCGCGGTGGTCAAGCAGGGCGCGGTGGCCGCGGGCCTGGCAGTTATCGGCACGCCGATCGCGGCCGCGCTGGCATTCATCGATCCCGGGCTCGCCAAGGACGCCGACTGCGCCGGGCTGACTGATGAAGCCCAGGACAAAGTCGACCGGCCTACGTCGCCCGCTGCGGCCACCAAATAGCACGCCCTGGTCTCAGTGAGACTGAACAGCAATACGCGGCTGTGGCGGCTCTCGGCCCGACTTCGCCTTCGTCGACGTGTGCGTGTGACCTCGCCTGCGCCGGTCCTGCGACAGCACATGGGTGAGTTCGGCGCCGAAGAAGAAAATCTGCGATGAATAATAGACCCAGACCACCACTACGACCAACGAGCCCGCTTCGCCGTACGCCGATCCGATGCCGGCTTTGCCCAGATACAGGCCGATCAATGTTTTCCCAAGGCTGAACAGGCCGGCGGTGATCAACCCTCCTGTCCATGAGTCGCGCCACTCGGTGTGCGCATCCGGAATGTATTGGAAAATCAGCGCAAACAACGCCGATGTGCCGGCCACGGAGAGCAAAAAGTCGAATCCTTGCAGTGTCCATTCCGGTAGCGGCAGTATGCCTCCCATGAATTTGCCCACGGCCGCCAGCGCCGCGCTCAAGATGAGCGACAGCAGCAGCAGCAAGCCGATGGACAGAACGAGCCCGAAGGAGAAGAACCGCCGCCTGATCAACGCGAGAATTCCAGAGGTCTTCGCGGTATCAGCCTCCCAGATCTTGTTGAGCGCCGACTGTAGCTCCGAGAATATCTGCGATGCTCCGAACAGAAGCGTCAGCAGGCCGAGCGTGGAAGCGATCGAGGTCGCGCGCACGTTTTGCGCGTGCGCAATCATGCTCTGTACCGCGGTGGCGCCAGCCGGCCCCAGCAGCTCTTGAAACTGCATCAACACCTGGTCACGCGCCGCTTCCGTCCCGACAAACAAACCGGCCAGGGCAATAGTCAGAATCACCAGCGGAGCCAGCGACAATACCGCATAGAAAGCCAGGGACGCCCCGAGTCGCGAGGCCTCGTGCCGGTTGCACTCCCAAAAGGTGTGGTGCAGCAATTTCCACACTGTCTTCAGTTTCACGGTGTCTGGTGTCTCTGCCGGCGGCGCTGCGCCTATGGCTCGACCCTAGGGCATAGGCCACTGAATCGCAGTCCTCCGCCGACCCGAGCCCGCGTCAGACGAAGGTTAACCTTGCGGCGTGGAAATGACTGACAGTGCGATGCTGCTCGACGGGGTCTGTTCGTTGCGGCGGGTGTAGGACGGTCGTCACGGCCGTTTGCGGCGTTGTGACACGCGCCACTCGCCGATGTCAGACAGGGACCGGGGCACGCTGGGGCGACACTTAGACCACTGATGCCACCGACGACGGAGATAGTAAATGGAAGCACCGACGCCGCAGCCGACTCCGCAGCCACCTCACGATCCCTCCCCGGCGCCGATCGGCGATCCGCCGCCAGGTCCTAATCCGAAAGCGACTCGAGCCCTGGTGCCTTTGTGACCGACCGGCAACGCCACTGTCCTCAGGCATCCGCCGGTCTGACATCATTTTCAGACGGATGCTTACAATCTCGGCGCGGTAAACCACCGAGGATTGTCGCGATTATTTGAATTCTCGCCCCGTGGCCGAGCGGGTCTGTCAACCAGGACTTGAGGAACTTCCATCAATGGCGAACAATCTGCCGAAGCCGGCGCAGCGAAAGACGGCGGGTATCTCGGACGTGGCCACGATCCGGCAGCGTGCCCGCGCGCACATTGAAGATGGCGCGGTGACTTCGAGCTATCCGCAGGACAGGGAGACGATCATAGAACTGCTCAACGAAGCCCTGGCGACCGAGCTGGTATGCGTGCTGCGTTACAAGCGCCACTACTACGCCACCAAGGGGATTCGCGCCAAGGTCGCCGCCGCCGAATTTCTCGAGCACGCGCAGGACGAACAGCAGCATGCCGATGAGATCGCGCAGCGCATCGTCCAGTTGGGAGCCAATCCCGATCTGAACCCATCGACCCTGGCATCGCGCAGCCACGCCGAATATGACGAAAGCACCGATCTGGCCGGCATGCTCAAGGCCAATCTGATCGCAGAGCGCGTTGCGATCGAAAGCTATAAGGAGATGATCGCCTATGTCGGGGAACGCGACCCGACCACGCACCGCATGCTCAAGGGCATCCTGGCCAAGGAAGAGGAGCACGCCGAAGACCTTGCCGATCTGCTGGATGAGGGTAAGAACACTTGATCACAGCGACCGTCCGGCACCTGTAGTCGCCCGGCTGCGCGCTCGACCCTCTACGATTTCACCGGCGGCGACTCAGTGGGCGCCGTGGCGATGACGTCGTGCACGAACCGCAGCTTTTCGATCGCCGGCGCCGACAGCACGAACGGATACGCATCCGGCAAACCCATGCCGCGATTCAGATTGTTGAGCACATATGTGACGGGAAACCAGTCGGCAATCAGCTGATCGAAGGCGATCGAGCGATCCGCCGTCTGCAAAGCGATGTGGTCCAGGGCCGGCTCGTTGTCGTGGCGGGGCCGGAGTGATAGCCCGCACGCCGCAGCGGTTTCCAGGGTATCGGTGATGTGCAGGTAGTGGGCCCAGGTCTCCGCCCAGTCTTCCCAGGGGTGGGTCGTCGCGTAGGCGCTGACGAAGCTCTGCTGCCAGTCGGGCGGCGGACCACCGTTGCCGTAGTAGTGCTTGAGGGCCGCGGCGTAATCAAGGCGTTCGTCGCCGAAAATCGCGCGGAACGCTTCCAGCTGCGAGCTGTCGCGGATCAGGCGGTCCCAGAAGAAATGTCCGATCTCGTGCCGAAAGTGGCCGAGCAGCGTGCGATACGGCTCGTGCAGCTGCACCCGGCGCCGCTCGCGTTCGGAGTCGTCGGCCTCCGCGATGTTGACGGTAATGAGTCCCGCGTCATGACCGGTCAGCGCCGGCTTGTCATCCGGAGTGTCCTCGTCGGAACAGAACTGGAACGCCAGCCCGTGGTCAGGATCTTCCGCCTTGCTCTTTACGGCCAGGCCTAATTGCGACAGCCCGTACATGAGGCGGCGTTTGGCTGCCTCGAGTCGCTGCCAGCGCTCGATGGATCCGGGGCGGGCAAGATTGGGAATGAGCTGCGTCAGTCGACAGGAGGAACACAATGGATTGGCATCGCCAACGGGTAGGGCCCAATTGCAGATGCCTTCCTGATTGTAATTCTGACACAACTGGTAGGCGCGACCGCTGGCCTGTGGCCACGGCGATGTCCAGGCACCGTCCGCCGCCTGATCCAGCGATGCCATGGCTTTGAGGTCCGGCAGATACGCCAACTGGCGCTGGCATTTTGTACACCGGGTATTCTCGAAGAACGCCAGATTCTGGCAGTGATCACAGTGAAATGCTTTCATGGTTCAGTTGGCGCGGCCGAGATCCTCGGCCATGCCGGCAGTGTGCGCTATTCTGCGGCATCGCCGAAAGAGACCAGCATGAGCGCTCGCGGTAAGGCGACTCCGACAGCGGTGGCGATTGCCGGGCTCAGCCACTAATATTGCGCGATGTGGCACCCATGCTGCCTGCTGCGGCTGGTCTCAAACCCGGAAATGCCATGAAAGAAGATGAGACAGCTGCCGGCTCGCACGGCGGCAGTGGCTCGAGGTATCTGAAACTCCAGGCGCGCTCCCTCGTCGCGCTCGCCGCGTGTGCCGTCACGGCGCTGCTCTACGTGTGCCACGAAGTATTCGTGCCGGTCGCGCTCGCATTGCTGTTCGCTCTGGTGCTCTCCAGCGCCGTCGAGGCGCTGCATCGCGGGGGGATACCACGCGGCGTGAGCGCGTTTCTGATGCTGCTGGTATTGCTGATCATCATCGGCGGCACCTTGAGCGCGGTGGCGGGCCCGGCACAGCAGTGGTTCGCCAGCCTGCCGCAGACGCTGCAAACCATCGAGCGCAAGCTGCGGCCGGCGCAGCGGGCACTGAGCCGAATCGAGTTGCTGACAAGTCGCGCCGACGCGCTGGCGTCGGCGAATCCGGGCGCGCCGCGCGGCGCACCGGCCCCCGCACCGGCCAGTGAGCCCGCCGCGGTCAGTGCCGCGGACGTTCTGCTTGAAACGCGCTCCGGGCTGATCAGTACCATTACGGTGATCATACTGACGCTGTTCCTGCTGTCAGGCGGGCCGCCGATGCTCGCACGCATGATGGCCGCACTCGCGACCGACATCTACGCCGTGCACGCACTGAAAGTCATCGAGGCGATTCGCAGCGAGCTCGGTCGCTATTATGGAACCATCGCACTCATCAATCTGGCGTTTGGCGTCGCGACCGGAGTAACCATGATGTTGCTCGGGGTTCCGAACGCATTTCTGTGGGGAACGGTGGCGGCCGTCCTCAACTTCATACCCTACGTCGGCTCGGCGATCACATTGGTCATACTATTGGTCGTCGCGCTGGTGAGTTTCGACAGCGTCGCTCGAATCGCCGCGGTCGTGGCGAGCTTCCTGGCACTGGCGACGGTCGAGGGCCAGGTCGTGCAGCCACTGCTCGTGGGCAAGCGGCTCGAGATCAATCCGTTACTGGTGTTTCTCGCCGTGTGGTTCGGAGGCTGGATGTGGGGCATCGCCGGCATCACCATCGCCGTGCCGAGTCTGCTGGCACTGAAGGTGGCCGCCGAGCACAGCAGACGCGGCCAACCGCTGGTCGCATTCCTGAGTCCTGGAAGGTCGAAGACCGGCAGGCGCAGCCGCGCGTCGATCGAAGCGCCGGCAGACCAGGCTCCGGCCAACAAGCCTTAGACCGGGCGAGCCGCGCTAACGCGCCAGCAGCGCCTTCCAGGCCGCAATCTCCGCGCGATGAGCGGCATCGTGCTGCGACATGAAGCTCGGCATGTCGCACAGCGACACCCGGCCGACACCCTCCTGCTGCCCGCTTCGACCCCAGTCCGGCGACGCGATCGCGCGCAGTGTGGCGAGATTTCGTTGTCGCGCCGCGCGAAACACAGCCAAACCCGCCGTCAACGAGCGTGCCCGGTAGTCGCGTGCCGCAGCGACCGCTGCGCCGTCGAAGTCCGGCAACTGCGGTTCGCGCTCGGACAAGAGCGTATCGATGCGCCAGCCGAAACCCTCGCGCTCGAGATCCGCCAGGTGCCACACCTGTTCCACGGGCGAGAAGGCGCCATCGGGGCCTGCTGGTGAGTCAGCTCGGGAGCCAACCCAAGTAATTCCCGCGCCAGGTATTGCGGCATGTCCTCGAGCGTTCCGAGCAGCGCTGCGCGCTGCGCCGGCTTCAGTGCCATGTACTGCATGGAGTGTCCTGCCCACGATGCAACATCGACGGCGATTATCTCACCGTAAGACGCTGCACCGCATCCGTTCGACTTTTATTTTCATATGACTTTCAGAGGATTACCCCATCTGAAGATGGGCGAGAGTAGACTCGCCGCAGGCCGGGATTTCAGCCAAGCCGCGTGGTGGCACTACTTTGTTCGTTTCAGCGATGATCAACGTCCTGCGCGGCCGCTGCATTGCCGGTGCCCTGCTCGCGCTCTGCTGCTGCAACGCTGCGGACGCGGCGCTCGAGGCGCAAGGCTCGCCGCCGGCCGATCAGCAGGCGGAGCAGCTGACGGAAGTCATCGTGAAGGCGGCCGAGCCGCGATTCGTCGCGCCAACGCGGCGCGATCGTATCGGGCGGATCTGGGCGCCCGTGTATATCAACGCCAAAGGGCCGTTTCGCCTGGTGCTCGATTCCGGCGCCAACCGTTCCGGTATCAACACCCACGTCGCCGAAGCGCTCGGCCTGGCCCTGGATCAGACGCATCCGCTGCTGCTCCGGGGAGTGACCGGCTCGGCTGCGGTGCCGACCGTGCGAGTCGAGAGTTTTACCATCGGCGACATGGATTTGGGGGCTTCCGCGCTCCCGATCGTGACCGATGCCCTCGGCGGCGCCGACGGCATTCTGGGCACCGATGGCATGTCGGGCCGGCGCATACTGGTGGACTTCCGTCACGACCTGATTACCATCACGCGCTCGCAAAACACGCGCGCTGCGGCGGGCTTTCGTACCATTCCGTTTCAGCTGATAAAGGGCAACCTGGTGGCCGTCGATGCGTCGGTGGGCGGCATCCACACCAAGGCGATCATCGACACCGGCGGCCAGGCGACCATTGCCAATCTGGCCTTGCGCCAGGCGCTGGAACGGCGATCGAAGCAGCTCAAGACCCATCCGGACAAGATCGAGGGCGTGACGGCCGATGTGCAGGAGGGCGATTCCGCTCGCACACCGCCGCTTGTCCTGAGCTCGAGCGAACCGGGCGGCGGCGTCGAAATCCGCTACAGCGACGTGACGTTCGGCGATATGCATTTGTTTGAACACTTACACCTGACCAATGAGCCGATAATGCTCATTGGGATGGACGCGTTGGGGCTGCTCGACACACTGATCATCGACTACCGCAGGCACGAGCTGCAGGTCCGGATGCGCGACTTCGATTAGTCTGAGCGGCCATGTGCAGCATTTTTCTATCGCCGACTCGGTGGCACGCCATGCCTGATCAAAGAACCTCGCCAATATCCCCGTCGATGTCGGACAGGCGCGTGATCGGTCTTGCAATTGTATTGATGTGCGCGTTCTCGGCGCGTGCCCAGGAGCTGCCCGCCAGCCCGCGGCCCGATGCCAGGATCGCCGCGGCTCTGCAGGAAATCTCGGCCGCGCGTATCCGGGCCGACATCGAGAAGCTCGTGAGCTTCGGAACGCGATCCACCATCTCGGCCCAGGATCGAGGCGCGATTTCCGCGGGCCGCGGTATCGGTGCCGCCCGTGAATGGATCAAGTCGGAATTCGAACGCTATGCGCGCGACTGCGGCGGGTGCCTGGAGGTGAAGACCGACGTGTTTACCCAGGCGCCCGCCGAGCGTATTCCCCAGCCCACGGAAATCACCAATGTCTATGCGGTCCTGAAGGGGTCGGATCCGGAAGCGGCCAAACGCATCGTGCTGGTCACCGGCCATTACGATTCGCGCAACAGCGACACTCTCGACGTCAAGGGCGACGCGCCGGGTGCCAACGACGACGGCAGCGGCACCGCCGTGAGTCTGGAATGCGCCCGGGTTCTCAGCAGGATGAAGTTCCCGGCGACGATCATCTTCCTGACTGTGGCCGGCGAAGAACAGGGCCTGAACGGCAGCAAGCACTTTGCGCAGATGGCCACGCAACAGGGCTGGAACATCGAGGCAGTGCTGAACAACGACATCGTGGGGGGAGACAAAGACGCCGCACAGGACGCGGGCATCGTGCGGGTGTTCTCTGAGGGCGTGCCGGTAGCGGCCGAGGAGGAACAGCTGCGGCAGATCCGCGCGCTGGGCGGCGAAAGCGATTCCAGTTCACGCGAACTGGCGCGCTACATCGCCGAAACCGCGACGGCGTATGACCCCGGGGTCAAGCCGCTGCTCATCTTCCGGCTGGATCGCTACCTGCGCGGTGGCGACCACTACTCCTTCAACCAGCAGGGATTCGCGGCGGTACGCTTTACCGAATATCGGGAGAATTTCAATCACCAGCATCAGAACGTGCGCAGCGACAACGGCGTTGAATTCGGAGACCTGCCCAAATTCGTGGACTTCGATTACGTAGCCAGCGTGGCGCGCCTGAATGCCGCGACCCTGGCCGCGCTGGCATCGGCGCCGGCGCCGCCCTCCAATGTGAGGCTCCTGATCGCGAACGTGGAAAATGATTCGACGCTCAAGTGGGACCCATCCGCGGCGGCCAACGCCTATGAGATCCTGTGGCGGGCCACGACCAGTCCCGAGTGGGAGCACGCCAGGACCATCGGGACCGCCACCGTGGCCACGCTGGCGCTCTCCAAGGATAACGTCATCTTCGCAGTGCGCGCGATTGACAAGGAAGGACACCGCAGTGTCGCGGTAGTGCCGTCGCCGGAGCGCTGACGACACTTGCCGGTGGGGCCGGGGGCGCCGCCCTACGCCGGGCTGATCTTCAGCCCCTTGAGATACTCCCTGACGCTGTCGCGATACCCCTCGCTGCTCGTCACGGTCGAACCGCCAGCAAGTACGAAGATGAAATCACCCCGGTGTGTACGGCTGAGCTCGTGGACGTGATTGACGTTCACGAGGCAGGAGCGGCTGATCCGCAGCATCGGTTGCGACTGAAGTGACTTTTCAGCCTGCTGCAAAGTGCTGCGTGCGTGGAAGACGCCGCGCCCGACCGTAACCTTGACGTAGTTGCGGTCGCCTTCGACCAATTCCACGTCCGCGACGTCGAGCAGATGCATGCGGCTGCCGGACTCCGCGAGGATGCGCGGTGCAGCCGCCGCGAGCGCCTGTACATTGCGTTCGAGCTGCGCCATCAGCGCCGTCATTCCGGCCTGCCTGTCCGTCAGGCTTTCGCTGCCCCGCCGTCGCCGTACGCGTGTGAGTGTGTCACGAAAGCGCAGCTCGTCGAATGGCTTGAGCAGGTAGTCGGTGGCGCTGACCTCGAACGCATCGAGCGCATAGCGATCATAGGCGGTCACGAAGACGATCAACGGCAGCGTTTCGGCGTCGAGCGAGCGTGCCAGCGTAATGCCGTCGACCGACTCGATCTGGATGTCGAGAAATAGCAGATCGGGAGGATGCGCACGTATTGCATCGAGCGCCGCGCGGCCGTCGCCGTACTCGCCGACGACGCGCAGATCGGCTTCCTTGTCGCAGCATTCGCGCAGCGTACGGCGCGCCGCGGGTTCATCGTCGACAATGATGACGTCGATCATGCCCCTGCACTCAGCTGCCGCCTGCTCGCGTCTGTGGCCGCTCGCGCAACCAGGGCAGACGCACTTCGGCGATCCATTGACTGAGCTGATTGGGTCCGGCCGCGAAACTCGCCCGCTCGCCAAAATGCAGGGTCAGGCGCTCGCGGACATTGCGCGAACCGATGCCATCCGGGGCGGCAACGTCGTCCGGCGCGATGCTGTTGACGACGCGCAGCACCAGCTGATCGGCTGCCGTCGCGGTCTCGATACGGATCTCGACCGCGCCGTCATGGCGGGCAAGCCCATGTACGACCGCATTTTCTATCAGCGGCTGCAGAATCAGGCTGGGCACCCATACCGATGGGAGTGTCTCGATGTCGGGTAGGACGATGGCAACTCGATCGGCAAATCTGCTCTGCTGCAACTCCAGGTAGAGACGGGCGAACTGCAGCTCGCTCGATAGCTCGGAAAATTCGCGCTCCCCGGCGGTGAGCAGCCGGCGCAGAAGATCCGCGAGCTGGACGATCATCGATTGCGCGGCCGGTGGGTCCCAGACGATCTGGCCGCGAATGGTATGCAGCAGATTGAACAGGGTATGGGGCGACAACTGCATTCGCAGAGCCGACAGCCGTGCGCTGCTCCACGCGCGCCCCAGGGCCGCCAGCCGCAACTGGGAGTCTCGATAGCGCTGGACCAGCGCGTAGCCGATGAGCAGCGCGAGGCCAAATCCGTAGGCCAGCAGGAAGCTCGTGGCGCTCGCAACCCACATTGGGAATTTTGTACTTTGCATGATTGACGACACGCTCCCCGAGATGCTGTGGTGCTCCAGGTCCTCGCCGATCAGCGCTTCCGACACCACCAGCAAGGGCGCCGCAAGCCCCGCAAAAATCAGGGCGAGCGATATCTGGACCGGCCACGCGCGCCACGCCGGCCGCCAGCCAATCCGAAACGACGTTGCGACACACAGTATCAGGATCGGATAGAGGAACACGTGTTGCAGGACGCGTGCGTTCCAGGACGCAAAGAAGTGTTCTGCTCCCTTGGGGTCCAAAGATGCCGACATGCTGCGCGCATAAAGGACATTGGACAGCATGACGTACACCCAGAACGCCGTCAGAATTGCCAGCTGCGGCCACATCGTGGATGAGACGAGCATCGATTCCGGCTTGCCCTGGAAGGCAATGTCCGCATTCTCTTTCGCGGGCGCGGAAATCAGCGGCTCCGCCGGTATCACGTTCATCCCGGCATTTCCTCTAATGAATCGGTTTCGGTGGCGATAGCCTACCGCAGTTCGAGCGGCGTACCAGCCGGATGCTGCGGCCAGGGACGAGTCCGTCGATCCGAGGGATGAATCGGGATCCGATGCCTGCCACTGCGCGCACCGACCGCCGCAATCTCGAGCTCGGCGCCGCGCGCGCGGTACCAGTACGTTGCACGCCGGGACCACTTCGAGGCGCGCCTGCAGACGATGCCTGGGTCGCTGATGTCTCCTATACGCACGCCGTCAGACGGCGATCTGCAACGGAAAACCGAACTTCATGTGCTCTAGGAGAAACGTCATGACCACTGCCAACTCGAATATCCGCTCGGGCCGCCTCATGCGCTCGAGCATCGCGGCACTGGCGGCAGGCATCGTTGCGGCGACGGCTGTTGGCGTGAGCGCCGCAGCGATCCCCGCTGCGGATGCACCGTCGGTCGTCGTGCACTACGCCGACCTGGACCTCGCAAGCGAACAGGGGGCGCGAGCGCTGTACCGGCGCATCGCGATCGCGGCCTGGAACGTATGTCCGGAAGTGGACCATCGTAATCTGAAGGCGTCTGCCGAGAGCCGCACCTGCCGTGAGCAGGCCATTGCCCGGGCGGTGCGTGACGTCGGCACGCCGCTGCTCGCCGCCGTGTACGCCGACCACTTGAAGCGCAGCTGATCCGCGCCGCCGGTCGCTCGCGGACGCATCAGTCCGCGGGCGGCCTGGGCGCCCCGACCTCCTTCAACAGCAGATACCAGAACTCCAGGCCGTCGTAAAAAGACTTGACCGGTAAGCGCTCGTTCAACCCGTGTCGGAAGTCGTCGCTGTCCTTCATGAAGACCTCGCTGACGCCATAGGTTGGAATTCCAACCGAACGGAATAACGCGCCATCGGTGGCGTACGGCTCGAGTTTCGGCGCGATCGGCAGGCCCGGATAGAAGCTGTGGACGGTCTTCGTCACCGCCGCCAGGACGTCGGGTCGCAGCGGCGAGGGCTGGCTCAATATGGGCTGGTACGGCATTTTGATTTCGACTTTCGGCCCCACCACGGCCTGCAGCGCGGCTTGAATCGTATCGGGGCTGACGCCGGGAAATATGCGGCAATTGATCGTGACGGTAGCCGACTGCGGCAGCGCGTTATCGGCGTGACCGCCGCGAAGCAGCGTCGGCACGCAGGTGGTGCGCGTGACGCCCACGTAGGTCGGACTGGCATTGAGCGTGTCAGTGGCGGTGAGGTCCTGCGGGTTCACCGCAAAGCGGCTCATCGCGGCGCCGAGCTTGCCGGGCGTGCGCGGACCCATGATCCTGAAGAACTCGCGGGTCGAATCATTCCACATCACCGGAAAGCGCAAGCCGCGCAGCTTCTCCAGCGCGTCGGCCAGTTCATAGATCGCATTGTCGGCACGCGGCAGCGAACTGTGGCCGCCGGGGTTGTGTACCGTCAGCTCGTAACTCGCGGCGGCCTTCTCGCCCGTCTGCAACGCATAGACAACGGCATGACCATCCCCCTCATCAAGCGTGCCACGACCGGCATCGCTGTTGAGTGCGTACTCGGCGTCGATGAGGTCGCGGTGGTTGTGCGCGATGTCCATGGCCGTGTCCTGCGCCGTTTCCTCGTCGCCGGTAAAGACCAGGATCAGATCCCTGCTGGGCACGAAGCCCTCGGCCTTCAGGCGCAGGAAGGCATCGGTGATGCAGGCGACACCGCCCTTGACATCGTAGGTACCGCGGCCGAAGAAATAGCCCCCTTCCTCCGTGAGCATGAATGGATCGCGCTGCCAGTCTTCCGGCTTGGCCGTCACCACATCCATGTGGGCCATGGCGAGTACCGGCTTCCCGCCCGTGCCGTTGCCCCGGTAGCGGACGATCAGCGAGGCCGTCTCACCGAGCGGCAGCACGTGGATGTCCTGTTCCGCAAATCCGGCGGCGCGGAACAGATCGACCAGATACTGCGCCATGACCGGCACCTGCCGCCGCCCGATTTCCGTCTTGAAGGCGATGATGTGCCGGTAGATATCCAGGCCCTGGACCTGATATGGAGCACTCGGCTCCGCGGCAGCCGCAGGCGCCGCAGTTGCCGTAGTCGCCGCCAAGGCGACGGACAGGACCAGAACCGGGATCGAGCGCATCGTTGGCCTCATTGGTATTTGGTTTTCAGCCCTTCAGCCGAGGCAACATTATTTGTCCCCGGCCACTGCACCGCAATTGCCTCCCGGCGCATGGGTCGGGCGGCCGTCGCTTGCACCACCGTGTACATTTCATCCCATTCATCGGTCGAAGATAGAGCAGGCCTGACCACAACCGGGGTCGCGTTCGCCGGTCCGTTGGATCGCGACTTGGCGCGCCAGCAGCCTGGCGTATACTCGACAGCAACAACAAGGCGACTTCGAATATAGGGGCAAGATCGCGTGGCCGCGGCGATGCGCGCCGCATCTGACGGCTGGTGGAATCGAGGCATAACTCCCGTAATGTCCGAGGTGGCGCGGTTTTCGCAAGCTGCAGCATGAATACGATGTGGATCGAAACTGATTCCGGAGGGATCTGCTGAGGATCATGAGGGCGAGCACTACGACCAAAGTGTTGCGCGCGGCATACATTGTGCGCGCGGCCGGCGCCGGACAGCCGGGCAGCAGCCGACGGGCCGGTAGTCGGACGGGACGTCTATCGTGAACGGCAACTCGGAGCCGGTCGGCTCACTGGAAACGGCGCTCACGCATGCGATGCGTCTGCTGGCATCCCAGCCGGCGCTTGCGGCCGAGCAGGCCGCGGAAATTCTCAAGGTCAGCCCCAACCATCCGCAGGCGGTGTTGGTAGGCGGCGCCGCACGTCGCCTGTGCAATGACGCTGCCGGCGCGGTGGAGGTACTCCAGGCATTGTGTCGCGATCAACCGCAATGGGGCGCCGCGCAGTACGAGCTGGGTCTCGCGTTGGCGCAGGCGGGCCTGGGCGATGCGGCGCTCGCGGCGCTGCGGCGCGCGGTCGCCCTAGCGCCGAATCTGACCGACGCCTGGCGGGCGCTCGCCGATCATCTCACTGCCATCGGCGACGTCGCCGGGGCGGATGCCGCCTACGCGCGCCAGATCAAGGCGGCTACGCGCGATCCGCGCCTGCTGCGGCCGGCCGCAGCGCTGTGTGAGAACCGCATCCCGGTGGCCGAGGCGCTGTTGCGTGAGCATTTGAAGCAGTTTCCCACCGACGTGGCCGCGATCCGCATGTTCGCTGAAGTCGCCGGCCGCCTGGGCCGGTACCGGGACGCCGAAAGCCTGCTTGCGCGCGCACTGGAACTGGCACCGGGCTTCACGGCGGCGCGACAGAATTACGCGCTGATTCTGCATCGCGCGTCCAAGCCAGTCGCGGCGCTGCGCGAAGTCGAACTGCTGCTCGCACAGGATCCGCGCAATCCGAGTCATCGCAATCTAAAGGCCGTGGTGCTGGGCACGATCGGGGAGTATGAGCGGTCGATCGCGATCTACGCGAACCTGCTCGCCGAGTACCCGCATCAGCCCAAGATCTGGATCAGTTACGGACACGCTCTCAAGACCGCCGGCAAGCAGCCCGAATGTGTGGCGGCCTACCGCCGCACTCTGGAACTCGCCCCGTCGATGGGCGAGGCCTATTGGAGCCTGGCGAACCTGAAGACCTTCCGCTTCGAGGCCACCGACCTCGAGGCCATGCGAGCGCAGCTCGCGCGCCCGGACCTGTCGGATGAGGACCGGTGCTTTTTCGAGTTTGCGCTCGGCAAGGCGCTCGAGGATAGCGGCGAGCACGCCGGGTCGTTTGAACATTACCTGCAAGGCAATCGGCGTCGCCGTGTCCAGGTCGCCTACGATGCCGACGAGCTGAGCGATCTCGTGCGCCGCTCCAAGGCGCTGCTGGACAGCGCATTCTTCGCGCAACGCGCGGGTTTCGGCGCGCCGGCGCCCGATCCGATCTTCATCGTCGGGCTGCCGCGCGCCGGCTCCACGCTGCTCGAGCAGATTCTGGCGAGCCACTCGGCCGTCGAAGGCACCATGGAATTGCCCGACATGGTGGCAATCGCCCGTACCCTCGCCAGCCGCGCGCGCGGCGATGCGCAAGCCCCCTATCCGGAGGCGCTGGTCGACCTGAGCGCCGCGCAGTGCCGCGATTTGGGCGAGCAGTACCTCGAGCGCACGCGCATTCACCGTAAACGCGCAGCGCCGTTTTTCATCGACAAGATGCCCAACAATTTTGCGCACATCGGGCTGATCGCCCTGGCGCTGCCTAACGCCAGGATCATCGATGCGCGCCGGCACCCGCTCGGTTGCTGTTTTTCCGCCTTCAAACAGCACTTTGCCCGCGGCCAGAATTTCAGCTATACGCTCGAAGAACTGGGCCGGTACTACCGCGACTACGTAGAGCTCATGGCCCACTTCGACACGGTGTTGCCGGGCCGCGTACATCGCGTCATCTACGAAACGCTGATCGAGGACACCGAAGCTGAAGTGCGCCGGCTCCTCGGTTATTGCGGCCTGCCGTTTGAGGAACAGTGCCTGCGATTCTATGAGAACGAACGTGCCGTCAGGACGGCCAGCTCCGAGCAGGTCCGCAAGCCTATCTATCGCGAGGGCGTCGAACATTGGCGCAA
>Ga0302326_10009734_pt1 | contig 20929 bp, 11 predicted proteins | sample Palsa_T0_3_FD_202264 | JGI IMG/M metagenome (GOLD analysis project Ga0302326, IMG submission 202264) | Peat permafrost microbial communities from Stordalen Mire near Abisko, Sweden - Palsa_T0_3 | ecosystem: Environmental > Terrestrial > Soil > Palsa > Peat permafrost | place: Sweden: Abisko... | reverse complement strand
GGTTGATCGAGCGATTGCGCACTGCCGGCAGCTTTGCCTACGACAGCGAGTTCATCGGCGAACTCACATATTTCCCCAAGCTCTGCCTTATTCAGGTCGCCTCCCGCGACCAGATCGCACTGATCGATCCGCTGGCCGCTCTCTCTCTGGCTCCGTTCTGGGATCTGCTCTGCGACCCGAAAGTCGAGAAAATCGTTCACGCCGGCTCGCAAGACATCGAACCGGTGATCCGGCATACTGGTCGATCGCCGGAGAATATTTTTGACACGCAGGTGTGCGCGGGGTTCGCCGCCATGCCGTATCCGGTTTCTCTCTCCAAACTGGTGATGGAATTGACCGGTGCACGACTGGGCAAGGGGCTGACATTTTCGCATTGGGACAAGCGGCCTCTGTCGGCGATGCAGTTGCGCTATGCCGCCGACGACGTCCGATATCTTCCGCTGGTGCGTCAGAAAATTGGCGACCGACTCAAATCGCTGGGGCACGAGCACTGGGCGGCCCAGCAGTGTGCGGCGCTGTGCGACGTGACCGTCTACCGGTTCGACCCGGCTACGCAGTATCTGCGCGTTCGGGGTGCAACGTCGCTATTGCCGAGAAATCTTGCGGTATTGCGCGAGCTGACCGCCTGGCGTGATGCTTCGGCGCGGGCGCACGATGTTCCCCCGCGCACATTTCTGCGGGACGAGGTGATGCTGGAACTGGCGCGCAGTCCCGTGAAGGCAGTTGAGAAGCTCAGCCGCGTGCGCGGCCTGCCGCGTCCGGTGGAACATGCCCACGGGGCGCAGATCGTGGAAATGACGCTGCGCGCTATAGCGCTGCCTGAGAGCGCGCTGCCACCGCACCGCGAGCCGGAGCCGTCGCCGGGCGAGAAATTTTCGGCCGAGGCGCTCTGGGCGGCGGCGCAGTGCCTGTGTGCCGGCAAGTCGATCGACCCGGGTGTGGCGACGGACCGGCAGGAAGTCGGCGATTTTGTCCGGGCATTCCACTCAAAGGCCGGTGTGGAATCCAACCACCTCATGAGCGGCTGGCGGCGCGAGGCAATCGGGACCGATCTGGCGGCGCTTCTGTCCGGCAAAGCAAGGTTGGAGCTTTCGTGGTCAGACGGCCTGCTCAAGGCGATTGTGAAAGACGTGAACGCCTGACGCACACTTTTCGCATTCTTGCTGTGCTCGAATTACACGCTTTTGCCCCGCTGATTCAGCGCGCGCAGGCTCTCAATCCCAGCCGCACCCGTCACGACTTCAATGCGATATCGATAGCGACGAACCGCGCCCGGCTCGATGAAGTCGAGTGCGTTGCGCTCACGGTCTTTCCAGCGTCCGTCAATGGTTCCGTTCATCGGCTCCAGCGCCGTGACGTACTCGCCGGGCCCGAAATGCTGCCAGTTTCCGCAGCGTGGGAATTGCCTGGTGTTGTAGTGGACCGCCGCGCCCAGGCCGAGTTTGCTGTTAACGATCGCGACCGTTGTTCGGCCGCTGCTGTCCTTGGCACGTGGAAACAGATAGGCGACTGCCGAGTCGGAGCCGCGATGCGATTCCAAAGGCGCGGTAACACGCTTGTAGTCCACGCCGGGTTTGAAGCGCGCAATTGAAGCGGGTGCTTCGGTGGGCACCACTTGGGGAGAATCGAAGCAGAATTCTGCGCCCTCATCGACCAGCGGATAGCCGAAGTTGATGTGAAGCAGCCACGCGTGCGGGGATGGCTGATTCCCAAGATTGTGGAATTCGTCGATGACGTCGATCGCGTTTTCGCCCAGCGGCGAAGCGATGGTGCGGTGGAGTTCGACGCACGGCCCGTAAAGACCGCCATACCGAACAACGCCGGTGATCGACATCCCCGGCCGCTTTTTGTGCGGGTCAGGCTGATGCACGGCTTCCAGAGTGGCGGCTGAATTGGAATGTGGTCCGTGCAATCCCAGCTCCTCGTCGCCATCCTTGCCGGGTGGCCCGATCTGAGTCGGCCCGCAACTGGTGAGCAATCCACCCGGGAATCCCTTGAGCCAGTCGAGCCCGCTGGCGAGTCCCTGGCTCGCGGCGGTTGGCCCCTTGTGCGTGAGAAATGTCAGGCTGTAGTGGTGAAAAAAAGCCTGATCGATGTCGAGCCCGCGGTCAACGAGCACCCGATAACAAAGCCCCCCGCCGGTGTTCACGCACAGGGCACGTACGCCGCGACCCGGTCCGTCGTCGATCGTGTACCGCTCGATTCCGCCGATCTGGCTGACGTTGATGAATTTGTCGATACTCAAGTGTGCAGTCATAGTTGGTTGGTTTTGAAAACTTGACCGTACAATATCGTTAGATGCCGCTTTCGGCCAATCGATTTTCAAGGAGTTCACGTGCCGATTTACGAATACGCCTGTGAAGCGTGTGGAGAAAAGTTCGAGCAGCTCGTCCGGAGCATGCATGGTGAGCACAAAGTGCAATGTCCCAAATGTGCTTCTGCAAACACGAAGCGCGCGTTGAGCGTTTTTGCTGTCTCCAGCCAATCGAGTAGCGGCGGCGGGGAGTCCCCTGCTCCGGGAATGTGCGGCCGTTGCGGCGGCCCGGGGCCGTGTGCGAGCGGGTATTAACGGCACTCCCTCTCCCGGTACTCCGGGAGAGGGTTGGGGTGAGGGTGATTTCGAACGTCGCGCGTTTTGGTACTCGAAATCACCCTCACCCCTGCCCTCTCCCGGAGTACCGGGAGAGGGGGAAGTGTTCCGCAAGTTTAGCGCGCCGCCCGGCGAGCGCCGCGCTTGGGGGTTTTGGGACGCCAGATTTTGTTTTCTTCTTCGGAGGTGGCGAGCACCTCTGATCCGCTCTTGATCGTCGGCGCGCCGGAGATCTCCTTCAATTTGTCGCGCAACTGGGCGGCCCGCTCGAACTCGAGGTTCTTGGCCGCCTGAAGCATCTCCTCTTCCAACAGTCGTACCAGCTCGGTTTGGTCATATTCCGTGCTGCCGGAATGAATCGCCTCCTGCGCGACTCGCCGCGCCCTGGCCTCGGATTCCAGCGAGCTGCGAATCGCTTTCTTCACGGTGGTGGGCGTAATCCCGTGCTCGGCGTTGTAAGCAAGTTGAAGCTCGCGCCGTCGCGCAGTTTCATCCATCGCCTTCTGCATTGCAGGGGTAACGCGGTCAGCATAGAGAATGACTTTGGCATTCACATTGCGCGCGGCTCGGCCGACCATCTGAATGATCGACGTTTCGCTGCGGAGAAACCCCGCTTTGTCGGCGTCGAGAATCGCCACCATCGATACTTCCGGCAGATCGAGCCCCTCGCGCAGCAGATTGACCCCGACCAACACGTCGAACTCTCCCTGCCGAAGTTCGTTGAGGATCTCGACACGCTCGAGCGTCTGAATCTCGCTGTGCAGATACCGGCCCTTGAATCCCGCTTCCTGGATGTACGCGCTGAGATCCTCGGCCAACCGCTTGGTGAGCGTCGTCACCAGCACGCGTTCCCCCACAGCGGAGCGGGCGCCGATTTCCGCCAATAAATGCGGCACCTGACCTTGCGCCGGCTGCACGAGAATTTCCGGATCGACCAAGCCGGTTGGGCGGATCACCTGCTCCACGACTTCGCCCCCGCTGTTTTCCAGCTCGACCTTGCCAGGTGTAGCCGATACGTACAGCACCTGGTTCCACATCTGCTCGAATTCCTCATACTTCAGCGGTCGATTGTCCATGGCGCTGGGAAGCCGGAAGCCGTGCTCGACGAGCACTTCCTTGCGTTGGCGGTCGCCGTTGTACATCGCCTTGATCTGCGGGATCGTCACGTGCGATTCGTCGAGGATCAGCAGGTAATCCTTGGGGAAGTAGTCGATCAGCGTGTACGGCTTTTCGCCCGGCTTACGGCCGTCCAGATGCCGGCTGTAGTTTTCGATGCCGGAGCAGAACCCGACCTCCGCCATCATCTCCAGGTCATAGCGGGTGCGGGCCAGCAGCCGCTGCGCTTCGAGCAGCTTCCCCTGGCCGCGCAGCGTCATGACGCGCAGCTCCAGTTCCTGTTTGATCGATTCCAGCGCCCCGGCGAGTTTATCCTCCGGCATCACGTAGTGAACCGCGGGATAAATGAAAAGCTGCTCTTCGCTCTTGAGCAGTTCACCGGTGAGGGGATTGATGGCTTCGATGTTGGTGATCTGCTCGCCGAAGAATTCGATGCGGTAGGCGAACTCTTCGTAAGCTGGGTGCAGCTCGACCACATCGCCGCGAACGCGGAACGTGCCACGCTTAAAGTCGATGTCGTTGCGGGCGTATTGCAGATCGACCAGCTTGCGGAGCATCTCGTCGCGATCGGTCTCGACGTCTTTGCGGATCGGCAGCACGCTCTTCTGATATTCCATCGGTGAGCCGAGCCCGAAGATGCAGCTCACGGACGCCACGAGCAGCACGTCGCGCCGGCTCACCAGATTGCTGGTGGCCGACAGCCGCAGCCGATCCAGATCGTCATTGCGACTTGCGTCTTTCTCGATGTAGATGTCCCGCTGCGGAATGTACGCTTCAGGCTGGTAATAGTCGTAATAGCTGACGAAGTACCCAACCGCATTGTGCGGGAAGAGATCCTTGAATTCCTCGTAAAGCTGCGCGGCGAGGGTTTTGTTGTGACTGAGAACCAGCGTCGGACGATTGATGCGGGCGATGGTCTGCGCCATCGTGAAGGTTTTGCCGGAGCCGGTGACGCCCATGAGCGTCTGAAACTTCCGGCCGCCGTTGAGCCCCGTCACGAGCTGGTCGATCGCCGCCGGCTGATCGCCTTGCGGGGAGTAGGGACTGACGACCTGAAAATCTGCCATCGATACCTCGGGGTTGCTCAAGGAGTTCGCTGGAATCATAGGACGACACTGTCAGGTTTCCGAGCCCGCTCGCAGACTGCGGGGCTCGACAGTTACTTCTTCTTCGCGGGCTGCGTCGTCACAGGAAAGATGAGATATGGTTCGAGATTGGACGCCGTCGAACGGCCGATTCCCCTGATGCGCGTCAGATCAAACGCGACCCGAAAAACGAGTGGACCGCGGCCGGCGGCGAGCGCTTTTTCACGATAGGCGACGATGACCTTTGCCCGTTTTTCTCCGAGCCCGGGAATGGCGGCGAGCGTCTCCCAGTCGGCGGTGTTGGGATCGATGCGATCAGCAAGATCAGCCGCGCGCGGTGCTGGCACGTCCAGTCCTTCCGGCAGATACGCCCGGTCGCACGCCCAGTGAATCCCTAGAAAGACCCAGAACACGCCGACGAGAAAGAGCAGGGCTCGGCGCTGGGGCGTGGTCCAGAAGGGGAACATTCCAGGCTCCGTCGCAAGGCATGGCGGGGCCGCGATCGCCCCCTCAACGAGTTATTTTTTCGGCGACGATTCCCGCTTGATCTTCTCGCGCAGCATCTGGAGCTTCTGAAATGCAGGCTTGGGGCGCAGCGATTCGTCGAGCAATCCGCCGCCGGGCAGCGTCTGGCGGATGTCGGCGAGGTTGGACCAGGCGATTGACTCCACAAACGGTTTGCTCATCGCCAGTTGATACACCGCTTCCATCCAGTCCGCTTGCAGAGCCGGATCCCAAGGCCGGCGCCATCGCCCGGCGGCGCTGGGATCGCGTCGGCCTTCGGAAACATCATCTGGATCGGGCGTCGATCGGCCAGGCACGCCAACGGCCGTGAGAAACACCGGGCGGCCGAGGGTCGAAAAACGATCCAGCAGGCAGCTCAATTGAAACAGATCGCGGTCGAACATTCCCTGCGAAGGAACGCCCATTTCAAGCTCCAGTCCAAACGCTTCAAAGTTTATCCCAGCCTGCGCGACCATTTCAGCATAGAGAATTGGCGGGACGCTGGCCCGGCCGCGGGAGTGATATTCGCCGAAGGGCTGGGTGATGGTGACCATCGTCCGGGCATTGGGAATCAGCGTCTTCACCTGTGCGACCAGCAAACGCGTGAGCTCGATGACCTGCTCGAAATTGAGCGTAAACGCCGCGTTGGTCGGCAACCCCGCTACCACGTTCCACGCGGAGACGGCACGTCGATAGCGCTGCACGATTCTCTGCACGAACTCGTACGCCATCTCGCGCAGCATGTCGAAATCGTGTTCCCAGATGACCATCCAATCCGGCACGGTCGCCTGGTCGAGCCGCACGATCGGGCCCATGACCGTCGGAACGCGACGCTTCGCAAGCATCTCCACCCATTCGTCCACCGCTTCGCTGGTGAACGTGTGCTCTTCCGGCTGAATCTGCTTCCATTGGACGGGGACGACCACGTAATCAAACTGCGTCGCGGCGGCCTCTCGATACTTCTCACTGCGGATTTGCGGATCGATCCGCGCGCCGAAGATATGCTTGACGAACCCGTTGGCGGCTCGACGCCGATTGAGAAACAGATCGGCATGGAAGACCGCCAACTGTTCGGAGACTTCGACCGCCGATTCCAGTGCCCGGTCGGCGAGCTTGGCCGCCTCGCCCGGCTGGTCGAGCTTGCCCAGGGCCTCGGAAAAGAGGTTCGCCGCTTCCTGGAACTTCTGCGTGAATTTTTCCATCTTCGGGAAATCGAAGAGGTTCCAATCCTCCTGCTTCTGCATGATTTTCATCAGGCGAAACCGCGCCAACTCGATATTGAGATTGTACGGCTTCTCCCGCGACTGCAGACGCGTGGTTTCGATGACAAACTGCCCCTGAGCCCCCACCTCCCAGAGCAGGGAGATGCCGCTGGCATGTTCATCGCGGCGGCTGAGGATCAGAAGTCCGTCGCGGAAGGAAATATCCCCCGAGATTGGAACGCTCTCCGGGCCGATGGCCGCCGCTGCCACCGGCTCGAATGAGGTCACCCGGTTGCCGTCGCGATAAATCTCAAACTTCAGTGCCATATGCGGTTGGCCGAATCAGACGTGCTCACGCCTGCCTGGGCATTTAGTCCGCCCATCTTAGCAGAGACCGGGCGCGGGACCAATGAACTTGCACGATGGCACGATGACGGCGAGAAGAGCGGGGATAAGAGCCGCGAAGCAGCGATGGCGCGAAGAAAAGACGCGAAGGAGGGAAAGGAACGAGCGCACGAAACACGGAGGCACGACCTGGGGACGAATTCGGCGCCTCGTCTTCTTGTACGGTTTCTGGTGTTCCCAATCTGTATGCTCCCCGCGAAGGGACAAGCCGCGGCTTGGCGTGATTGCCGAGCGGTGATCCTGCGACAGTCCGATCGGTGCGTTTACGTCACTTCCGAACTCCGTGCTACGTGCCGCCTGTCCGTCTTCCTTTGCGCCTGCGCCCCTCGCAGCTCTTTATTCCGCCGGCTGGCAGCCGGTGTCGATTGGAGATATTTTCCACGAAATGAATGCTGCGATGCTGGCGACCAACCTTCCTTTTCCGGTTCGGCATGGGAAAGTCCGCGACGTTTACGACCTGGGCGAAACGCTATTGATTGTCGCCACCGACCGGATCAGTGCCTTCGATGTGGTGATGCCGAACGGAATTCCCGACAAGGGAAAATTGCTGACGGCTCTAAGCCTGTTCTGGTTCGAAAAGTTCGCCGTTGAGTTTCCCAATCATCTCCTGGCGACGCGGCTGGCGGATTATCCGAAAAATCTGCAACCGTTCGGCGACCAGCTTGCCGAGCGATCGATGCTCGTACAGAAGGCGGAAGTCGTTCCAATCGAATGCGTGGCGCGTGGTTACCTCGCCGGCTCCGGCTGGAAAGAATACCGGCAGAGCGGCGCCGTCTGCGGCATACATCTGCCCACGGGACTGCGGCAGTGTGACCAACTACCCGAGCCAATCTTCACACCCGCGACGAAAGCAACGAGCGGACATGACATCAACATCTGCTTCGAAGAAGCCGCCAGCGTCGCCGGGCGCGAGGTAATGCGGGAACTGCGCGACCGGACGCTCCGTCTCTACACGCACGCCGCGGAATTCGCCCGCGCCCGCGGCGTGATCATCGCCGACACGAAATTCGAATTTGGCAAACTTCCCGACGGCAAACTCATTCTCATCGACGAGGTTCTCACGCCCGACAGCAGCCGATTCTGGCCTGCCGACGGCTACGAACCGGGCCGCGACCAGGAGAGCTTTGACAAGCAGTTCGTCCGCAATTGGCTGGAACGCCAGCCATGGGACAAGACGCCGCCTGCTCCCACGCTTCCGCCGGATGTGGTTGAGGGGACCCGGCAACGATATCTCGAGGCGTATGAAAGGTTGGCGGGGAGATCTGGTGGATCTGGTGATTGGTGATTGGAACGTGACAAGAGGGCGTGGTGTCGCGTTTCACGTCTCCACGTTTCACTCCCTCTTGTCACGTTCCAATCACCAAGTCCACGTTCAATCACCCGATCCGCGTTCCAACCACCACTCCCTAAGCCATTCCTTGACTCTCATCCCGTCCCTCTTTACTGTCAGTTGGGGTTGGTTGCCCTTCACTCCTGCATCGAAAGGTTCTTCACCGTGAATCCGCTCCTGGAAGGCAATGCCTGCGTCTTCGGTCTGCAATGGGGCGACGAGGGAAAAGGGAAGATCGTCGATTTCCTGGCTGAAGAGGCGGACGTGGTGGTTCGCTACTGCGGTGGAGCCAATGCGGGACATACCGTGCGTATCGGCGGGGAGAAGTATGCGACGCACCTGCTTCCAGTAGGGGTGTTTCGGCCGGGGGTGATGAATCTGATCGGCAATGGCGTCGTGCTTGACCCCGCGACGCTCTTCCGCGAGATCGACGAGTTCCTCGCCCGCGGCGTGGCGATCAGCCCGGCGAACCTGCGCATCAGTTACAAGACACACCTGGTGATGCCCTACCACATGCAGGAGGACGCCGCCCGCGAATCGGCCAGCGGAGTGTCCGGCATCGGCACCACGCGGCGAGGGATCGGTCCGACGTATGCTGACAAAATGCAGCGGGCGACCGCATTGCGCGTGGCGGACCTGATGCACGAGGAAAAGCTCAAGCAGCGCATCAGCCAGACCGTGACCGAGCGGAACAAGGTCTTGAAGGTGCTCTACGATGCTCCGCCATTGGAATGGAGGACGATTTTCGAGGCATACCGCGACTTTGGCCGGCGCATGCTGCCGTTCGTGGATGATGTTGGGCATATTCTGATCAATGCGTTGCGAGAGAACAAACGGATTCTGTTCGAAGGCGCGCACGCCGTTCTTCTCGACGTCGATCACGGGACCTATCCATACGTGACCAGCAGCAACTGCTCGGCTCTGGGGCTCTACACAGGAGCAGGCGTTCCGCCGCAGGCGGTGAAGAACTTCCTGGGCGTCATGAAGGCCTATTCCACCCGGGTGGGCGGCGGTCCGTTTCCGACGGAGCAGGCCAACAACATCGGCGATTACATCCGCGAGCGCGGCAACGAATATGGAACCACCACGCGCCGCCCGCGGCGATGCGGATGGTTCGACGCGATGGCAATTAAATACTCGGTCGATCTTTGCGGCACCACCGGCATCGCGTTAATGCTGCTCGACGTGCTCAGCGGGCTGGATCACATCAACATCTGCACGGGCTACAAGTATCACGGGACGCGATTGGATTACTTCCGCGCCGATATGGACGTTCTGGCGGAAGTGGAGCCGATCTACGAAACGCTGCCAGGCTGGAATGGAAACCTGACCGGCTGCCGGCGGTTTGAGGATCTGCCCCGCGAAGCACAGACATACGTCAACCGGCTCGAGAAGTTAGCTGGTGCCCCGATCAAAGTCATCAGCGTCGGGCCCGAGCGCACGGCGACGTTGATTCGGTGACTGACGCTTTCAGAACCGTTGATCTTCACCTCACGCCGGGTATGAGGTACTCCGAATGCCCGGATCGAATCTTGAGAGGGAGCTGGGGATTGCAAATTGCAAAATGCAAAATGGAAGACGCCAAACCGGATGGCTCACGCATTCCATTTTGCAATTTTCAATTTTCATTTTGCAATCCCCAGCTACCCCGGCGTTCGATCCGGGCCTGCGGAGTACCTCCGACCCGGCGTGAAGAGAGGCTCCCGCTGTGAAAACCGCTTACCCTACGTTCGGACCGGGCCTGCATTGTCAAAATTCGGATCGCTTGGCTGCGTCGTCGGCTCAACCCGTACTACCCCATCGGTCATCCAGCATTTCTTGAACTCGCCGTCGGCCTGCTTCGAGAGTTGGAAGATGTAACTCCCTGTGATCCGATGGTTTGGCTGGAACGACCTGCTGGGTCGCGGGACCATCGCCTGAGGCGGCTGCAATCTGCGGGTCGACCAGCAGACATGCGAAAACGACGATATGAGCCATAAAAATCTGTCGCATTACTCTATTGATAACCCTCTGAAGCGATTTTTCTTCCCAAAACGGTCAAGCGCAGCGTAACAAGAAAAAGGGGTTGTCGTAAGTGTAATGCAGAACTCGCTTAACGTCTCATGGCTGAAGCAAGCTGATCAAGCCGGCTCTGAACAGGGCCGATAGAGGGGCGTATGATCGCTACCGTCGCCGAGCGAGGCGGCTGCGCTTGACAGGGCATCGGATCGCGGTTCAAACTGCCCGCCCCCTGCGGCCAGTACATCCCCGCACAATGCGCCGGATGCGTCAGAAACGGCCCTACACAGATCAAGGCCGGGCGGGCTCTGAACCGATAGGGCCCTCAGCAACCCGGATACTGCGGCGGATAAACAGGAATGGCAAAAGCCAAAGGAAAACATCTGGTGATCGTCGAATCGCCCGCCAAAGCGAAGACGATCAATAAATACCTCGGCGACGATTATGTCGTGAGGGCCAGCATGGGTCACGTCCGCGATTTGCCGCGCAAGGGCATCGGCGTCGACCTGGAAACCTTCACCCCCGAATACGTAATCATCGAAGATCGGGGCAAGGAAAAGGTCGTCAACGAACTCAAAAAACTGGCCAAGCAGAGCGACGAGATCTACCTGGCCACCGACTTGGACCGCGAGGGCGAGGCAATCGCCTGGCATCTCAAGGAGGCGCTGGGAATCCCCGACGGCAAAGCACGCCGGGTGATCTTCAACGCGATCACCAAGTCTGAAATCCAGAAAGCGTTTCGCAACCCGATGGCGATCGACATGGACCGCGTGAACGCGCAGCAGGCGCGGCGCATCCTCGATCGGATCGTCGGCTACGAGATCTCCCCGCTGCTGTGGCGGAAGGTCGCCAAGGGTCTCAGCGCGGGCCGGGTGCAGAGCGTGGCGGTGCGGCTGGTCGTCGAGCGCGAACGGGAAATTGAAGCATTTGTTCCGCAGGAACATTGGAAGATCGTCGGAGTCTTCACCGCCAAATCAGAGGCGAACGACTGCAAGAGACTCGCCGCCGCCTGGCATGAATTCCTCACCAACACCGGCAACGGCGAGCGGACCAAGCTCGAGCGGGAGCGATGGCTCGCCGAGCACGAGTCGTTTGTGGCGGAACTGGTTGAAATCGGCGGCAAGAAATTCGAATCGGACAACAAAGCCGACGCCCGCGCGGCTGCCGAGGCGTTGGGATTCGTGGTGGACAAAGAGCTGAGCAGCGAAGACCCGGAAGCAAAAGGTCCGGCGCGGTATTTGAGCGCTTTCGAAGGACATCTGGGAAACTCTCCGGCGTTTGCGGTTCGGTCAATCGAGAAGAAGCGCACCAGCAGCCGGCCGCCCGCGCCATTTATCACCAGCACTTTGCAACAGTCTGCTTCGAGCCGATTGTCGTTTGGCGCCCAGCGGACGATGCGCCTGGCGCAAACGCTGTACGAACAGGGCGCTATCACCTACATGCGAACCGATTCGACCAACGTCTCTGCCGAGGCGCTGACGATGGTGCGTTCGTTCATCAAATCAGAATTTGGCGACCGTTATCTGCCGGCGAAGGCCAATTATTACTCCTCCAGCAACAAGAGTGCGCAGGAGGCCCACGAGGCCATCCGCCCTACGGACGTGGCGCTTTCCCCAGCCGACGCCAAGGCAAAATTCGCAACCGACGAGGCGAAACTGTATCAGCTCATCTGGAGCCGTTTTGTGGCGTGTCAGATGCCGCCGGCGGAATTCGATCAGACGTCGGTGAATATCGGAGCCCCGACCAAGCGTGGCGAAGCGGTCTTCCGTGCCACCGGACGCAAGCTCGTCTTCGACGGATTCATGCGCGTCGCGGGCGTCAGCAGCGAGGATCAGCTTCTGCCGGCATTGGCGGAAAAGCAGCCGGTCTTCCCCATCGAGATCGATCCGACTCAGCATTTCTCGCAGCCGCCCGCTCGTTTCACCGAGGCGAGCCTGGTGAAAATGATGGAGCAACTGGGAATCGGCCGGCCCAGCACGTACGCCAGCATTATCCAGACGATCCAGGATCGCGAGTATGTGCAGCAGCAGGACCGGCGATTTTACGCCACAATGCTCGGATCGATTGTCACCGACAAACTCATCCAGGCGTTCCCCGACATCATGGATGTGAAGTTCACCGCTGGGATGGAATTGAAACTCGACCAGATCGAGGAGCAGCACCTCGACTGGATCAAGCTGCTGCGCGATTTCTACGGCCCGTTTCATCAGACTGTCGATGGCGCATTGGAAAAGATCGAACACGCGGGCGGAACGGCTTCGCCTTATAAGTGCGAAAAATGCGGTCGGCCAATGGTCTACCGCATCAGCAAGAACGGCTTTTTCCTTTCCTGCACGGGATATCCCGAGTGCGACGGAACGCGTCCGGTAGACGCACAGGGCAAGGCGACGGTTCGCGAGGTGAGCGAGTATAAGTGCCCGGTGTGCGGCCGGGAGATGATCAAGCGCAAGGGGCGCTTTGGCGAGTTCCTGGGGTGCAGCGGCTATTCGGTGAAGAATGCCGACGGGTCCCCAGCCTGCACAACGATCATCAATCTCGACAAAGACGGCAAGCCGCAGCCGCCGAAGGTGAAAGTCGAAACCACCGTCAAATGCGAAAAATGCGGCAGTCCGATGATCCTCCGCGACAGCAAGCGCGGCCCGTTTCTCGGTTGCTCGTCCTATCCCAAGTGCCGATCGACGCGTTACATCAAGAAGCTGGAAGGCGACGACCTGAAACAGGTCGAAGCGCTGATTCCGCTGCTCAAAGAAGGCGCGGAGAAAGCGCGCGAGATGGCCGCGAAGATCACCGGGGAAGTTCCCGCGTCGGCCGGCAACGGCAAAGCGCTTGCGAACATCACCACCGACATCGACTGCGACGAATGCGGCAAGCCGATGATCATCCGCAACGGCCGCCGCGGAAAGTTTCTCGGATGCAGCGGTTATCCCAAGTGCAAAAACACCGGCGAGGTTCCCGCCAAGCTGCTGGAAGAACTGGGCCTGAATGACAATGGTGACGCGCCAGGGAAAAACGGACACGTCAAAGAGCAGACGCCGGTGCCCGATACTTCCGACGACGAAATCGAAACCGAGCTGGAAGTGGAATAAGAGTGGCTTTCACAAATCACGCCGGGTCTGAGGTACGCCGAAGGCCCGGATTCCCCGACGTTCAATCCGAGCCTTCGGAGTACCTCAGACTCGGCGTGGTGCGGAATTGCATTCTGGAGGTTCTACTGCTTCGGCGCCGCATATGGGGGACGCCGCCACACAGAGACGGTATAAAATGCACCGATGTCCGAGGTAGATTTGCTGTTTCTGGGGACGGGGACGAGCGTCGGTGTCCCGATGATCGGCTGTCATTGTGACGTCTGCACCAGCACCGATCCGCACGATGCGCGGCTGCGCCCCTCCGTTCTCCTCTCATATGCCGGGTTGCGCTTTCTGGTGGATACAACGCCGGAATTGCGGATTCAGTGCATTACGCACCGCATCGACATGATCGACGCGGTCGTCTACACGCATGCCCATGCCGATCACATCATGGGCCTCGACGATCTGCGGCGATTCAACCTGATGAGCGGCAAACACCTGGATGTCTGGGCCGACGAGCCGACCCAGTCGCAGCTCCGCCGGCGGTTCGACTATGCGTTCATGGAACCGTCGCCGGAGCCGACAATTTTCCGCCCCAATCTGCGAATGCAGACAATCAACGGCCCGTTTCAGATCGGACCGGCCCGCTGGGTTCCGATCCCACTAATCCATGGGCGGGGGGCGACGCTCGGTTTTCGCATCGGCAGACTCGCTTATTGCACCGATGTCAGCGCAATTCCCGAAGCCTCATTCGCACTGCTCGAAGGACTCGATCTGCTGGTCCTTGGCGCTCTATCGCACCGTAAACATACCTCTCATTTCACGCTTGAAGAGGCGACGACGGCGGCCCGCCGCATCGGCGCGAGACAGACGTACTTCACGCACATTGGCCACATGCTGCCACACGAAGCCACCAACCGCTCGCTTCCTCCGGAGATTCAGCTGGGGCACGATGGATTGGCGGTTGGTGCGCGGCTGCTGTGAGGATCGAATGCCGAACGACGAAACAAATCCCGGAATCAATGAATCGAATCCGCGTGATAGCGGTTAGGGACGTTCCCTAGCGCGTCCCTCCTCCAGGGGTAGCGGCTCAATGGAAAGAAGCCGCGGATGTACATCCGCGGCTGCGAACGGCTGCCGCATGCTTGAACGAGGAGTGGCGCGCTCCTTGCCCTTGTTAATTTGGACGGTATAAGGAGCAGTACCGCGCTGGGAGATGCGCCTGAATAGTCCGCTTTTTTCAATCATCACACCAGTTTACCGTTGCGAGCTGACGCTGCAGCGCACGCTGGACAGCCTCATGGCGCAGAGCGAGCGCTCATGGCAGGCGATCATCGTCGATGACGGATCGCCCGACGGCTCCTGGAAAGTGGCCGAGGGGTTTGCCTACTTCGATTCGCGTTTCACGCTGGTGCGCCAGGCCAACGCTGGTGCAGGCGCGGCGCGCAATCTTGCGCTCACGCATGCCTGTGGCGATTTCGTGATGTTTCTCGATGCCGACGATTGGCTGGAGCCTTCGGCGCTGGCGGTGCTCCTGGCGGAAGCGCGGCGCGGCCACTGCGACCTGGTGCATGGCGCATTCCGGTACACGACCAACGATGGCTGGCTCACCGATTGGACCGGGGCGTATCGCGGAAAGCGGCCGCTCTTCGAGGCGCTGTGCGGCTCCAACGTTCTGTCGATGCCTGCCGCGGTGATCGCACGGCGGCAGGCGATCCTGGACGTCGGGGGGTTCGATCCCACACTGAAAAACTGCGGCGACTGGGATCTGTGGGGCAGATTAGCGCGGCGACGGGGAAACATCGGCCACGTCGATGGGTACGTCGCCAACTACCGCATGCGTCCGGCCAGCCTTAGCCATAACCCACACACACTGGTGCGCGATGCCATGCGAACGATGGAGCGGCTGCACGCCATCGATCCGCGCGTGCGCGACGCGGCGATGGAATTTTATCTCGGCGGCGACCCGGCCGAGCTTCCTGTCCGGCGCGTGAACTTCACGCTCTACACCGTCGGCTTATCTCTGGGGGTGAATGACGTCGCTACCGCCGCCTCGATGCTGGACACCATATCGGATTGGCCGAGTCTCTATGCCAACGAAGCGGCTGGATTTCTCTTCTCCGGTATCTGCTTTGCGCGCTGCCAGGGACCCGAGGGGGCGGCCGAATTCTGGCCGGCGGTCGCCCAGAGCGTAAGGATCATTCTCGCAACAATGGGTGCGCGCACCGGGCAGCCCAGCCTCGGACAAAAGGTGCTCGAATCACTGCAGCAACTCAGCGGCGAACAGCTCCCCCCACCGCAACCCGCCCCCGATGCGCGCCGCTTGGCGCAGAGTGCATAAATTCACACCCCCGCTTCAAGGGATTCTGCCGGAAGCGATGGAGCCGGGTCGTCTTCCAGCTTCAGTTGATGCCGCGCCATTTGGTAGTAGTGGCCGCGGAGAGCGAGTAACTCGTCGTGAGTCCCCTGCTCGACGATTCTGCCGGCGTCCATCACGTAAATGCGATCGCAGTCGAACGTGGTGCTCAATCGATGACTGACGAGGATGATCGTTCGTTTTCCCTTCAAAGCGGTCAACGTTTGCGTGATCATTAATTCATTGTGAGCGTCCAGCGCGCTGGTCGGCTCATCGAGCACGAGGATCGGCGCTTCGGTCGCCAGCGCCCGGGCGATGCTGATGCGCTGGCGTTGTCCGCCGGAAAGGTTCTGGCCTCCTTCATCGAGCTGGGTGTCATATTTTTGCGGGAGGGCTTCGATGAAGTCCGCCGCCCCGGACAACTCCGCCGCGTGATGGATATCGTGCATGCTGGCGTCCGGCCGGCCGAAGGCAATGTTGTCACGAACACTCGCTGCGAGGATCGCGTTTTCCTGCAGGACCAGGGCAATGTGCTGCCGGAGCGACCGCAGTTTCATACCGCGCAGGTCGATCTGGTCGAGCATGATCGATCCCTCCGTCGGATCGTAGAAACGCGGCAGGAGATTCAACAAACTCGATTTCCCAACGCCGCTGGAACCGACGAACGCGACCATCTGGCCGGGCATCACCGTCGCGCTCACCTGCCGGAGCACCGGCTGTTCGGGCCGGTAGCCGAAGCTCACGCCGCTCAATTCGAGGACGCGCGGCTGCTTCGGCAGTTCGATCGCGTTCGGCGCATCCTTGATCTGCACGGGCGTGTCGAGAATTTCGTACACGCGCTGCATTCCGACCATATACCGGCGAATGTCCGTTCCCGCGCCGCTGAGCTTATAGAGCGGATCGTAAAACTGGGTCTGCAGATACTGAATGAAAATCCAGAGATCGCCAATCGTCAGCGCGCCCTTGAGTGCGAGCGATCCGCCGTATCCGAGCACGAGCGCGAGTCCCATCGCGAACGTCATGCCCATGATCAGCCAGTAGACCAGCGTGTGGATGTGCATGTCCGCCCACGCATTGTGGCTGCTTCGCACGTTTTCATCGAATCGCTCATACTCCGCCCGCTCGCGGCCAAACGCCTGGACGATCCCGATCGAAGCGACAGACCGTTGAATAGTGGTGGTTAGTTGCGACTCAATTCGCGCCGCCTTTGCAGTCGTCGATTGAATGACCTTGCCGTATCTGCTGATCGTCCAGAACAGGACCGGCATAATCGCGACAGCAATCAACCCCAGATGCAGATTCATGCCCACCATGATCACGCTGAGCGTCAGCAACTTCAGCAGGTTGACGAAGATCGTCTGCACCACGTTGAACGCCGCCTGGAATGAATTGGTATCACTTCCCAGCCGGTAGATCGTGTCGCCCTGTGGTCGTGAGCGGTGGAAGCTGAGGCTCAGTTCTTCCAGCTTCCGGAACAGATCCGTACGCACCCGGAGCAGGCCGTTGAAGCCGATTCTGATCTTGTAGACGCCGTTCCAGAGGGCAATCGACTCCTGGACAAACCGCAGGAAAAGGACGGCGAGCGCGAGGAGGATGATTTGTTGAAGCTTGCCTGTTGGCGCGATTTTGGAATAGAAACCGTAGATGTGCTTGGTGACCCAATCGGTGGGTGGGTTGCTGCGCAACACCCGGTCGAGCATGATCGCGATCGGAAACGGCTGCGAGAGCTCCGCCAGCGTCGTTACTCCGATCAGCAGCGTCGAGAAGAGAATCTTACCGAGATCGTTGCGAAAGTATTTCGCGGCTCGGCCGTAGGCGTGGGTTGCGTTCATCAGGCTACCGACGCGGTTCCTTCCTCGAAATCCAGATCCGGATCGGGCTTGGCCACCGGCTGCGGCACCGACTCCGGCTGCACCGGCGGCGTGGGCGCGGGCTTGGGCGCCTCGACTGCCGGTTTCTTGGCCAGCACCGGATAGAAGCCGGCCTTTTCCGCCGCCGCGCCGATCAGACCAAGTGCCGGATTCACCACGCGCCAGCGATTGACCAGATACATGCTCCACCATGCCAGGGGAATCAGCAGGGCCGGCCTGCTGAATGGCCACGTGTGATACATGAGCAGGCCCGCGAGAATACAGCTGGCGCCAAGCAGCGCGGAGCAGAAGTTGCTCATGATCGGCTCAACGCGAATGCGCGTCAGCTTTCCGACATGATGATGATGTTCCGTCGCCGTCGTCAGGCGGATTTTGACGTACCGGCTGCCGAAGATTTCCAGGTCCCAGCCGTTCCAGCCGCTGTCGAGGCGATAGCGCCACCCGGCAGCACGAACCTCCTCGTTGATTTTGTCGAGCAGCGCGAACCGCCCGTGCTGCGCGCTCCAATAACGCAGGCTCGAAGGGTCATTGGGATCGAACGGCAATTCCCGGGGACGAAGATAGCCGCTGGTCTCGTGCTTCATCACCTTGTTCTTCAAACGCATGGAATACCGCGCCCAGCCGCGGCTGACCGGCTGGCGGAAATGCAGGAGCGCGATCAGAGGGCGCGAGAGCCAGTGAGGATGCTTGGGGCGGGAAGCCTGCGCGGCGGCAATGCCCGAAAGCACCAATGGCGTCATGAACATCATCGCCGCCACCCACAGCAGAGGCGGGAACACCAGACCCAGCAGCGTGACGAACATTCCCAGAAGATGCCATTCGATGCTCATCATCATCATGAGCACCAACGACGCCGGCCTGCGATAGATCGTCTGGAATAACCCGGTGCCGAACAGGCCGTGGTAGATTACGTCCCCGCCGATACGAATGCCGATCTGGTCGCCGCCGTAAATCTTTCCCCGCCAGTGGCTGGCGCCGAGGGTGTTGAAGTGATCGGGATGTTTGTATTTGAGCAATGCCTCGGCTTCGCCGTACCCGCGTTGCTGCCTGAGGTAGGCCTTGACGGTATTGCGGCGGTAATGCCAGACCTGTGCGGCCGGGGAAAAGCCGATTGAATAGCCCTGATCCTGCAGACGCCAGATCACGTCAACGTCGTCGCCTGCCTTGCGAAACTGCGGATCGAACCCATTCACTTGTTTGAGCGCCCAGGTGTAGAACGCCATGTTGCAGCCGGGGACATGCTCGGCGGTGCGATCGTCGACCATCACGTGCGTCGGGCCGCCTGGCGAGAGACCGACGCAATCGGCAACCCAGCTTCCTTCGTCGGGAATCAGATTGGGGCCGCCCATGCCGACGAATCCGCTGCGCATCAGCGCCAGGGCCAGGTAATAGAGCCAGTCTTCGTCGGCTTCGCAGTCGCTGTCGGTGTAGACAACGATGTCGCCGCGGGCGGCATTCATGCCGACGTTGCGCGCGAAGCTCAGCCCCATGTTTTTCTGCCGGATGTTCCGCACCCAGGGAAACTTCTTGAGAATCTCTTGCGTGTTGTCGGCGCTTCCATCGTCGACGAAGACCACTTCAAAATCGGGATATCGGATCCGCTCCATCGATCTGAGACACGATTCGACAGTGCTCTCGCCGTTGTACGAGCAGATGATGACGCTCACCTTCGGCAGTGTCACGTCGGCCACCTGCGGCGCGCGCAGAAAGATCTGCTTGACAGCGTCGTAAGACGGCTTGGGCGAGCGGTCGCGGCGGACTAAGCCGAAGGACCAGTCCTCGATCTGGTACCCGTGCGTGAACCAGTCGTCGGTGAAGCTGAAGAGGAAGACTCCGACGGCGCCCTCGTCGAAGATCGCCCGCGTCTGAGCGGCGAGAATCTCCGCCTGGCGCGGCTCGGAATATTCGCGAAACGTATCGATCCCATACTCACCCAGCAGCAGCGGCAGCTCGCCGGCAATGTTCTGCAGGCGGGCCAGATAATTCCGGAAGACCTGCTCGTCGTGCAGATAGACATTGAAGCAGACGAAGTCGATCTTCGACGGATGCAGGTATTCGGTTGTGGGGAAATTCGCAAACGTAAAGAGGCAGTTGGGCGCTTCGGCTTTGCCGGCATCGATCAGGGTATCGACGAACTTTTCGATGGACGAGCGCCCGCAGAAGCGCACGATGTCGGGGGGGATTTCATTGACGACGCTGATGGCAAAGATCGCCGGATGGTTGCCGCACTCGCGGGCGGCGTTGCGAACGGCCGTCTGAGCCTGCTCGGTAACCTTCGCATCCCCGCAAAACGTCAGGTTCTTGGGCCAACTGACGTCGAGGAAGACTTTCAGGCCCATCTCCTGGGCCAGATCCAGAAACCAGCGCGGCGGGATGTGATAGACGCGCAGACAATTGCCGCCCATGTCGGCAATCTGCTGAAAGTCGCGCCGCACCTGCGGCCGCTCGGGAAGGAACAATCCTTCGCGGTTTTTGGCGAATGGTCCGTACGTCACGCCTTTGACGTAGAACTTGTCGTTTCCGAGACGAAAGAATTTTCCGTCCCGGCGCACGCGGTCGCTCACCGCCTCGGCGCGGCGGTAGCGCGACGCGGAATGGAGGCCGGGCGACGAGGATATTGACTTCGTTACTGCCGACGACATAACACCAAGCCTTACAGCCCGACTATCTTAGGAACTCGGACGATCCCTACCTACAGAATAATCCAATTACCGTGGCGCGGCTACTGACAACACAATGCAGAGGACTTGCCGGCTGACCAAATGTTGCAGGCGTTATCAACACGCGGTCCGATAACGGGGGTTGCCCTTCCGTTAGCCCCCGGCTTTGCCGGGGTGACACCCCGGCAAAGCCGGGGGCTAACGGAATTTCCCAATGCCACCACCCGGCGCGACGGGAACGACGTTGACCGGCCCTCGGTATCTCGCTAGAACCATTTGTGGATTCGGAGCGGTCGTCATCTCCGCCATGATCCCTCCTGAACCCCGAACCCTGAACCCTGAACCCTTCTGATGCCCCCTTCCGCTGATCAAGTTGTCGATTCGTTTGGCGCGGCGACCGAGGAAAACCAGGCCGAGACGGCGCGCCATCAGCAAATCGTTGAGCTTCCGGCCGAGGGAGAGCTCTGGATCACCGGCGACATTCACGATCATCAGCGAAACTTCGACCGTATCATCGAAACCGCCGACCTGGCAAGCCACCGCTCGCGTCATCTGATACTCCATGAACTCATCCACGGGGACCGCTTCGACGCTCGCGGCGCGGACGGAAGCTGGGAGATCCTCTATCGTGCAGCCGAGCTGAAATGCGACTTTCCAAACCAGGTGCACTTCCTAATGGCCAACCACGACCTGGCCCAGATTTTCGGCGAAGGGATCATGAAAGCGGGAATGAGCGTCTGCGAG
>Ga0302326_10009733_pt1 | contig 20930 bp, 12 predicted proteins | sample Palsa_T0_3_FD_202264 | JGI IMG/M metagenome (GOLD analysis project Ga0302326, IMG submission 202264) | Peat permafrost microbial communities from Stordalen Mire near Abisko, Sweden - Palsa_T0_3 | ecosystem: Environmental > Terrestrial > Soil > Palsa > Peat permafrost | place: Sweden: Abisko... | reverse complement strand
TGATCCGCAGAATTTCAAAGTGGCCGGCGATATCCAGAACCTTTACGTACTGGGATCGATCGGAACCGAAGCCGCCACCGCGACGATCGCACCGGACTACGTGACCGGCTTTGACATGTATGCCAGCGGAACGATCGGCACGGTTCAAAGTTTCGGATCGATCGTCGGAGCGATCAACGCCGCGGATCTCCAAAGTGCACCCAACAACGGCGCCGATCAGACGGAAACTGAGTTCATCGACAATACAGTGGTCGACAGCATCCCGTATGACTATTTCGCCAACGACGAGCTGGGCGCCGGAGCATTGCCCGAGGGAAATCCGCTCTTCGCGAATAACACCTACGCCACGGCGCAGTACATCAGCAACTCATACAACGCGGCCTTGGCCGCCGACGCGGATGTCGTTGTCGATGGCACGCTGCAGGACGACAAGGTCAACTTGGATAAGGTTGATTATTATGCCGTGCCGCTGCTGGCAGGACAGACCATCACCGTGCAGGCGGTCGAAACCGAACCGACTGTGACGACAACCGGAACCGAAATAACCAGCACATTGCAAACTGGAGTATTCGATCCGAATGGTATCGAAATCGCCTCTGACTACAACCGCACCGATGACGCCGTTACTGCCGGCGAGCCGTTTCAATTCACCACCGATCAACCCGGCGTCTACCGCTTTGCCGTTGCTCCCACGGGCGACGGCATGTTTACCGGGTCGGTGGCCAACGTCGGGGACATTCCTTACACGCTCACCATCAGCAACGTCGGACACATGGCGATTGGATCGATCGTCGCCACAAACACGATCCTGGACAATCCCACGACCAGCGAGGCCGGCTTCGGGACGCTGACCGGCGAGGTCGGCTTTGGCGCAATTACCGGCGACATCGGCGCGATCGTGGCCGGCGGAGCGCTCCTCTCCGGCAGCGGAGATACCGTCTCGGTAGAGAACGGGAATCTCCGGGTGCTGGCCGCTGCAACCATGGGCAACATCGCCTCCGATAGCGTCACCGGGAGCGCCGTCGGCACCTCACCCACTGTCAACGTCCCCAACGGCGATGTTGGGCTGGTGGAGACCACCAGCGGCGCAATGTATTTTAATTTGGGGACCACGGCCGCCGCCGCCATCGGCGGCGACTACCAGCTGGTTTCCTCCGCGGGAAACTTCATTGGCGACCTGATCGCGAACGGCAACATCGGCACCGTGCGGGCGCAGAGCATCATTGGCAACAAGGGGGGCGATCAAAGCGTATTCTCGGTCGATGCCAACCATCAGAGCGATGACGGAACCATCGATTTGATTGACGATGCCGGCGATTTCGGCTCCTTCCCCCAGGGGGGCCCATCCATCAACGTCGGGCCGGACGGGACGCTCAAGTTCCTCCACGTCGTCGGAACGGTCTACGGCAATCCAGACTTCGGCAACACCGACAGCGTTGGGACGACCATCACTTACGCTGCGGGCATAGCGGTGCCAATTGTCGACTCCTCGGGCGCAACAGTAACGCTGACTCCCGTGGAGACCACCGCCGTGTTGGACCCCGCGCTGACCGTCACGTCCTACCCATTGGACGATGGCGGCTCTGCCATCGTCAGCGTCGTCTCGACCGGCGGGCTGACGGTGACGGGCAGCGGCAATCTCTCCAACCAGGGATTCGGGATCGGTTCGATTGATGTGGAGGGGGAGGGGAATGCGATCACGGCCGCCACCGATATGCTGACGCAAACCTTCGACGGCAAGGTGACCGTGCCGGTCACCGGTCTGCCGACGATCGGCACTACCCTGCTACCGCTCGACGTTGTCTTCAGCGGCAACGTGCAAATCAGCGCTTTCGACCTGACCGGGGGAGATTTTGACGAGATTGCCGATAACACGCCGGGGGGCGAAATTGTCAACGTTAGCGCCACGTCTGTTGGCACGCTCAGCGGCAACGACCCCATCGGTTCGAACCTCTACCACAGCACCGCCGCGGCATTGCAGCCCAATGCCGTCGTCCTCAACACCTTCCCGTTCAACGGGCAGCGCACCGGCATCGTGGTGAGCGGCAGCATCGCCAATCTCAGTCTCGCGTCGGTCGGAGATATCAGCGTCGGCGGAGACATCGGGACCATGACCGGCACCATCCGCGGCCCCGTCTTCGCCACCGGAGAAATTCACAATGTTCTGATCGGCAGCGGAATTTATCCCAGTGGAACCGGCGACCTTTCCGATGCCGGCATCTATGCGGATGGGGCGATCGGCAACGTTGTCGGCACCAACGCCGACATTCGCGGGAACGTGATATCGATGACGGGCATCCAAAGCGTCCACGTCCAGAATGGCTCGATCATCAATGCCAATATCGGCAATTACACCGTCTTGGCCGACTCGGAGAACATCTTCACTAATACATTTACCACTCCCCAGTCGACCACGAACGTCCTTCATCCGATTCTCAACCTCGGAAGCGTTGTGACCAACGGAACCGGCGGAATCATCGGTTCGGAGTTTGTAGCAGCCGACCTCGGAGTCCTGTCTTCACGCAATGGATTTGGAATCCTCGGTTCGTCGAGTCTTACCGTCGCGGATGGATCGATCGGCAGTATTTACGCCGACGGCTATGGAATTCGCGGGTTCGCCTCGGGTATCGGCGGCGGCCTCAACGTCGGATCCATTACAGCCAATGGAAATGGCAGCCTCGACAGCACCGCGATCTTCTCGAGTCAGGTTCGCTACAGCGAAACCGCGCAGTTCGATCCGTATTTTGGCACCAATCCCAACAGCCTGACGGACATCGACATCTACCTGGGCGCCAGCGCCACAACACCGGTCATCCCCGGCGTCACCGACACCGGTGTCATCGAAAACTCTGTTTTTAATGGCAATCACAATCTCGGCAGCGTCAGCGCGTGGTCCATCCGTACGACCGCGGCGGAGCTTGCGCTGGACGAGGGTACCGAGTTCGACTTCGCCAACTCGATCGGAAGCATCGTCACCACCGGCCCGATCGACGGGATGACCGTCGTTACCGGAAAGCTCGGCACACTGTCCACCGGCGGCGATCTGATGCACACGTCCCTGACGATTTCCGGGCGAATCAACAGCCTCATTGTTCGGGCCAATCTCACCGACGATTCATCCATCATCGCCCACGGCAAAAACGGTAATATCGGGAAGCTGACGGTGGACGGGAATGTCAACGGTCTGATCGAAGCCGACGGCGGGAGAATCGGCACCGTTCGGATCCTCGGAAGCCTGTTCGGAACGATCAAGACCAGCTTCATCAGCAACCTGATTCTCTATCAGAATCTCGGAACCGGCTCGCTGGAGATTACCGGTAGCGCCGGAACCATTCAGTTCATGCAGGATCTCGGTCCGGCGGGAAATACGCTCACCGTCGACGGCAAAGTCAATACGCTCAAGGTGGGGAGCAACCTGACCGGGAACGTGGACATCCTCGGCGGGCTCGGTACCCTCTCGGTGAACGGCTCGATCGTCACCGGATCCAAAGTCACGGTGGGGAGTATCCTCAAACTGCTCAAGGTTGGGCAGGACTTCCAGGCCGGCGCGATCGTGCAGGCACACGCGGTCAAGAAGGTCAAGGTTCGCGGAGTGAACGCGGGAAGCATCGTCATTGTTTGATGCCGCGATGCAATCGACGCATACGTGTGACGCAGCCGCCGCGCCCTCGGCTGTGGCTCGCCAATCACAGCCGGGGCGGCTGTGCCACAAGAGAGGGTGGCAGCGCGCACCATGAGGAACCGATTTGGCTTGATACGCGCGGCGTCCCTCGCCGGTGCGCTGGGCGCGGCGACATTGGCGTCGGCGCTGGCACAATCCCAGCCTGCCACCGCTCCAACTCCAGTCCAAGCCGTCCCTCCGACCACCGGGCCGGCTGTTCCTCCGGCCACTTCCCCCACCACTGCGCCGCTGGGCGCCGATTTGATCGACGCGCTCTCCAGCCCCGATCCCCGCGCCCGACGTCATGCCGCGGAAGATCTTCTCAAGCTCGGCGAGGCCGCGCGGCCGCTGCTGGAACAACTGCTGAAACAGACCCAGGATCTGGACGTCATCACCCGCGCCCAGGCGACTCTGGCGCAGCTGACCGAAAATCGGGTGATCGGGCCATCGTACGTCACCCTCCACGTCAAGGACGCCCCGGCCCGCGAGGTCGCCCAGGAATTGGCCAGGCAGGGATTCGCGCCGCTGCGCCCCTTCCCGGAAAATCTCTGGGACGATCCGAGTATTCCCAAAGTCACCATGGACGTGGACGGTCAGCCGTTCTGGACGGCGATGCGCCGGTTCACCGAGCAGACGGGACTCGATCTTCAGCCGTACATCGACGGCGTGCGCCTGATGCGCGGGATGGGGAGATCCAGCGGGGTCGCCGTGGTGCACGGGCCGTTCCTCATTGTCGCCCAGCAGATCTCGCGCACGCAGATGGTGCAGCTTGGCCCGCACGGCGGCCAGCACTCCGAATTTGCCCTGCAGATGGTTGCTTACCCCGAGCCCAAACTCGTCGTCGTGCAGGGCGGCACCACCATCGAGATCAAGGAGGCGGTGGATGACGCCGGCAACTCGCTGGTCGGCGGCGCCGCGGAGCGGCGAATTTATTCCATGGGAAACAGCGGCGCCTGGCAGCTCTACGCCCGGCTCAATTGGCCGGCGCACCCCGGCAAGCGCATCGTCCGTCTGATCTGCGCCACCACCTTCACGCTGCAGACCAAGTCGCAGAAATTGGAAATTCCCGACATTCTCAACGCCAAGGAGCAAACGCAGACGCTCGGCGGAACCGAAGTCACTTTTCACGGACTCTCCAAGGTCGGGGACAATTGGGAACTGAAGATTTCCTCCGGCAACGGCGTCCTTTTCCAGGAAATGATGCAGAATCGCCTGCAGCTTCTCGACGCCAACGACAACCCCCTGCAGCGCAGGGGAATGAGCGGGCAAGGCAACGGTCAGCAGATGACGTTCAAGCTCCTCTTCGGAGCATCCCGTCGCGCCGATGGCCAACCCAGCGGCGACCCCGCCCGGTTCATCTGGGAAGTTCCCCTGGAAAGCAAAGCCGTCCCCGTGCAGTTTGAATTCGACGACCTGCCCATGCCGAACTGACCCCTCCCCCGCCCGGCAACGACGTTCAACGACCCCCGGCGTGGCCACTTTAGTGGCCATGTCCGAATGCGAGCCCGCTGCACCATCCTGAAAACCGCTGTAAGTGGAACGATTTCTTGGATCAAAGGAGAAAAATACGCGCCGCGCGTCTTGAATCGCCCGGGCGTGGAGGCGACAATGCGCGGTCGATCAGGCGTCGGCCGCGGGCAGGTACCGGCCGATAAACCTTCGACGATCTGCGTCGTAAAGATAGACTGTTAATCGGCCGATGGACCGGCCGATAGACCGATTGTTCGCAGGCCGGTAATAGCGGCCCGCCGACAGATCGGGCCAGGCGTCGCGGGAAGTCCGCTCGCGACGGCGGCCCAAGGATGGGCGTGATATGGACAGCTTTCGCATCAGGGGCGGAACAAGACTCAAAGGCAAAGTCGAAATCAGCGGCAGCAAGAACAGCTCGCTGCCGCTCATTGCTTCGGCCCTCATGGCCGAGGGGAAAACCACACTGCACGGCGTGCCGCGACTCAGCGACATCGACTCCATGTCGAAGCTGATCGGCGAGCTCGGGTGCCACGTCTTTCGCCGCGAATCGCCGGAGAAAGTGGATAAGGATCTGCCTCCGCTCGACGGCCCGCTCGACATCGAAGTCCGCGAGGAGACGATGTGCGAGGCCCGCTACGACATCGTCAAAACGATGCGGGCCAGCATCTGCGTGCTCGGGCCGCTCCTGGCCAAGCGCGGGCGCGCGGTGGTTTCCATCCCCGGCGGATGCGCCATCGGCGACCGCCCGGTCGATCTGCACGTGCGCGGACTTCGCAAACTCGGAGCCGAATTCCGCACCGAAAACGGCAACATCGTCGGCGAAGTCCGCGGGCGCCTCAAAGGGTGCCAGATGTACCTCGGCGGTGCGCAGGGGCCAACCGTGCTGGGAACGATCAACATTCTTTGTGCCGCGACACTGGCCGAGGGAGAAACGGTGCTCGTCGGCGCGGCGTGTGAACCGGAAGTTTCCGACTGCGCGGACATGCTCAACAAGATGGGCGCGAAGATTAAAGGGCACGGCACAGCGGAAATCCGCATCGAAGGCGTCGACCGCCTCATCGGCGCCGAGCATCGCGTGATCCCCGACCGCATCGAATGCGGCACGTTCATGATCGCCGCCGCCGTCACCAACGGCGAGCTGGAGATCAAACATTGCAATCTCGATCATCTCGTCGCGGTGGTCGATCGGCTCGAAGAGGTTGGAGTTCACATCGAGCGCCAAAATGGGACTGCCTTTGTCTCCAGCTCGCGGCGGCTCAATGCCGTTGAGATGACCACGCAGCCCTATCCTGGCTTTCCCACCGATCTGCAGGCCCAGCTCATGGCGCTGCTCTGCCTCGCGGATGGGATGAGCGTGGTGACCGAGCGCATTTTTCCGGACCGATTTCTGCACGTCGGGGAATTGAATCGGATGGGTGCACGGGTTCGCAAGGAAGGGCCAACCGCCGTGATTCAGGGCGTCAAGGAACTGCAGGGCGCCAGCGTGATGGCCAGCGATCTGCGGGCATCGGCGGCGCTGGTGCTCGCCGGCCTGGTCGCGCGCGGAACCACGCGGATCGACCGCGTTTACCACATCGATCGCGGCTATGAAAAGATCGAAAAAAAGCTGGCGGCGGTGGGAGCGGATATTGAGAGGGTGAGGGAGAAGTAGAAGCAACGGCTGGCGGTGATGCGGAGGCTGCTTCCGAGGATTCGAGCTTCGTGATTCGAGCTTCCGAGGGCTTCGCCCAATGTGCAACCCGGACATGGCCCCCAGCTTATCGCCCGCACTCTCGGCGAACGGCATCCGTATCCCCGTTTTTGCCTAACGTCCTGATTTTGCTGGACCATTTGCGCTGTGAGGGACGATTTTATTTGCAACGCGGCTTGCGTTTGCGTAGATTTGGTCACCTATCCGGCAGCCTGCACGATGTGCAGGAGTTCGCCGGAAGGCGGAGCCTTACCAAAAGGGCTCGTTTCCGCCGTAGTTTGGCGAACTCATGCGAGTCGCCGGCGACACTGGATCGGCGGAAGAACGGCTCGGGCCACAGTTTAGCGGCTCGGTCGACAAGACCTGACGAACCGCGCAAGCGAGTTGCGAACCTGGATGGGGCATCGGGAATTGGGCGCCGACTGGCGTTTTTCTCTGCTCAATCAGGACGATCGCGCTCTGGCGCTCGTTGCTGGCGCAAAGCTGGCCGGGCGCACGAGAAGTGCACCACGGATTGACAACAACCCAGGAGGACCATCGTGTTCTTCGACCGCCTCGGGACCCCGTCCGAACCTACCTCTACCGCCTCCCACACCGCAAAACGTCGTAGACAACTCGCCGCACTCGGCTTGGCCGCCGCAATGGCCATTCCCGCGGGCGCGCTGAAGCTGTCACGCGTTTATGCCGACAGCGCGCCCTCCAATGGCGCATTGCCGCCCTCCGCCGAGGACACGGTCAAGGCCGCCCAGGCGCTGACGGATCAGGGCAAATATGAGGAAGCGGAGGAAACGCTTCGCCAGATTAACACCTTTGATCTTTCGGATATCGACCGCCGCGTCGTTCTGGCGGCGCTGACTGACGCTTCCAAAGCCGCCGAGCAGCGCCGCAGCGCCCGCTCCGAGCTGGCGCTGGGGCGACAAGCGTTAGCCGCAGATCGCCGCGTCGAAGCCCGCGAACATTTTAACGCCGTGCTGGGAAATCGCTTCGCAGACGCCGCCACGATGAAGGCGGCTCAGGATGAGATGACGCGCGCCGACGGCGCCGGTCCGGCGCCGGCGGCCGACGTCCACCCTCAAGTTGCCGACGGAACACCCGCCACGCAACCCGCCGCTCCCTCGCCGACCGACGCCGCTGTTCCCCCGATCGAACCGAACCCCAATCCCACGACGCCTCCGACTACCGCGCCCGCTGTCGCGGCAACCCCCGCACCGGCCGCCGCGCCCGTGGCGGCCGCCCCCGCTCCCAGCGGCCACGATCTTTATCATCTGGCCCAGCAGCAGTACCGAAAGGGCGACTGGATCGCCGCCCGCCAAAATTTTGAAGCGGCCAAGGCAGCCAACTACAAGCCCGGGTTCTTCGAGGGTCAGACTCCCGATCAGTATTTGGCGCGGATGGACGCAAAGGAGTCGGCCGACAAGGCGGCTAACGAAGCGAACATCGAGCATCTGCAACAGCTCCAGGCTGCTCAGTCGCGGCAGATTGCGACGGTCGCGGAAACTCCCGCGCCGGCGCCTGCGCCCGCCGTAGCTCCACCGCCGGCCGTTGCCGTTACGCCCCCCACACCGCCGGCCCCGGCCCCTGCCGAACTCCCGGCGACAGCGCCCGCTGTCGCGGCAACCCCCGCACCGGCCGCCGCGCCCGTGGCGGCCGCCCCCGCTCCCAGCGGCCACGATCTCTATCATTTGGCCCAGCAGCAGTACCGAAGCGGTGACTGGATCGCGGCCCGAGAAAACTTCGAAGCCGCCAAGGCAGTCAACTACAAGCCGGGGTTCTTCGAGGGTCAGACTCCCGATCAGTATTTGGCGCGGATGGACGCCAAGGAATCCGCCGACAAGGCCGCAAACGAAGCGAACATCGAGCGTCTGCAGCAGCTCCAGGTTGCTCAGTCGCGCCAGATCGCAACTGTTGGGGAGACTCCCGCACCTGCACCTGTCCCGGCGCCGCCAGTTGTCGTTACGCCCGCCGAACCCCCGGCACCACCACCGGCTCCTGCAACCGCTCCGGCCGCGGTTGCGGTGACGCCCCCCGCGGCCCCTGCGCCGGCGGAGCCCGTTCCGACGCCGGCTCCCGCCGTCGTGGCACCCGCGCCGGCTCCGACCACCGCGCCGGCTGTCGCGGAAACCCCCGCACCAGCAACCGAGCCCGCCGCCGCGCCTCTCCCCGTTGCGCCCCCCGCGCCCAGCGGGCACGACCTTTATCACCTAGCCCAGCAGCAGTACCGAAAGGGTGACTGGATCGCCGCGCGGCAAAACTTCGAAGCCGCCAAGGCAGCGAACTACAGGCCCGGGCTTTTCGAGGGTGAAGCGCCGGCTGAATATTTGGCCCGGATGGACGCCAAGGAATCCGCCGACAAGGCGGCAAACGAAGCGAACATCGAACGTCTGCAGCAACTGCAACTGGCTCACGCGCGGCAGGTGGCGAGCGTCGCGGAGACCCCGGCACCGGTACCTGTCCCCGTCGAAGTTCCGGCGACCGCTCCCGCTGTCGTCCCGCCGCCAGTGGCCGTTGCCGTTACGCCCCCTGCACCCGCGGTGGTCCCGCCGCCTGCCGAACCAACGCCGCCCGCGCCGGCGACCGCTCCCGCCGAAGCCGTGGCCCCACCCGCCACGGCGCCCGCCGTAGCCGTCACGCCTCCGTCTGCCCCAGTCGAGCCCGCCCCGACGACGGCTCCCACAACCGCTCCGGCCGAGGCCATCGTACCGCCGCCTCAGGGCCCGCCTCCTGTCACTGAAGATCAAGAAGCCCTTCAGGACCTTCAGGCTACTAAACGTGCCGCTGAGCTTCTTCACCAACAGAATGTCTATCAGTCCCAGGCGCTGACGCGTCAGGCTGCCGATGCGCAAAATCAGGTGCCGTCCGACCTCGACGCGGCGCAAAAGCTTTATCAGCAGGCCGTCCGCCTCGATCCGGACAACGCGCAAGCCAATGCCGGTTTGCGGGAAGTGCTGATTAAGCTGGGTAGAAACCCGGCGCCGACCAATGCGTTAGAGGTTCAGGAGCATGAAAACAAAGTTCGAATTGACGAGATCACCTACGCGGTGAACAGCGCGGTGCGTGAAGCGCGCGACGATACCACCAAGGGAGACTTCGGCGCAGCCGAGATCGCGTTGCAGCGTGCTCAGGTTGCCAGCCGCGAGGATCCGACGATTTTCACCGCCGACGCGCTGCGGAATTTTGACAACGAGATTGCCGCTGCCCGGCAGGCCAACGACGCCGCCCGGGCTCGTGCCGAAGAGCAGGCCAAGGAACAGAACGATCAACTGGTGCACGACAAGCTGGAGAAAGACAAGCGAGAGGCAGCCACACATATCCACGAGACGATCGTGGCTTTGCGTGCCAGCGCGATCGATCTCACCAATCACAAGCGCTACCGCGAAGCGCTGAACGTGGTGGACCAGATCCTCGACCTGGATCCCGAGGACGACTATGCCGTCGGCGTACGTCCGTTGCTGGAAGATCAGTACAACTTCCAGCAACAGCGCATCTTCATGGAGCGCCGCGATCTCGAGATAACTCAACAGTTCAACCGCACGCAGGAAGAAGAGATTCCCTACGATGACATCCTGCGCTACCCCACCGACTGGCCGGGCATCAGCCAGCTTCGCGACCAGACGGTCGCAGCCGAGCACGGAGAGGACAAGGAAGACCGCGCCGTGCAGGCGCAGCTCGACCGGGCGCTGCCCGAGTTGACGTTTGACGGCGTGGGATTCAGCGACGTCATCGACTTCCTCCGCGATGTCAGCGGCGCCAATATCTTCGTCAACTGGAAGAGTCTCGAAGGCGCTGGCGTGGACCGCAATGCGCCGGTTACCGCCAAGCTCCGCAACGTGAAATTCTCCAAGGCGCTGAACATCATCCTCGACAGCGTCGGCGGGGGAACCGCCAAGCTCGGATACACCATCGACGAAGGCGTCATCGAAATTGCGACCGCGGACGAGCTGGGCAAAAACACCGTCACCCGCGTCTATGACATCCGCGATCTGATCATCAGCATCCCCGATTTCGACAACGCGCCCGACTTCAGCCTCCAGTCCACATCAAATAACACCGCCCAGGCGGGCGGCGGCGGAGCCAGCGGTGGTGGCGGCGGTGGCCAGAGTCTTTTCGGCGGCGGCGGCGGCGGGGGGGGCGCAGCGGAAAAGGGTCAGAGCCGGCAGGAACTCGTTGATGCCATCACCAAACTCATCACGGAAACCGTTGCCCCGGATAGTTGGCGCGACTCCGGCGGCTCCGTCGGCGCGCTCCGCGAGCTGCAGGGACAACTCATCGTCACCCAGACTCCTGAAAACCAGCGCGCTCTGGTGAGTCTCCTCGAACAGCTCCGCGAGACCCACTCGATCCAGGTCACCGTGGAAACGCGCTTTCTCACGGTCGAGCGAAATTTCCTGGAAGACATCGGCGTCGACCTCAGCTTCATTTTCAATGCTAATAGCGTGAATTCCAAGGTCTTCAGCGCAGTCCCGGTCACCGCGTCCAACTCGACGTTTACCCAGGCGCCGGTCACCGGCGTCCCCGGAAGCATCGGCACCGCCGCCCAGGGACTCGCGACGTCGATCACTTATCTCGACGACCTCCAGGTCCAACTCCTTTTGCGGGCTACGGAGGCCAGCGAGCTCAATACACTGGTCACCGCCCCCCGCGTAACGCTCTTTAACGGCCAGCGAGCGTATGTGCTGGTTGCCACGCAGCAGGCGTATGTCAGCAACCTCACCCCCGCCGTCGGTACCGGCACCAGCGCGTTTACCCCGACGATCAGTATCGTGGAAACCGGTGTGCTGCTCGACGTGCAGGCGACTGTCTCTGCCGATCGCAAATATGTAACGCTCACCCTCCGTCCGCAGCAGTCGAACCTGCTGGCCCTTCAGACCTTCACGTTCCAGGGCGGTGACACCACGACGGGCGCCAATGGTGTCGGCAATACGGTCATCACCGCGCAGAGCGGCACCGTTCAGGAGCCGGAAGTTCAGCTTACAGAAGTCCGGACCACCGTCAGTGTTCCCGATGGCGGAACGCTCCTGCTCGGCGGCGAAACCGTAGCCGGTGAAATAGAAAAAGAGGCCGGTACCCCCGTTCTCTCCAAGATTCCCTTCCTCCGCCGGCTGTTCACGAACCGGTCCACAGCCAAGGATGAACTGGTGCTGTTGATTTTGGTCAAGCCGACGATCCTCATCGAGCGCGAGATCGAGAACCAGCAGTTCCCGATGCTCACCAGCAAGCTGGGAAGCTAGGCCGCCATCGCCGTTGGCGAGGCGGAAATCCGAATTTCGAAACTCGAATGACGAATCAAGGGCGTCATCGCGGTTGGCGAGACGGAAGCCCGAAACCAGAATGACGAAGCAGATGTCCGCCGTTACTCAAGCGGGTTCGTTGCGTCTGCTCCCCGTTTCGACATTTGAACATTCTTCATTCGAGCTTGATTCGAGGATTCGAGTTTCGTCATTCGGATTTGGCTAGCTTCCCTATTTTCGCGAAACGTCTTCAATTCTCCGGCAGCGCCTTGTATTTGCCGTCACCTCCTCCTAAACTGCCGGGCTCGATTTTCGGAAGGTACCCGATGCCACGCGTATGTTATTTCACCGGTAAGAAGACTTCGTTCGGCCACCAGATCACTCATCGCGGCAAGGCGAAATACCTGGGCGGCGTCGGCACGAAGACGACCGGCATCAGCAGCCGCAAGTTCAAGCCGAACATCCAGAAGGTCCGCGCTGTCGTCAATGGTCGGATCGTCCGCATCAAGGTCAGCGTCAAGGCGATTCGCAACGGCATGATCACCAAGCCGGTGCGTCGCAAGTATGTCGCCCAAGCCGAGGCCGCGGCGTAAAAGCGGTTTCGACCGGAAATCTGAGCGCCAAGCCGAGTCTGAGGTACTCCGAAGGCTCGGATTTCCTGATTCGGTCCAGGCTCCGGTGATTCTTCTTTGGACATGTCCACCGGCAAACTCACGCTCGACGACGTTCGTCAGGTTGCCCGCCTGGCTCGCCTGGCTCTGGATGATCAAACACTCCAGCGTCTCACCGGCCAACTCGAAGCGATTCTTGGATATGTCGATCAGATCAGCCGGGCCGATGTCACCGGCGTCGAGCCGATGGCTCACGCGCTGCCGCTCCACAACGTCTTCCGCGAAGACGTGACCACTCCGAGCCTGCCGCTGGAGAAAGTCCTGCAAAACGCCCCCGATACGGATGGCCCTTTCTTCAAAGTTCCAAAGATTATCGGCGCCGAGGAAGACTCCGCCGGCTGAACGGTCAGCCGGAAACTCGAATGTTGAAGTCCGAATCCTCGAATCAAGCTCGAATGAAGAAATCAGAAGCTCGAAACAAAAGCCAAGGCGTTCGAAACGAGGGGTCGTGGAACGCATTATCGCACTGTCATCCCAAGTGCATCTAGCTCACAATGGCCACGTGTGGCTTTCCCGTTTCGTCATTCGAACTTCGACATTCGGATTTGATTCGAGGATTCGAGCTTCGACATTCGGATTTCAGGCCGACCTCAAATCCTGAACCCGCAAGCACCACGAAATGTCCTTCGACTCCCTCATTCCCGCCCGCGACGCGATTCGCGACAGGCAACTTTCCTCCGTTGAGCTGACGCGCCAAACGCTGGATCTAATTGCCCTCCGCGAGCCGGAGATCGCGGCTTTCAACTGCGTGCTGGCCGACCGCGCGCTCGAGCAGGCCCGGGCCGTCGACCAAGGCCGCCGAACCGGGCCGCTTGCCGGCGTTCCGATCGCGCTGAAAGACAATCTCTGCACGTCCTTCGGCCTGACAACCTGTTCGTCGCGCATGCTCGAAAATTTCCGCTCCCCCTATGACGCCACCGTCGTGAAGCTCCTCGACGCTGCCGGCGCGGTTTTCATCGGGAAGACCAATCTCGATGAATTCGCGATGGGCAGCTCCACCGAAAACAGCGCGTTCAAAGTCACGCGCAACCCGTGGGACACCTCCCGTGTCCCCGGCGGAAGCTCCGGCGGATCGGCCGCGGCCCTGGCCGGCGGAATGTGCTGCGCGGCGATCGGGTCTGACACGGGCGGCTCGATCCGCCAGCCAGCGGCCCTCTGCGGAGTCGTCGGGGTCAAACCCACCTATGGGCGGGTCAGCCGCTATGGATTAGTCGCCTTCGCCAGCTCGCTCGACCAGATCGGTCCGTTCGGCCGCACCGTCGCCGACGCCGCTCTGCTCATGAACGTCATCGCCGGCCATGATCCCAAAGACAGCACCAGCGTCCCGCTTCCGGTTCCCGATTATCTTGCCGATCTGGAAAAACCGGTCGAGAAACTCCGCATCGGCATCGCCCGCGAATACGATCACGCCGCCGGCATCGATCCCCAGGTGCAGGCGGCGATCTCCGCAGCCAGGAAAAAATACCAGGATCTCGGCGCCGAGCTGGTCGACGTGTCGCTCCCGCACACCGAATATGGCATCACCGCCTATTACATCATCGCCCCGTGCGAGGCATCCAGTAATCTCGCCCGCTACGACGGCATTCACTTCGGCCATCGCACCAAACGGCCGGTGACCGACATCATCGAACTCGTCAGCCGATCCCGCGCCGAAGCCTTCGGCCCCGAAGTGCAGCGGCGCATCATGATCGGCACCTACGCCCTCAGTGCCGGGTACTATGACGCCTTCTACGTCCGAGCCCTGAAGATCCGTGCTCTGATCCGCAAAGATTTCGACGAAGCGTTCTCCAAGTGCGACGCGATTCTCTGCCCCACAAGCCCCACGCCCGCGTTCAAAGCCGGCGAAAAAACCGGCGACCCCCTGCAGATGTATCTCTGCGACGTCTTCACCGTCACCTGCAACATCGCCGGCATCGCCGGCATCAGTCTCCCCTGCGGCTTCACCACCGGCGACAAACCGCTCCCCCTCGGCCTGCAACTTCTCGGCCCCGCCTTCAGCGAGGAAAAACTCCTCCGCATCGCCCGCATGTACGAATCCGCCACCGACTGGCACAGCCATCGAGCTCAATAAACATGGCAGTTGGTCCGCGTCAGATCGGAGGATAGAACAACAAGCGCGGGAACCGTTATGAGGACTATTTTGCGACATACCAGCTTGTCAAATTCGCCCCACGCTTTGTCACCAACCAAGAGACTGTTCGCGTGATGGAGCAGACCGGTCAGCCGGTTGACGACTTCATGGTGGTCGAGGCTTCTGCGGATCACTATTACCAGCTTAAAGACAACCAGGCGATTACGTGGGGTGAGGCGGGCGGCAAGCCGCGAATCGAGTTTGAGTCGCAACGAAAAATATGCGACAACAGAGTGGATCGAAAGTATTCGCTCACTCACACTGAACTGGATATTTCCTGTTGGAAGCATGGCCCGACCTTCCATCCAACAGACGTTCGATCTGGCGTTGCAGCATCAGCGCGCCCGGCAATTTCTTGAGGCGGAGCCGCTTTACCGGCAGATTCTCGCCGCCGAACCCAAGCACTTCGATGCCCTGCACAATCTGGGGGTACTCTGCTTCCAAACCAAACGCTACGAGCCTGCAATCGATCTGATTCGTCGCGCCGTCGCCCTTCGCCCCGATTCCCCCGAGGCGCAATGCAATCTCGGCAATTCGCTGCGAGAAAACCGGCAACTTGATGAGTCGATTACCTCTTATCTCCGGGCAATTTCCCTGCGGCCCAACTACGCGGAAGCCTACGGCAATCTTGGCAGCGCCTTGAACCTCAAGGGGCAATTCGATGAGGCTGTCGCGGCTTGCCGGCAGTCCATTCTGCTCCGCCCCGGCTATGCCGAGGCTCACTACACTCTGGGCAGCTCCCTGGCGGCCAAAGGACGGATCGAAGATGCCATCGCCGCCTATCGCCAGGCGATCGCGCTGCGGTCCAACCTGCCCGAAGCTTACAACAATCTGGGAAACACCCTCAAGGACAAAGGGGAATTCGACGAAGCCATCGCGGCCTACCGGCAGGCGATTGCCCTGCGCCCCGGGTTCGCCGAGGCCTATTGCAACCTTGGGAATGTGCTGAGAGACAAACAACAGGTTGACGACGCCATCGCTGCTTATCGCCGGGCGATTGCGCTGCATCCGAATCTGTCTGAAGCTTACAACAATCTGGGAAACGCCCTGAAGGACACAGGGGAATTCGACGAGGCCGTTGCAGTTTACCGGCAGGCGATTGCCCTGCGCCCCACCTTCGCCGAGGCCTATTGCAATCTTGGCACCGTGCTGAGAGACAAACAACAACCGGATGACGCCATCGCCGCGTTTCGCCAGGCTCTTGCGCTGGATCCCGACTACGCCGAAGCCGACAGCAATCTCGTCTACGCGCTGCACTTTCATCCCGCTTACGATCCGCAGACCATCGCCGGAGAGCTGCGCCGATGGAATCGCCAACATGCTGAGCCCCTTCGCGCATTCATCCAGGAACATTCCAACGATCGGGATCCGGATCGTCGTCTTCGCATTGGCTACGTTTCTCCGGATTTCAGCGACCATGTCATCGGCCGCAATCTTCTGCCATTGTTCCGCCACCACGATCGCCGGGAATTTGACATCACGTGCTATGCGCAGGTGCTTTGCCCCGACCCCACGACCCGGCAGTTCCAGCAACTTGCCGATCGCTGGCACAGCATCGTTGGGGTTTCAGATGAACAGGCGGCTCAACTGATCCGCGACGATCAGATCGACATACTGGTCGACCTTTCGCTGCATCTGGCCCACAACCGCCTGCTGATCTTTGCGCGCAAACCGGCCCCCGTGCAGGTGACGTTCGGCGGGTATCCCGGGAGCACGGGACTGAGCACGATCGACTACCGCCTCAGTGATCCGTACCTCGATCCGTTCGACGCAGCTCACGGCGGGCCTCCGGGGGTGGATGAGTCAATGTATAGCGAGCAGACGGTTCGTCTTCCCGACACCTTCTGGTGTTACGATCCGCTGGAGGACGGGGACGTGGTCGTTAACTCCCTGCCGGCTCTGGAGAAGGGCTTCATCACCTTCGGATGCTTGAACAACTTCTGCAAGATCAATCCAACCATCCTTGCCCTCTGGGCCCAGGTAATGAAACAGGTCGAAAACTCGCGACTGATGCTTCTCATGAAGCCAGGGAGTCATCGGCAGGAAACGCTGGACCGTTTGTCGCAGCAGGGGATTGATCCGGCAACGGTCCAGATCAACCCGCCGCAATCCCACAGACGTTATCTCGAGTCGTATCACCGCATCGACCTGGGGCTGGACAGTTTCCCATACAACGGACACACAACCAGCCTGGATTCGCTCTGGATGGGAGTGCCCGTGGTCACGCTGGTGGGCCAGAGTGCCGTCTCCCGTGCCGGGTGGTGTCAGGTGTCGAATCTCGGTCTCCGTGAGCTTGCGGCCGCCAATCCCGAACAATTCGTGGAAATTGCAGTTGAGCTGGCCAAGGACTTGCCGAGACTGGCGCACTTGCGTTCGACCCTTCGCAGGCGGATGGAGCAATCGCCGCTGATGGACGCGGCAAAATTCGCCCGCAACATCGAGTCGGCCTATCGCCAAATGTGGCGCAAGTGGTGCGAATCCGGCCACTGACTCGCATACCCGCCGCGTTCTTTCTGCAATTCATCCGAGAAATGGTTGAAATTCGTCCACTGCATGGACGATAATCAGCCGCATGCCGATCCTTGAGCGTCATCTGGTTCAGCCGATATTGAGCTCGCTGAGCGACAGTCCGGTGGTCTTTATCCAAGGCGCCCGGCAAACCGGGAAGAGTACACTCGCCCGCTCCCTTGCCGCTCATGGCCATGCCGGCCGTTATTTGACTCTCGACGACGCGGGGGTTCTCTCCGCCGCTCAAGCCGACCCCGTCGGATTCATCGCGGGGTTTGAAGGACCGGTGATCATCGACGAGGTCCAGCGAGCGCCTGGACTGGCTCTGGCCATCAAGTCGGCGGTCGACTCCAACCGAAAGCCGGGCCGGTTCCTGCTGACCGGCTCCGCCAATGTCATGCTCTTGCCAAGGCTGGCGGAGTCTCTCGCCGGCCGGATCGAGATCCACACGCTCTGGCCATTATCCCAGGGCGAATTCCAGGGAAGTGAGGACCTATTCATCGACGCCGCTTTTCAGACGAAATTCAAGCCCAAAAACAGTCCGACTGAGGGCTGGCCAAAGTTGGTAGACCGACTCGTGCGGGGCGGCTATCCGGAAATGCTCCATCGAGCCAGCGCTGATCGTCGCGAACAATGGTTCGGCTCCTACCTGACGAGCATTCTCCAACGTGACGTGCGGGACATCTCCAACGTCCGTGACCTGGCCGACCTGCCACGCCTGCTGGCGCTGGTCGCATCACGCGCGGCGTCCCTCCTGGACTACGCCGATCTGTCCCGTGGAATCGGCATACCGCAAACAACACTCAAACGGTATATCGCTCTGCTGGAAGCAACCTTCCTCGTGCAGACACTGCCGGCCTGGTTTACCAGCATTGGCAAACGCCTGGTGAAAGCGCCGAAGGTGCTGGTCAACGACACCGGCCTGCTGACTCACCTGCTGGGAGCCGATGCCGAACGTCTGCGCGCCGACCCAAGCCTGGGCGGCGGCATCCTCGAAAACTTCGTCGCCCTCGAATTGCTGAAACAGCGGGGCTGGTCGAAATTGCGGCCGGCGCTCCATCACTTTCGCACGCATGGCGGTGCTGAAGTCGACGTAGTACTGGAAGACCGGGCCGGCCGCATTGTCGGCATCGAAGTCAAGGCATCCGCGAGCGTTGATTCAGGTCATTTCAAGGGGCTCAAAGCGCTCGCGGAAGCCGCTGGCGAGCGATTCGTCAGGGGATTTGTCGTTTACTGCGGCTCGGCCGCAATCCCCTTTGCGAGTAATTTGCTCGCGCTGCCGATGACTGAAATCTGGTGATCGCGCTGCATGGACGGATCCCGGCAGCTCTGTCCCGTTTCCGCGCTGCGTTATAGGGACTATCCCTACTACTATTGTAACTTAGGCTCGAGCGAAGCCCAGCGTCCGTCTGATGTCGATGGCGGTGAAGTTCCGCCCCAATTCAAAGCGATGTAGCCGGCTTCCAGTGCCGCGCCGGATTCACCGGTAGCGGCTTTTCTGCCGCGCGCTGTAGGATGAGCATGGAGGCCGGAGCCGGCGCGATGAATCAAACCATTGCCTGCAAAGTCTGTGGCCTGGTGCACATGGCGGAGAACGTCCCGCCGGGCATGGTGGCCAAGTGCTGCCGCTGCGGGAGCACAATCGAGCGGCGCAGTTTTCAAAGCCTGCACCGCACGGCCGCGTTTTCACTGGCGGCGCTGATCCTGTTCGTGCCCGCCAACGTCTTTCCGATCCTCCACATGGAGATCTACGGCGCGTCCACCGATACAACGGTGTGGCAGGGGGCCAAGCTCCTTTACGATGAGGGGCAGTGGCCGATCGCCGCGATCGTGTTCCTGGCCAGCATTGCGATCCCCCTGTTCAAATTGATCGGGCTGTTCTTCCTGGTGGCGACCGCGAGGGTGCATTGGACGGGAGTGCGGCGGCTAAGGACCGGGCTGTATCAGTTCATCGAAACCATCGGCCGTTGGGCGATGCTCGACGTGTTTGTTCTGGCTGTGTTGGTGTCGCTCGTGAAGCTGCAGCAGATGGCGACGATCATCGCCGGGCCCGGTGCCCTGGCGTTCGCGGGTGTCGTCGTCTTCACGTTGCTGGCGTCGGAGAGCTTCGATCCGCAACTCATCTGGGAGAAGGAGCAGTGTCCCGCGTGAGCCAGGTTGAGGATCACAAGCTGGATCAGCGCCAGTTGCCGAGACCAAAGGTGACGAAAATGCGCTGGCCGTTTCCGTGGATCTGGCTGGTGCCGCTCTGCGCGGCGGCGGGCGCTGGATATTACCTGCATCTCCGCCACGAGGAGCGCGGCACGGAAGTCACCGTGAGATTCAACGAAGCCAGCGGATTGAAACCCGGACAGACGCCCGTGATGATTCACGGCGTCGAGGTGGGAAAAGTGACGTCCCTGGAGCTGGCAGAAGATCAGAATCGCGTTCTGGTGCATATCGCGCTGCAGAAGAAGTATGAGTCGATCGCCCGCGAGGGGGCGCTTTTTTGGATCATACAGCCGGATATTTCGAACGGGGTCATCACCGGGCTCGGCACGATTGTGAGCGGGCCGTACATCGAGGCGGTGCCGGGCGTCGGATCGGCGGCGTCACAGTTCACGGGATTGGAGAGGCAGCCGGTGTCGCTCGGGGACGGCTTGATCGTGATTCTGCATGCGGACCATCTCGAACATCTGCAACCGGATTCTCCGATCTTCTATCGTGGCGTACAGGTCGGTGTGGTGCAGAGCGCGCACCTGGCCCCGGATGCGACCCACGTCAACGTCAATGCCGTCATCTGGGACCGCTTCGCTCCGCTGGTGACGAACCGATCGGAATTCTGGAGCGTGAGCGGAGCGGATTTGAAAGGCGGAATTTTCTCGGGGATCAGCCTCAAGCTCGATTCGCTGCGCACGCTGATTTCCGGCGGAATCGAATTCGCGACGCCCGACGAGGACGCCAATCAGCCGGCTCAGGACGGGGCCAATTTCACGTTGCACGCCGAATCAAAAAAAGAGTGGCTGACCTGGGCGCCAAAGATCACGCTCCCGCCGGAGGCGCTCTCAGAGCCCGATGCCGCGCCGAAATCAAACGGATCGAACAGCGTCGGATCGGCGTTGAAGGGGAAGATATAGCCATCAGCTTCCCTCCGGCCGTTCCGCCGGGCTCAGCGGACTTAACGGCAGTCTCCACTGGGTCACCGGATCGGGATGCGACGGATCGAACGGTCCTACATCGCCTGCCAGATGCTTGGCCAGCGGCAAGTCACCGGTTCGAATCGCTTCGATGACACAGCGGGCCAACTCGTACGCGCCGTACGAAGTGAAATGCGTATCGTCGGCCAGCGGCCGGTTCTGGCCGGGGAATGTGTTGGCCGGGTAATGCACAAACGCTTTGAGCGTCCCCTCAACGCCCAGCGTCTGAAACAGCATGCCGCTCATTGCATGCAGATCGATCAGCATCACCTTCTGCTCCGCGGCGACCTTTCGCACCGCTGCGGGAAAATCGCCAAGCGACTCCTGCAGTTTGCCGTCGGCATCAAATCGCCGGCGGTACATCGGCGTGACCAGGATCGGCGTGGCGTCGCACC
>Ga0302326_10009732_pt1 | contig 20932 bp, 16 predicted proteins | sample Palsa_T0_3_FD_202264 | JGI IMG/M metagenome (GOLD analysis project Ga0302326, IMG submission 202264) | Peat permafrost microbial communities from Stordalen Mire near Abisko, Sweden - Palsa_T0_3 | ecosystem: Environmental > Terrestrial > Soil > Palsa > Peat permafrost | place: Sweden: Abisko... | reverse complement strand
AAGCGAGACGCTTCTGTCCCGCAGCTAGGCATAAATGTCCTTTGCGATTGGAAAAGATTGACGAAAAGGGGCGCCTCCGAATTGCGGCCCACCGAACTGACCATCCGCAAGGATCGGGCCGACTTGTCCGTCCTGCGCGACACTTTGGATCGAGTCGCCGCCGAACACGGTATTTCCGGCAAGTCGTTGATCGAGCTGCAGGTCGTGCTTGACGAAATCATCAGCAACACCGTCAAGTACGCGTGGCCCGAGGGGGGCACGGCACGAATTACTGGTTCGCCTGACCGTAGATGGCACGGTTGTGGAGGGTGGAGGTCATGGATGACGGGCAGCCGTACGACCCGCTCAACACGGCATCATCGATCTGTTTGTCGGTTGGAGCCGGGGTGTGCGCCAGAAGCGCCGCCGCCTGCATGATCTGGCAGGGCCTGGCAATAGCCGCATTGTCGTCGCGAGGGGCAGGAGCGGTCATCCTACCCATTCAATCTTAACCGGTCAGCGTGAGCTATTTTGCTCAGACTTCGCACGGATAAAGGCGAAGCCTATCAGAAGTGCCGCTGGCATTTTTTGCACGTGCACGCTTGCCCGCGGCGCACCCCTCACAGGGAGAAATTCCATGATTCGTACATTCATGCTCGTTGCGGCGACGGCCGCAATCCTTGCGCTCTCGCCAACGGCTTTCGCACAGCCCACCATGTCAAGCCACGGCACAGCCGACGAAGCCAAGGCCATGCTCGCCAAAACGGTGGCCGCCCTGAAAGCGGATAAGGCCAAAACGCTCGACCTGATCAACAAGGGTGAAGGCGGATTCCTCGATCGCGACCTCTATCCATTTTGCTCCAACGCCAGCGACGGCATGATCGTTGCCATTGGCAACCCTAATGCAAAGCGATTGATGGGCATGGACGCTAGGACCCTAAAGGACCCCACCGGCAGGCTGTATGGCGAGGAAATCTACGCCGCGGCACAGAACCCGGAAGGTCAAATCACTGAGGTCAGCTACGCGTTTGCAATGCCGGGTCCCGAGACAATGCCGGTGCCGAAGGTGAGTTTCGTAACCAGGGTCGGCGATCTGGGCTGCGGCGTCGGCTATTACAAGTAGATCGTTCCAGAACCAACGATCTTGTGGGGCGCCGAAGTACGGCGCCCCCGTCACGCTAATTTAGTCAGATCGTATGCATTCCGCATGTGTAGTTGGCCGTCGGGTCTCAGCGGTTGAGATGTACGGACCGGGTCATTTTCGACCGGGACGAGGCCAGCACCAGCTCCCGCCATGTCGGCTGTACTCCCGAAAGGGGAAGTAACATCAGGGTATTGGCATATGCCGTGATCGGCCTTTGCCGGTTGATGGCGCCACCCGGCGGGTGATTCACGCGCCCGTGCGCGCACGTTCGCGTGAGCGGCCCTTCAACGAGATCTGGCAATGTCGGTGGGTCACCGATACCACAAGCGCGCGGCGAATTACCTCGCCTTTATCCAGTTTGCGTCAATCCGACTATGGCTGCGCGTCAATGAGTCCGCGCCTCAATCGGCGGTTAGTGTGCGATAGATTTCCGCGCTGTCGCGCGCGCGCCGTAAAGCCGCCATGATCGCCGGGTCCCGGAGCTTGCGCGCGATGCAGGCCAGCGCTCCGAGCCGGTCGCCGTTCGGCGTGTCCGGAAGCATCAACAAAACAACAGTGTCGACCGGCTTGCCGTCGACGGCATCGAAGTCGATGGGTTTTCTGAGACGAGCCAGCATCCCGAACGGCTTGGCGACTTGATGAAATCGTGCATGCGGCAGCGCCACGCCGTCGCCCGTTCCCGTCGATCCAAGCTCCTCACGTTTGAGGAGCTCTGAAAGGACGAGGGCCGGGAGTACGTCAACGGCCGATCCGGCCCTTCGCGCCAGCTCTTCCAGGAGGTTTCGTTTGTCCGAGGCGGCGACGTCGATCGCCACGTCGGCTAGAGAAAGGAAGTCGGAAACTTTCATCGCCAGAGACATGACTTGAGATACTTCGGGCGTAGTGAAGCCGCGACTACTGACGTTCAGTCGGGAGCATGCAGCCGATAACCGATGCCCGTTTCGGTGAGAATGTGCCGGGGCTGCTCGGGATCGGCCTCGATCTTTTGCCGGAGCTGGCGGACATAGACGCGAAGATACTGGGCATCGGTCAACTCGTCCCAAAGCTCGCCGAGCAAGAATCGATGCGTGAGCACCTTGCCCGCGTGCTGAACCAGCACCCGCAACAGGTCGTATTCCTTGGGCGAAAGCTTTACGTCCTTGTCGCCGACTTTAACGATGCGACGAACGAGATCGACGGAAAGGTCGCCGACCCGAAACACTGGCCGTTCACCGTGGGTCTGCAATTGGTGGCGCAGCGCCGCCCGTATTCTGGCGAGAAGCTCGTCCATGCCGAACGGCTTGGTTACGTAGTCATCGGCGCCGAGATCGAGCGCCTGGACTTTGCCGGCCTCGTCGCCACGGCTGGATAACACGACGATGGGAACGCTTTCGTTGCGCGCGCGGATCGTCTGCAGCAACTCGTGTCCCTGCATATCGGGCAGGCCGAGATCGAGAATAATTAGGTCGGGACCTTGGCTCAGAAGTTCAAGGGCAGTCTTGCCGTTCGGCGCTTCGAGTGTCTGATAGCCTTGGGCGGTCAAGCCCATGCGCAGGAGCTTGCGGATGGGCGGTTCATCATCGACCACCAGCACGCGGAGCGGAGCGGCACTCATGCGGCGGCGTCCAAACTTTGTCGCTGGCGCGGGATCGGCAAACTGATGGTGAAGGCAGCCCCGCTGCGGTCGGTGCGATTTTCCGCCACGATCGTGCCGTGCATGGCTTCGACAAAGCCGCGCGAAATCGCCAGCCCCAGGCCGGTACCGGCGCGAACCTGATCGGTCTTCTGCGCCCGGTAGAACTTGTCGAAGACGTGGTCGAGATCGTTTGCGGGAATGCCGCTTCCTTCATCGAGAACGCGCAGGCAAACCGATTCCACGTTTCGCCAGCTCTGGATGCGGATCGTGGTCTCGGGCGGCGCGTATTTCGCGGCGTTGTCGAGGAGATTGAACAGGACTTGCTCGAACAGCACGGCGTCAAGTTCGAGCATCGGTAAATCCGGGGCCAGCTCGAGTTCGACGGTGTGGTGCGACAAGATACGGCTCGCCCGGCGCAATGCGCTGCCCACGATCTCGCCGACGTCGTGCATTGCGACGTTCGGCGTGACCGCGCCCGATTCCAGTTTGGTCATGTCGAGAAGGTTGGCGATAAAGCGGTTGAGCCGTTCGGATTCATCGATGATGGTCGTCAGCAGATCCGTCTTCTCGGCATCGTTGAGCTTGTCGCCGATATCTCGCAGCGTTCCCGCCGCGCCCAGCACGGACGCCAACGGCGTCTTCAGGTCGTGCGAGATGGAGGTGAGAAGGGCGGAGCGCAGCCGCTCGGTTTCGGCCGTTCGCTCGACGCGGTCCATCTCCTCGACCAGACGGACGCGCTCGATTGCGAGCGCGCCCTGATCGCGCAATGCATCCAGCAGCCGCCGCTGATCTGGTGTGAGCAGCGGCCCCGGCTTGTCGCTGTCGATGCCCATCACGCCGATGGCGCCGCGTCCGGTATTCATCGGCAGGAACAGGCGCTTGGCGCCGGGAAGGGTGTCGGAACCGCGGCCGGCGGCCCGATCGTTCTCCCAGGCCCACTTCGCCGCCGCCAAGTCGGCTTCGCCGAGGGTATCCTCAGGCGGGTAACCGGCTTTCACGGCGATTGAGCCGTGCTCCGGCAACAGCAACATGACCCGCACTTTGAGCATCAGCGCGGTCTGATAGGCCGTGGCCCAGAGAACGTCGTCCAGCGTCACGGCTCCGGCAAGCTTGCGGCTGAACGAATAGAGCGATTCGGTGGTGCGGGCGCGGTCCGTCGCAGTGATCGCCTGGGTTCGGCCTCGTGCCGCGACCGTGGAAACGACCACAGCCACGATCGTGAAGAAAATAAAGGCGGCGACGTTGGTCGGATCGGTGATGGTAAATGTGTAGATCGGCGGCAGGAAGAAATAGTTGTAAGCGAGCGACGATGCCACGCTCGCCAACAGTGAGGGCAGGAGGCCGAGACGTACCGCGACCCCGACGACGCCGGTCAGAAACACCAGATCGACATTCTCGACCCCAAACCAGGGTTGGATTACCTCAGCGGCCGCAAGCGCCAGTGCCACCGCGAGTAGCGCGAAAACGTAGGGCTGGGGCTCGAACGTCTCTTCGCGCTCGGCGGCGCGGATCGACTTTTTCGGGATCGGCTGGCCGGCGATGGTGTCGCCGGCGATGACGTGGACGCTGATGTTGCCCGAACGGCGGACGAGATCGTGGACCACGGAGCCGTGCAAGATCTCGAACCAGCGCGTGCGGGTCGTCTTGCCGATCACAATCTGCGTGACATTGTTGGCTTGGGCGTAGCCGATCACGTCGTCGGCAATCGGCCGATCGCCGCCGGGAAGCGTGATAGCTTCGCCGCCAAGCGCTTCGGCGAGCCGCAGCGTGTCGGCAATGCGGTCGCGCTCTTCCTCCGAGAGTTGCACGCTGCGCCGGCCCTCGACATAGAGCGCCACCCACGGCCCATGCAGGCGGTCGGCGAGCCGTTTGGCGTAGCGGACCAGGCCGGCGCAGCGCGGATCGTCGCTGATGCAAACCAGGATGCGCTCGCCGGCTGCCCACGGGCCCTTGATGGCGTGCGCCTGCATTTCCGTGAGCAATTGCTCGTCCACCCGGTCGGCGGTGCGGCGCAAAGCGAGCTCGCGCAAAGCGGTCAAATTGACCGGCGAGAAGAAGTGTTCGAGTGCGCGCTCAGCCTGTTTGGGGACGTAGACCTTGCCTTCCTTTAGCCGCTGGATCAGATCGTCGGGCGTCAGGTCGACCAGTTCCACGGCGTCCGCACGATCGAACACGGCATCCGGCACCGTTTCGCGCACGCGCACATGCGTGATCTGCGCGACCACGTCGTTGAGGCTCTCGATGTGCTGGATATTGACGGTCGTGTAGATGTCGATGCCGTGATTCATCAGTTCTTCAACGTCGAGATAGCGTTTCGGGTGACGGCTGCCTTCGACGTTGGTGTGGGCGAGCTCATCGACCAGAACGATTTGTGGCCGGCGGGCGATAATGGCGTCGAGGTCCATTTCCTCGAACGATTGCTCTTTATATTGGATGTGCCGGCGGGGAACGATTTCCAGTCCTTCCAGCAGCGCTTCGGTGTCCCTGCGACCGTGGGTCTCGACGATGCCGGCGACGATGTCGTACCCGTCTTTTCTGCGGGCATGAGCTTGTTGCAGCATCTCGTAGGTCTTGCCGACGCCCGGTGCGGCGCCGACAAAAATTCTGAGCTTGCCCACGCGCCCCTCTTCGCGGCGCGCCGCATCGAGCAGAGCTTCAGGCGAAGGCCGACTTTCGGAGGAGCGCCGTTGATCCGTCATCACTGATCAAATCTCCCGACGTCCGGGTCTGCCGCTCTAACCGGCGGACAACCGGTCGAGCGCAAGATTGAGCAGCAAGACGTTGACGCGCGGCTCGCCCAAAATACCGACGAAGCGATCCTCGACGTGATCGCTGACGACCTGCCGCACTTGATCTTCCGCCAAGTTCCGCGCCTTGGCAACTCGTGGGACCTGGAAGTAGGCCGCCTCGGGCGAAATCTCCGGGTCGAGCCCGCTGGCCGACGTCGTCACCAGATCGGCCGGGACGGGGACCGATGGGTTCTCCTTCCGCAGTGAATCGATGTCACCTTGCACCCGATCGATTAGCGCCTTGTTGGAAGGACCCAGGTTTGAGCCGCCGGAATTGGCGGCATTGTAGGGCGCTGCGACAGTCTTGGTCGGATCCTTGGGATCGGGCGCGGTCGTCGCCGACGGCCGGCCGTGGAAGTATCTGTCGCTCTTGAATTCCTGACCGATGAGCGCGGAGCCGACGACCCTGCCGTCGCGTTCGATCAGGCTTCCCTCCGCCTGATGGGGAAAGATGAGCTTGGCGATCCCGGTTATCGCCAGCGGATAGACCAAGCCGGTGATGAGCGTCAGGGCGACAAGAACAACGATCGCCGGACGGATTTCGCGCAACATGACGATTTCTCCCTAGGCGAGATGCAAGGCCGTGACCACGAGGTCGATAGCCTTGATGGCGATAAATGGAATGATCACGCCGCCGCCGCCGTAGATCCAAAGGTTACGGCGGAGCAGCTGAGCGGCGCCGATCGGGCGATAGCGCACGCCTTTCAGCGACAGCGGGATAAGCGCGATAATGACCAGGGCGTTGAAGATGATCGCCGAGAGGATGGCGCTCTGCGGCGTCGCCAGCCTCATGACGTTCAGCGTCTGGAGCTGCGGGTAAAAGGCCACGAACATCGCCGGGATGATGGCGAAATACTTGGCCACATCGTTGGCGATGGAGAACGTGGTCAGAGCGCCGCGCGTCATCAAAAGCTGCTTGCCGATCTCGACGATCTCAATCAGCTTGGTGGGATTGGAGTCGAGGTCGACCATGTTGCCGGCCTCGCGTGCGGCCTGCGTGCCAGTGTTCATGGCGACGCCGACATCGGCCTGCGCCAGTGCCGGTGCGTCGTTGGTGCCGTCGCCGCACATGGCGACGAGCTTGCCCTTCGCCTGTTCGTCGCGAATGAGCCGCAGCTTGTCCTCGGGTGTTGCTTGCGCAAGGAAGTCATCAACGCCTGCCTCAGCCGCAATCGCCGCGGCAGTCATGGGATTGTCGCCGGTAATCATGACCGTGCGGATGCCCATGCGGCGCAACTCGGCAAAACGCTCGCGGATGCCGCCCTTGACGATGTCCTTGAGCTGAATGACGCCCAACAGCCGATTGTCCTTGGCCACGGCCAACGGCGTGCCGCCCGATTTCGCGATCGTGTCGGCGATCGCAGTTACCTCGCGCATGGTCTCGCCACTGAGGTTGGGACGGAGCGCCTGCACCGCACCCCCGGCGCCGACGACGGTCGGGGACGTATTGAGATAGTTCAGGATCGAATCGACCGCGCCCTTGCGCACCCACGAAGAACCCACTTCGACGCCGCTCATCCGGGTCTGGGCGCTGAACGGAATAAAATTGGCCTGCAGGTCGGCGAGCTCGCGGCCGCGGATGCCGTATTTCTCTTTCGCCAGGACAACGATGGAGCGGCCCTCAGGCGTTTCGTCGGCGAGCGAAGCCAATTGCGCCGCATCGGCCAGTTCTTGTTCGCTGACCCCACGCAGCGGTTTGAATTCCGTGGCCTGGCGGTTGCCGAGCGTGATGGTGCCGGTTTTGTCGAGGAGAAGCGTATCCACGTCGCCTGCGGCCTCGACGGCGCGGCCGGACATGGCGAGCACATTGAACCGCACCAGGCGATCCATGCCGGCGATGCCGATGGCCGACAACAGCGCGCCAATCGTGGTCGGGATCAGCGTGACGAACAGCGCCACCAGGATCACGATGGAAACCGCGCTGCCGGCATAGGCGACATAGCTCGGGATCGTCGCGGTAGCGAACACGAAGATGATGGTCAGGCCGATCAGGAGAATGTTCAGCGCAATTTCGTTCGGCGTTTTCTGCCGCTCGGCGCCTTCGACCAGCCTGATCATGCGGTCAAGGAAGGTCGAGCCGGGCGCGGCGGTGATGCGCACCCGAATCCAATCGGAAAGGACTTGTGTGCCGCCGGTAACCGCGGAGCGATCGCCGCCAGACTCGCGAATGACGGGCGCCGATTCGCCGGTAATCGCCGCTTCGTTGACCGAAGCCATGCCGACGATCACCTCGCCGTCGGACGGGATGATATCGCCGGCTTCGACCAGTACGACGTTCCCGACCTTGAGCTCGGTCGAGGGTATGAGCCGATAGGTCTGGGAGTCACCGGAGCCGGTCACCAGTTTGGCCTGGGTCTCGGTGCGCTGACGCCGCAGCGTCTCGGCCTGGGCCTTGCCACGGCCTTCGGCGACGGCTTCGGCGAAGTTGGCGAACAGCACGGTGAACCACAGCCACAGGATGATCTGAAACTCGAAGCCGATATGCTCGCCGCCGGTCACGAGATCGCGGATCAAAATCACCGTGGTCAGCGCCGTGACGACTTCGAGCACGAACATCACCGGATTTTTCATCAGCGTCCGCGGATTGAGCTTGACGAAGGCGGAGCCGATCGCCGGCACGACGATCTTTGGATCGAACAGTGCCGATACCGGCATGCTCTTGCGCAAAGCCGAGGTTTCCATCGCAGCGACTCCGAATCTAATTTGCTGAAAACAGGGTGCCGGCGTTGATCGAAAGCTGCTCGACCAACGGACCGAGCGCCAACGCCGGGAAGAAGGTAAGGCCGCCGACGATGACGATCACGCCGACAACAAGACCGACAAAAAGGCCGCCAGTCGTCGGGAAGGTGCCGACCGATGCGGGCACGGTCTTTTTGGCGGCGAGCGACCCGGCAATCGCCATGGTCGGGATGATCATCCAGAACCGTCCGACAAACATCGCGACCGCGCCGGTGAGATTATAGAACAGCGTATTGGCGCTAAGTCCGGCGAATGCTGAGCCGTTGTTGCCGGTTTGCGAGGTGTAAGCGTAAAGGACTTCGGTGAAGCCGTGCGGGCCGGGATTGCCCATTGCTGCAATCGCGGTCGGCACCACCGTCGCGACGGCGGTCCAGCCGAGATACATTAATGGCAGGACCAGGATCGCGAGCATCGCCATCTTCACTTCCTTGGCTTCGATTTTCTTGCCGACATATTCGGGCGTGCGGCCCACCATCAGGCCGGCTACGAAAACGGAAATGATGGCGAACAGCAGCATCCCGTACATACCGGAGCCGACGCCGCCGACGATGATCTCGCCGAGCTGGATATTGATCAGCGGGATCATGCCGCCCAGCGCGGTGAAGGAATCGTGCATGGCGTTCACCGCGCCACAAGAAGCGGCGGTGGTGATGACGGCGAACAGCGCCGAACCGACGATGCCGAAGCGGACTTCCTTGCCCTCCATATTGCCGCCGGTGAGGCCGAGCGCGTTGAGGGCGTCGTTGCCGTGCGCTTCGGCGGCATAGCAAGCGATGACGCCGGCGATGAAGAGGACTCCCATCACGGCGAGGACAGCCCAGCCCTGGCGCTGGTTGCCGACCATGCGGCCGAAGACGTTGGTGAGCGCGGCACCGAGCACGAAGATCGAGATCATCTGCACGTAATTCGAGAAGGCGGTCGGGTTTTCGAACGGATGCGCGGCGTTGGCGTTGAAGAAACCACCGCCGTTGGTGCCCAGCATCTTGATCGCAATCTGCGAAGCGACCGGGCCGACCGCGATGGTCTGCTTGGCGCCTTCCAGCGTCGTCGTGTCCACGTAAGCGCCGAGCGTTTGCGGAATGCCCTGCCAAATAAGGAACAGCGCAAAGGGTACGCAGATCGGAATGAGGATGTAGAGGGTGCAACGGGTCATATCGACCCAAAAATTGCCGACGGTGCGGACCGAATGCCGGGCGAAGCCGCGGATCAGCGCGACGGCGAGCACGATGCCGGTCGCCGCCGACAAATAGTTCTGATGGGTGAGACCAAGCATCTGCACGAGATAAGACATCGTGCTCTCGCCGCCGTAATTCTGCCAATTGGTGTTGGTGATGAAGCTCACGGCCGTGTTGAAGGAGAGGTCCGGTGCGACCGCCGACTGTTCGGCCGGATTGAACGGCAACCCCGCCTGTACGCGCATCAACACATAAAGAATAAGGAAACCGCCGACGTGGAACAGCAGCATGGCGATCGTATAGGTGACCGCATGTTGCTCGCTGCGCTCATTAACGCCGGCAATTTTGTAGATCGCCCCTTCGAGCGGACGCAGGAGCGGCGAAAGAAACGTCCGCTCGCCACCGAACACGCGGGTCATATAGGCGCCGAGCACCGGCGTGATGGCGACGATGATCGCGCAATAGAGCAGAATCTGGACCCAGCCGATGATGGTCATGGTCGTTGTCCTTCAGAACCGCTCGGGCTTGATCAGCGCGTAGGTGAGATAGAAGAGCAGCCCCACGGTGACGAGGCCGGCGAGTGAATAATCGAACGTCATGGCGGCTCTCCTCAAAGCGCGTCGCAGGTGTAGACGTAGGCGATCGACAGCGCGAAGAAAGCGAACCCGATCGCCAGCATGACGACGTCCATCATGAGAATGCTCCGAGCTGGTGGACTTGGGCCTTGGCAACAGATGCCCGCAGGCGACGCGCGATTTTGAATTAGCTCAACAAGCGGAACATTTCCGCGCCGGTTCGCGCACGTTTAGCTGTCACCCTTTGCATAGGAATTCGAGGGGGAGGGACGAAGAAAGTTATAGGAATCCCATAAAGATCGCGCGGCGGACGCGGCTCAGGCTCCATTCACGTCACTATGCCGGCATTATGACGACGCGTTGTCGTCCGTCTCGAATTCATATGCCGCCGAAGGCACATTCGGCGTCAGGAGAACGAGCACAATAGGAGAGACCGCATGCGCGTCATTCCTGTCGATAAACCGCGCGGCTTCGCGGGCGCAGTGAGGCCGAGGGGCTTCTGGCACAGCTTGGCGCAAGGACTTGATGCGTATTTCGCCGATCGGACGACGCGCACAGTTCCAGAAATCATGCTACGCCGTTCCATGTACGATATCGCGCGGTGTCGCCGGCTGGTTCACAAGAACTCGTTGGCGGCAGCCGAAACAAACTTCAGCTTTGCGTCGCGGCATGGCGTCGTCCGGATGCGGCCGCGATGATGAATAGACCGGCTGAACATTTTAAAGTAGCAGTTGGCCCTGCGCGCAAATTTCCGTGTCGGCCCGATGCTGGCGTCCTCAATGAATCGATTCGGTTATTTTTCATTGGGCGCAACAGGAATGGGTTCTGGATAACGCGTGAGGCCGAGGGGCGAGCCGGCGGCATCTTCCTGTCCAAACGGTCCGCGCAGCGTTTCGCTGAGGAGAGCAGCGTAGCTGTCGGGTGCGCGACGATGTTTCTCGCGGAACGCTTCGAGCTTGACATGGAGAATCAGGGCAGTCCGGGGGCCGGTGTGCTTGATGCCGCGGTTCGCGCGGCAACGCCGCGTGCGCCAAGATTAATCGCGCTAGTTACCAGGGCATTTTTCCGGCTTCGGCAACTATGGCCTGAGGACCAAAGAAGTAGCGCCGGGCGCACCGACCGATGGGTCGATGATCTCTTCCACCCAAAGCCGTTCGGCTGACGGCTAAGGCCGAGGCGGCGGGTCGAAGATTGATGGAAGAGTGCCGAGCTAGTCGGGCTGCGGCGGGAAAAATATCTCGAAGAATCCTTCATGCCGGTCGACGACCGGCACGGCCTGGCCGGTGCCGACATTGAGAATTTTCTCCGGCGGAGGCGCCGGGCGGTTCCACCAGCCGCCACCGAGGGCTTGATACAGGGCCACTGTGTCGGTGAGGCGTGCGGCGCGCGCCTGCACCACCTGGATGACCGCCTGCAGATAGGTCTGTTGGGCGGTGAGGAGTATCAGGATATTGGCGTAGCCGGTCTGCATCTGCTGACGCGCGAGATCGAAGCTGATCTTGGAGGCTCGCTCGAAATCGCGCGCCGCTTTTAGCTCGTCGGCGTCGTTTTGCACGGCGCGTAATGCGTCAGCGACATTCTGCACGGCGCCGATGACCGTGCCCCGATAGCCCCACGCCGCCGCATGATAGGTATCCTTGGCCCCCTGCAACTCATGCAGCAGTATGCCGCCGTCGAACACCGTCTGCGTGGCATTGCCGGCGAGCTGCCAGAACAGGTTCGGAGCGGCGATGAGACCGGGCAGCGCCGTATTCAGGTAACCGGCATTGGCGCCGATCGTTAGATTCGGAAGAATAGCGGCGGTAGCGACTCCGATCGCGGCGCTGGCGGCGTGCAACTGCTCCTTCGCCGCGCGCACGTCCGGACGCTGTTCGATGAGCTGCGAGGGCAGACTGACCGGAAGATTGATCGGCAATTGCAGGTCGGCAAGCTTGAAAGTCTCGCGCGGTTCCTCGCTGGGATACACCCCAATCAGGGCCGACAGCGCGTCGCGCTGGATCTGCAAAGCCTTGCGCAGCGGCGGCAGCGTCGCCTTGACTTGGGCGAGGGCGGCTTCTTGCAGGGCTACATCATTGCGGTTGACATAGCCCGTGTTGAGCTGACGCCGCAAAATATCGAGCATCTTCGTATTGATCGAAATCAGCTCGTTGGTGGCTTCGATCTGACCGCGCAGAGAGGCTTCGTTGATCGCCGCAACGGCGACGCTCGAAGCGAGCGTGAGGTAAGCCGCCTCGACCTGGAAGCGCTGGTTATCGGCCAGCGCCTTGAGCTCTTCGACAGTGCGGCGATTGAGGCCCCAGACATCGAAGGTATACGACACCACGACTTGGGCGGTGTAGAGATTAAAAGGGTTGGCGGACGAATTGAGGACCGGAGTGATCGGACCGGCCGTCAGCTGGCGCGTCGGGTTAAAGTTGGCTTGGACGAGCGGCAAGAAATGACCCTCTTGGGCATAGACCGCCTGGTTAGCCGCGCGCAGGGTCGCGATCGCCGATTGCAGATTGGGATTGTTGTTGAGCGAGCGCTCGATCAGGGCATTGAGCGATTTCGATTTGAACAGTGCCCACCATTCTTCCGGAATGTCGCGGCCCTGCACGAAGCGCTGCGGCTGACCGGTCGGGACATCGGTCGAGGAAGTCTGCGGCCCCAGCGGCTCCTTGGTGTAGCGGGTCGCGTCGGGCGCAGCCGGATGCAAGAAGTCCGGCCCGACCGCGCAACTCGCCAAAAGCAGCGCTGCCACGAGAGCGGTGGCACTTGCATTCAGCTTGCTGACCGACGGAACGCACATATTGGACTTAAAATCATTCGAACTGGGACACTACGGCTGGCAGCCGCCCATGACTTGGCCGCAGCCACTATTATTTACCAGCTGGCGGTTGTTGGCTGTGCTCACTCGGCCACACTGTCGATGATTTAGCGGCAATTTGCACTGTTATCTTTCACAGCGTTCATCGGAATTCACACGAGGTCCGCGACAAGCGCGTTGCCGATCGGGGTGTCATCGGCAAAAAATAGCGAAATAGTATCGCCATGATAAACTACGATGAGTCGAACGGTGCAGCGTGATTTCCTGAGTGCTAAATCCGACAATTGATTCGATCTCTGTGATTAGTGACAGTAGACGGCGAAGCCGGGCAATGGCCATTTCGCGGCGATCCCGACGACTCTGGATGTGACTTGTCCATGTTTCCCAGCATGACCAATGGCAGGGCGAGAGCCGCAATCTTCGCTGCGATCATCGCTATCGCGGTCGTGGCGTACGGCGCGTGGCATTGGAGTCAGAGCGCGAAGCCTGAGCTTGGCACCACAACGCATGCCAAGTCCGAGTCGAGCGCGGCTTCGCGCACGTCCGCTCGCGAGAAAGACAGTGTCGATCTGTCGGATTCGCAGCTCGCTTCGGTCAAGGTCGAGCCCGTGGAAGCGCGAGACTTCCCAGTCGAGAAGGACGCTGTGGGCAGCATCGGCTTCAACGAGGATCTGGAGACTCAAGTCTTCACGCCCTATCAGGGGCGTATCATTGCCCTGTACGCCGAAATCGGGGACGATGTTAAGAAGGGCCAGACGCTATTCACCATCGACAGCCCTGATCTGTTGCAGGCCGAGTCGACCTTGATCGCCGCGACCGGCGTTTTGGAGTTGACAACCCGCAATCTGGCGCGGCTTCGCGAGCTCGTTAAAACGCTCGCCGTGTCGCAACGCGATCTGGACCAGGGGCAGTCCGACCAGCAGACCGCCGAGGGGAACCTGCGGGCGGCGCGCGATGCCGTGCGCATCTTCGGCAAGTCAGATGCTGACATCGATCGGATCGTCGCTGATCGCAGCGCCGATCCTACACTGGTCGTGCCGAGCCCGATCACAGGCCGGATCACCGCCCGCAATGCGGCGCCCGGCCTATTCGTGCAGCCGGGCAATGCACCGGCTCCATATACTGTCGCCGACATCAACACCATGTGGATGCTGGCGAATGTGGCCGAGACCGACAGCCCGGCATTCCGCGTCGGGCAGCAGGTGCAGGTTAAGCTCGGCGCGTTTCCCGGTCGCGTGTTCGGCGGCAAGATCACGACGATCGGCGCGAGCGTCGACCCGAACACGCGCCGCGTCCTGGTCCGCTCCGAGATCAACGACCCGCAGCACGAATTGCGCTCGGGTATGTTCGCGAATTTTGTCATCAGTATCGGCCCGCCGGTTCGTTCGGGGGGCATTCCGTCCGACGGACTGGTGCGGGAAGGTGACGGCACGATGACGGTGTGGGTCACGGCCGACCGTCGCCGGTTCATCAAGCGAACGGTTAAGATCGGCGAGCTGCATGACGGCTACCGGCGGATTCTCGAAGGCGTGCAGGTCGGCGAGCTGGTCGCCACCGAAGGCGCGTTGTTCCTGAGCAATACGCTCTCTACAGCGGCGGACTGAAGGCGGACCGGCAGCGAATCCCATGACATCTCCCGTGACGTCGGATTGAGAGACGATCGGTGCTGAAAGGTGTACTGAACTTCGGACTGACCCGGCGTCCGATTATTCTTTTGTTTTTGCTGGTTTTCATTGGCGGCGGCGTCATTGCCTTCCTGCGGCTGAATATCGAGGCTTACCCCAACCCGGCGCCCGTGATCCTGGAGATCACCGCGCAATCAGCCGGCCTGTCGGCTGAAGAGATGGAGCGCTATTACACGATACCCATGGAGGTCGGCCTCGCCGCTACGCCGGGCGTCGATAACATCCGCTCGACGTCGTTCTACGGCCTCTCGTTCGTTCGCGTCACGTTCAATTATGGAGTCGATTATTATTTTGCTCTCACTCAGGCCGCGATCAGCCTGCAGCAGAACGTCAACCTGCCGAATAACGTCATGCCGCAAATACAGGGCTCGAGCCTGGTCGGCGAAATCTATCGCTACCAGGTTACGGGTCCGCCGCATATCGGGCTGACCAACCTTCGCACCATCCAGGATTGGGTCCTGCAGCGCCGTCTTTTGACCGTCCCTGGCGTCGTCCAAGTCAATACCTGGGGAGGTACGACCAAGGAGTTCGAAGTCGAAGTCGATCTGAATAAGCTCGACGCCTACAGCGTCACACTGCCCCAGGTCATCAACGCGATTGGCAACGCCAATATCAACGTTGGCGGTCGCACCGTCAGTTTCGGTCAGCAATCCGTCAACATCCGCGGCATCGGCCTCTTGGACAGCGGAGGCACCGAGGACCTGACGCAAGGTTATCGAGTCCAGGACATCGAGAAAATCGTACTGGCGCAATCGAACGGCGTGCCGGTGACGGTCAAGGATGTCGCAAAGGTCTATGTCGGTTATATGCCTCGGCTCGGAAAGGCGGGCCGTGACAGAGAAGACGATGTCGTCGCCGCGATCGTGGTCATGAACCGGACGCTGCACACCAACGACGTGGTACCGCGCATCAAGGCGGCGGTCGACAAGATCAACAGCGACGGGACGCTGCCGCCCGGGGTGAAGATCGTTCCGTTTTACGACCGCACCATCCTGGTTTCGGTCACCACCAAGACGGTGCTGCACAACCTCATCTTCGGCTGCATTTTGGTTTTTCTCGTCCAGTGGGTCTTCCTTGGCAACCTGCGCAGCGCCATCATCGTCGGCATCAACATTCCATTCGCCTTGTTCTTCAGCATCATTATTCTGGTCATTCGCGGAGAGGACGCGAACCTTCTCTCGATCGGGGCTATCGACTTCGGCATCGTTATCGATTCGGCGGTCATCCTTGTAGAGAACGTTTTCAGGAACTTTCAGTCGAGCCCGCAAGAACGGCAAACGCTGCTTGCACAACTTGCAGAGCAAAAGTGGGGTGCCGATCCGACGCGCGGGATGGATACGGAACACCCGTTGGCGTGGACCGACCGGCTGCGCCTCATTATGGTCAGCACCCTGCAGGTGGACAAAGCGGTTTTCTTTTCCACGGCCATCACGGTTGCAGCATTCGTTCCCTTGTTCACGATGCAGGGGGTCGAGGGCCAAATCTTCAGCCCGATGGCACGAACTTATGGTTATGCGCTGATGGGGGCGTTGCTGGCGACGTTCACCATCACCCCCGTACTCGCTTCTTACCTCCTTCCCGATCATGTCGAGGAGGCCGAGACCATCGTCGTTCGCCTGCTGCGCAGAATCTATACGCCGGTCCTACGTTGGTCGTTGTCACACCGCAAGATCATGGTCGCGATCGCCGCCGCGTGTCTCCTGGTATTCGGGCTGCTGGTGTCGCGGCTCGGCACCGAGTTCCTGCCGGCGCTTGAGGAAGGCAACCTGTGGATCCGCGCGGCGATGCCGCCGACAATATCGCTCGAAGCGGGCATGCCGATGGTGAACAAGATACGCAGAATTCTCCTTGGCCATCCCGAAGTGATTACCGTGGTGTCACAGCACGGCCGGCCGGACAACGGTAGCGACGCCGCCGGGTTCAACAACGCCGAGTTCTTCGTGCCGCTCAAGCCGTTCGAGGAATGGGCGCCCGGCATGACCAAGGAAAAGCTGATTAATACCCTGCAGTCGGAGTTCTCCAACGAGTTCGCGGGAGTAGGCTTCAATTTCTCGCAATACATCCAGGACAACGTCGAAGAGGGTCTTTCGGGGGTCAAGGGTGCCAACTCGGTCAAGATAGTCGGCCGCGACCTAGCGAAGCTCGAGCAACTCTCCGACCAGGTCATGAAGGAAATGGCGAAGGTCGAGGGAGTGACGGACCTGGGCGTCTTTCCGGTCCTCGGGCAACCCAATCTGAATATCAAGGTAAACCGCGATAAAGCGGCCCGATACGGATTGAATGCCGGCGATATCACTACGGTCGTGCAGGCGGCGCTGGGCGGTACGGCGGCGACGACGTTGCTTGAGGCCGATCGCCAATTCAATGTCACGGTAAGGCTGGCGCCCGAATACCGTGACAACATCGATAGTGTCCGCAACATCAAGGTCGGCTATCAAACGCCGAGCGGCGTGAACGCGTATATTCCCTTGAGTGAGCTTGCCGAGATTTCGTTCGATACCGGTGCTTCGTACATTTATCACGAACGCAACGAGCGCTTCATGCCGATCAAGTTCAGTGTCCGCGGCCGTGATCTCGGCAGCACGGTTGCCGATGCCCAACAGAGGGTCGCTCGGAATGTGAAGCTGCCGACCGGCTACCGCATCGACTGGGCCGGTGAGTTCGAGGAGCTGCAGCAGGCCAAGGCGCGTCTGGCGATCATTGTGCCCATCAGCCTCGCTATGATCGTGTTGCTGCTCTACGGCTTGTTCAATTCGCTGCGCGACAGCTTGCTGGTGCTCGCGGGCATTCCGTTCGCAGCCGGCGGCGGGGTGGTGGCGCTTTATTTCGCCGGCCTGGATTTCAGCATCTCGGCGGCGGTCGGCTTCATTTCGCTGTTCGGTGTGTCGGTGATGAACGGTATTTTGATCATGACCTATTACAACGAAACCAGGGCCGGGGGCATGGGTCCGGTCGATGCGATGTTCCACGCTGCGGAGCAGCGAATGAGGCCGATGCTGATGACAGCGCTGTCGGCCTGCATCGGCTTGCTGCCGGCGGCGATCTCGACCGGCATCGGCAGCCAAGTGCAGCGGCCGCTGGCCACGGTGGTCGTTGGCGGCATGTTCATTGGACCGATCATTCTGCTCGTGGTCGTGCCAGCGTTGCAGACGTTTTTCCTGAGCGGGGATGATCGTGCTGCGCCGCGGGCAGTTATGCCGAACGCGGCGCCGCCCAACGAGTAAGCGGCGATGCCGAAGGAGACGGTATTGAGAATCGGTTTGTATCTTTCGGCGATCGTGCTGCTTGGTGCTTTGGCGACGCGAACAAGCTTCGCTGAAGAGGCCGGTTCAAGTGCTCACGACGACAGCAAGCCGTCCGGTACGTCCGCAAATGCGCCAGAAAAAAGTGTCAACACACCAGATATCGACGGCAAGAATCCTGATGGCGTCGATCCGCGCATCGCGGTGCAGTCCGGCCGCCTGGGCGACGGCCGAGACAACAGAGGCAAGGTCGAGTCGCTGGCTGCGCGCAATTCTTACCGCCGGACGTTATCCACGCCGCGCGTATCCAATCGGACGGTGCGCAACCCCGTCGGTATGCCCGTCACTCGGCATGAAGACTTGGGGCGGCGCGACGGCGAGCCTCGTAGTTCGCAACCTGCTGCGCCGGTTTCCGCCCCGGCAGCCGGTGTCACCCCAACCGCGGCCGGAGGTCTCGCGAAGACTGATGTAGGTTTCGACCGGCCGCCTGTCCTGAAGCCGAATCCAAATCCGATCATCGGTCCAACCCCATTGAACCGCGGAACAACGAATGGAGCGGGGCAAATTCCGACCCGCGTTGGTCCATCTGGCGTTGGCGGGCCGGCAAAGTCGGTTGCCGGAATCAACGGAACTTCGATCCGGCCTAGGCCGCATTGAGCCCGGCCTGAATCCTCAATCCTCCCGCGAATCCGTCGTTTTCACACAAGAGCGACGGCGGCCCTCGAATTGAGCCACCTCGAATTGCTGCCTAAGCATTAGGCAAAAGCTGGTAAAAATGACTGATTTACCGACATTTTCACCGAAGCGTCAGCCAATCAACATCAGTTTTATATGCGGCGCACCAATATTTATATGCAATCTTTATTTTCGGCTGGAGAGAGCGTATATTCCTTAGAAGGGCTCTAGAGAGCCTTCATGGAGGAAATCATGACCTGGACGCCGATCGAATGGGCGCGGCGGGCTCATGCTCCTGAAGTAAAGTTGCCGACGTCCGACATTCCGGCCAGCCTCCGTATAGCTGGCAATGTCCTGCGGGCGGTCTTCATTATTTGTCTGCTGGCGATAACGGCTCGCGTCAGCATGCCCCAGAACGAGACCATCTGGACGGCGTACGATTCGCCGGGAGATCTCGTTCGACTGGCTCTAGGCTTTGCCGTTTGCCTCTGGATCGTGATCCAGTTTTTCAAGGCGCCCAAAGACGCCCACGCCTATCGGACCTGGCTCTATTTCGGTCTTGCCGCAGTGCCGTTCGCGGCGGTTTGTCTTCTCGCCATTTGGTGAACTTTTTAGGGCGCGATTAGGGGCCTGTTGTTACACGCGAAGCTGCATTCCCGGCGAATATGCATTCGCTACGGCGGGGCTTGCGACGATCACCACTCTCTTATTGTCCAACGCATGCTGATGATTAAGACCGATGCGCTTGTAGATTTGAAGGCGGCTCATCTGCATCTGTAGACGGCCCGGCCTCCGGGCCCCACCCAGGAGCAGGTTGGTTGCGGCGTTGCGCTCTCGTGTGGGGCGGCGAGAACCTGTCGAGATGCCTTGACCGAGTGATGGCCGGCGTTGGTTTCCAGATTAGCTGCTTCTGTCGGCAAAATATCCAAAAGGATCAAGCTCAAAACAATACCAACTGCTGATACGGCCCGAGGCATCGCTTCAGTTCTTCCCCGGCGTCTGCGTGCTCGTCGCGAGTGCGTTGGCAAATTCGCGACGAACGCCGAGCGGCGGATACAAATACAGGTCCATCAACCAAATGCGTTGCCGCTGCGGGTAATCGCCGAGCAGCTTTTCCGCTTCCCCTTTCGCCGTTGGGAAACGGCTGCCCCAGCCGGCGAAGTCGCGCGCCAGCACCTCCAGCGATACGACGGAAGTCGCGATGAGCATGAACGAAGCGTTCGCCCGTTTCGCGCCCCTCGATTTGGATGCTTTCTTGAAAATCTGCGTCAGATCGCGATGGCACTCGATAATATCGCGCGCATCCGAGAGCCACAGCATGTCCGGCAGGCCGACATAGCCGTACATGGCATGATAGCTCTCGATCAGCTTGCGGCATTTGGCAGCCAACTCTTTTGGCACAAATTGAAATGTCAGCTTTCCACCGACATCGTCGTCCGGCGGATGACGGGTGCCTCTTCCGGTATCGCTGCCCACGGTTTCGCTGATCAACGACATTTTGAGCGATCGAGTCGCGGTTCACGGCGAACGTCGTCGGATTCAATAACCGCGGTCGCCATATACATGCGAGATCGGTCCGCCGGTTTTTAAATATAGAAAACATAGACTTCCGTTCTTTGGGGTCTCGCTACGAACACGCCGCTCAATCGCGCTCCTCGGCTTATTTTGGCTACTGTGGCCGTCGCGCTACAGTTTGCTGGTCCGGGTTGTCCAGGATCGATCGTCAGGTTGTCACAATCCCTTGCGGTTATGGATTCGCCGCATTTTCGGCGGCCGTCGTGTCCGTTGGGTTACAAGGACGAGAAAATCGCAGCCTTATTAAGCTTCATCAAACTCGTATGATGAATGTTGGGGCAGATTGCCGGTAATGCCCGTTTCGGGCTATTTTTTTGATATTAAAAATCGACTGCAGCAATATCGACTCTCCCGGCTCCACTTCGAAAAAATGACAGTGCTGGATTCCCAGCGATCGGGGGCACGCGTAACATACAGGTGCGAGGTTTCCGGTTGAGATGAGAACGGGGGGTTGGGGTCATGAAACGATTGCTTCTGCTCGGCATTTTGCTGCTGGCGGTTACGGCATCAAGCCGGTCGATGGCGGCGGACGCGTGGGGCGGGTGGATCAATGGACTGCCTAGCGCGTGGGTGGAAGGTCCGGCCTGCGATCCGTATGTCGATTATAACTGCGCACCGCCTAAAGCGGCGATGGCACTTAAGGCGGCTCGCGGCGGCCCCTGCGACCCGTACCTCAATTACGGCTGTCTCGACGCCTATCTCGGCGATGACTTCGCGACGCGGTTCTTTCGCTACTACCAGCTCGAATGGGGCAAGGGTGTAGCGCCATCCGATCCGAGCGCGCCGCCCGGCCGCCGCTCCGACGCAGTCTGGCCGGCGACTCCACAGTCCGCGCCGCCGATGCCGTATACGGAATGGCCCTACGGCGGTACGGAGAGCATCGGTGTGACCAGGCCAAATTCCATTGACTCTCCGCTGATGGTCGCGCTTGGC
>Ga0302326_10009731_pt1 | contig 20932 bp, 18 predicted proteins | sample Palsa_T0_3_FD_202264 | JGI IMG/M metagenome (GOLD analysis project Ga0302326, IMG submission 202264) | Peat permafrost microbial communities from Stordalen Mire near Abisko, Sweden - Palsa_T0_3 | ecosystem: Environmental > Terrestrial > Soil > Palsa > Peat permafrost | place: Sweden: Abisko... | reverse complement strand
GGCGCCGACTGCACCTCGTCCAACGGCGCGGCGGATCGTGAGCATCAGGATTATTGACTCAGGATCATCGTCAGGATTATCGACAATTTGATGTCTGACGACCGATCTCCCGCAATCCCAGTCGTTCCCCGACTCATAATCGTTACCGGCGTTTCTGGATCGGGCCGCGCGACGGCGCTGCGCGTGATGGAGGATCTGGGGCTCTACTGCGTCGATAATCTGCCGGTCGCGCTGGCGCCGGAAGTACTGCGGCTCGCCAGTGAGAACGATCCGGCGCTAAAGGGCGTTGCGCTCGGCGTCGACGCGCGAGAGAGGATGTTCTTCCCGCAATGGCCGGCCGTGTTGTCAGACCTGGAAGCTCAGGGCATCCATCCCGAGGTCGTTTTTCTCGACGCCTCCGACGAGGTTCTTGCCCGCCGCTATTCGGAAAGCCGCCGGCCCCATCCGCTCGCCGAGAGCGGTCTGAGCGTCGCCGAAAGTATCCAGCGCGAACGGTTGGCGCTGGCGGAAATCCGCGAGCGGGCCAGCCGCATTATCGATACCACCACGCTGACGGTTCACGAGTTGCGCGAGATTGTGACCGCGCTCGTGATGGGCGCGGGCGTGCGCGACGGACTTGCCGTCACGTTGGTCTCGTTCGGCTTCAAATATGGACTGCCCGTCGGACTCGACCTGGTTCTCGACGCGCGCTTCATCCCGAATCCATTTTTCGTCGAAGAGTTGCGCGATCTTAACGGGCTCAACCCCAAGGTGCGAGATTACGTGATGGGCAAGGAGGAGGCCCGCGGCTTTATCGATCGTGTTGCGGAATTGCTCGAGTTCCTGTTGCCGCTCTATCGGCGTGAGGGCAAGAGCTACGTCAGAATCGGAATCGGATGCACCGGCGGACGCCATCGCTCGCCCGCACTGGTTGAGGAACTACGGCAGCGGCTTAACCGCGACGGCGTCCGCATCGAAACGAGCCATCACGATATCGTACGATAGCCGGCTCGCGGTCCAGTGCCGCTAGCTCATCGCAATTCCCGCGTCGACGTTGATCGACTGGCCGGTAATCCCGGCCGACGCGTCGCTGGCGAGAAACAGCGCAACGCGCGCGCATTCGTCTTCTGTCACCATCCGGCCGATCGCGGAACGTCCGACGATCGATTGTTCGACCGCCTCTTCGGTCATACCGCTGGCGGTGGCTCGCGCCTTTATAACTTGCTCAATCCGGTCGCCGGCCACCGCTCCCGGACAGATACCGTTGACGCGGATACCCTCGCGCCCCCATTCGAGCGCCAGCGACTGAGTCAGGCCGATCATCGCCCACTTGGATGCGGCGTAAGGCGTGCGCAGTGGATAGCCCACTCGACCGGCCAACGACGAGATATTCACGATATTGCCGGAGCGCTGCGCCGCCATCCGTTTGAGCGCTTCACGTGACGCCAGCCAGCATCCGGTCAGATTGATATCGATCGATTCCTGCCATTCGGCGAGAGTGATGTTGGTAATTTTGGCGGTGGGTCCCGCTATACCGACGTTGTTGACCAGGATGTCGACGCGGCCGAACGCATCCACGGCGCGCTCGACCATCCGCTCGCAATCGGCCTCGGCGGCAACGTCCGTTCGAAGATAAATCGCGCGGCCGCCGCGGCGCTCAATTTCGGCGCAGGTCTCCTGGAGCGGCTCTACCGTTCGTGCGGCGACGACAATAGTGGCGCCCTCGCGCGCATAGGTCAGGGCGATATTTCTGCCGATTCCGCGGCCTCCGCCGGTGATTATCGCGACCTTGTCGGTCAATTCGCCCATCGTGGTAGCTCCTTCAGGAAGTAGCGCACCGAAACGCCCACCCGCGCCAATAATGTAGTCGCGACTGTACCCTCAACATACCCGAATTCGCGCGCTTGTATGGCTCGAACCCACCCCGTAAAATTACTTTACCATGGCTGCCGCGAGTCCGGTGCGTCCGCCCGACAACGGCGTCACGACGTTCACCTTCGTCAATCTTCTGCGAATCGCCATTATCCTGCTGATAGTGGCCGGCGCGGTTTATCTGCTGGCCGCCCATGCGGAATGGTTCGACGATCCCAAGCGCGTGAAGGTCGAAGTGCTTCAATGGGGCCTGTGGGGCCCGCTCTTTTTCATCATATTTTACGCGGTGGGACCGTCATTCCTGGTGCCCGGCGCCGTCATGACGATCGCGGGAGGGCTCGCGTTCGGCGCGTTCTGGGGGGCGGTCTATTCGCTCGCCGGAGCCGATATCGGTGCGATTATCGCCTTCGGCGCGGGCCGCTTTCTGGGTCGTGGATTTGTCGAGCGGATTGTCAGCGCCAAGTTCAACCGGATGCTCGCGGGAATCGCGCGCCACGGCTTTCAGATCATCTTCTATCTGCGGATAGTGCCGATTATTCCATACAACGCGCTGAACCTGATGGCTGGCGCGTCGCGTATCGCTTTTCGCGATTACTTCTGGGCGAGCATAATCGGCATGATCCCGGGCACGATCGTTTTCGCCTTCCTCGGCGACGCGCTGTGGCATCCGGCATCGCCGCGTTTCTTCGTCGCGCTGGGGCTGATCGCCGTATGTATCGCCGCGGGTGAAACCTACCGCCGATGGTCGATACCGAAAGTCGCTACCGGCGCTGTCTAGCAAGAACAGCCTGAACTGCCCGGGCGGCGTTCGAATATCGGCTGCAACTATCGTTGTGCCGGAATTATCGTCGATAATCAGACACGCGCTTTGCGCAATCAGAGTCGCGTCTTGGCGGCCAATAAAAACGCCCGCCGCGAATTCCAGATCCACGGCGGGCGTTGAGTGAACGATTACTTATCGAGGATCAGGTACCGGAGTCCCAGCTCGTCAGATATTTCTTCTGGTCGGCTGAAAGTACGTCGATCTTGATGCCCATCGCGGCGAGCTTGTAAGCCGCGACTTCATCTTCAATCTCGATCGGCACGTTGTGAACCTTAACCGGCAGATTCTTGGTCTTGGCCGCCCAGCTGGCCGCCAGCGCCTGCGTGGCAAAGCTCATATCCATGACCTGCGCGGGATGTCCTTCGGCGCACGCCAGGTTGACCAGCCGGCCCTGTCCGAGCAGGTAGATACGCTTCTTGCTGCCCTTCAGGTGGAAGGTCTCGACTTCGCGATCCGGATGGCGATCGACCTTGCTGGAGAGTTTGCGCAGAGCGGGGATGTCGATTTCGACGTCGAAATGGCCCGAATTGCAGATGATCGCGCCATCCTTCATAGCCTTGAAATGGTCGGCGTCAAGCACTTCCTTGTCGCCCGTCACGGTGACGAAAATATCGCCGACCCGTGCCGCGTCGAGCATCGGCTCGACCCGGAAACCATCGCAAGCCGCCTCGAGAGCGCGGATGGGATTAACCTCGGTCACGATAACCTGGGCGCCCAGGCCGCGGGCGCGCGTCGCTACGCCGCGTCCGCACCATCCGTAGCCGCCGACCACGACAACCGAACCAGCAACCAGCACGCCCGTCGCGCGAATGATCGCCTCGAGGGTCGACTGGCCGGTGCCATAGCGGTTGTCGAACAGGAACTTGGTCTGGGCGTCATTGACCGCGACGACCGGGATGCGCAAAGCCTTGTCCTGCTCCATCGCGCGGAGCCGGATGACCCCGGTGGTCGTCTCTTCCATGCTCGCGCAAACTTCCTCGGCGTGGTCCTTGTATTCAGTGTGCAGCAGGCTGACCAGGTCGGCGCCGTCGTCCATCGTGATGGTCGGATGGCGATCGAGCACGGCACGCAGGTGACTGTAGTAGGTTTCGCGGTCGGCGCCATGAATCGCGTAGGTCGGAATTCCGTATTCCTTGACCAGGGCCGCGCAGGTGTCGTCCTGGGTTGAAAGAGGATTCGACGCGCAGCAGAAGACTTCGGCGCCGCCGGCCTTCAGCGTGCGCAGCAGATTAGCGGTCTCGGTCGTGATATGCAGGCAGGCCCCGAGCCGGTGGCCCTTCAGCGGCAATTCCTTGCGGAAGCGGTCGCGGATATGGCGCAGGACGGGCATCTGCTCGTCGGCCCATTCGATTCTGCGCCGGCCATGCTCAGCCAATCCAATATCAAGTACATCGTAGTCCTTCGCGGCGCCATTGCGATGCGCGGCGGACGAGGACTTAGCCTTCAAAGTTTTCACAGCCATCAATATTTGCTCCGGAAGTTTCTGGGTAAGTCTGCCCGGCGTGGCTTAATGCCCCGCCGCGTTTTTGAGCGCGTCGGCCAGGTCCGTCCGCTCCCAGGTGAAGAAGCCGTCGTGAGGATCGCGGCCGAAATGGCCGTACGCGGCAGTCTCCTGATAAATCGGGTGCTTGAGGTTGAGGCTGCGGATAATTCCGGCCGGCCGGAAATCGAACAACTCGCGCAGCGATGAGGAAAGTTTGTCGTCGGGAACCGTGCCGGTATTGAACGTGTCGACCAGCAGCGAAACCGGCTCGGCGACACCGATCGCATAGGCGACCTGAATCTCGCACTTCTTGGCGAGTCCCGCGGCGACGATATTCTTGGCCGCATAGCGCGCCATATAACAGGCCGAACGATCGACCTTGCTGGGATCCTTGCCCGACAGCGCGCCGCCGCCGTGACGGCCGTAACCGCCATAGGTATCGACGATGATCTTCCGCCCGGTCACGCCGCAGTCGCCGTGCGGACCGCCGACTACGAAGCTGCCCGTCGGGTTTACGTGGAAAACCGTAGATTTGGTGAGATATTGCGCGGGGATGGTCTTCTTGATCAGCTCTTCGATCATCGACTCGCGAATTGTCGCGTGTTTGACGTCGGGCGAATGCTGGGTCGAGATGACAACCGCCGTGATCTCGGCCGGCCGGCCATCGACGTAGCGCACCGTCACCTGGCTTTTCGCGTCGGGCCGCAGCCACTTGATCTGGCCGGACTTGCGGATGCGCGAGAGGTTTAGCATGAGCTGATGGGCCACTGCGATCGGCAGCGGCATCAACTCGGGGGTCTCGTCGCAGGCAAAGCCGAACATCAGGCCCTGGTCGCCGGCGCCCTGTTCCTTGTGCAGGCCCTGGCCTTCCGTGACGCCCTGCGAAATGTCGGGCGACTGCGGTTCGATAGCGGTCAGAACGGCGCACTTGTTGGCGTCGAAGCCGACTTCGACATCGTCGTAGCCGATGGCCGCCACGGTCTTGCGGGCGACATCGACAAAGTCGATTTTGGTCTTGCTGGTGATTTCGCCGGCCATCACGAGAAGGCCGGTTTTGATCAGCGATTCGAGTGCGACGCGGGAATCGGGATCACCCGCGATCAGCGCGTCCAGGATGGAGTCGGAGACCTGATCGCAAACTTTGTCAGGATGACCTTCCGAGACCGATTCCGAGGTGAATAGAAAATCCTTCTGCGGCATTTAAGCTGCTCCTTGGAGCGTGTTTTCCCCGTGTTTTCCCGTCGCCAGTCGCCGTACTAAAACCCGATGGCGCGCCGTCGCGCCACGCCGCTGCAATACTGGATGTCTCAGCTACTATCCGGTTCCGCGTACAGTTCGGTGAGTCAAATATCCCAGCGGCTTGAAGCCTTACAACTCAATCCTTTTAACCGAGCCGGACCGCCCGGTCAAGTCAAGCGAACGATCGTGTATAGCCTTTGTCGATAGTGCTTCCGAGCCGACTACTCCTCTCCGAAACGCTCCTCAAAAACGCGCTTAATCGCCGTCATCGCTTCGGCTGCATCCTCGCCTTCGACCCGCACCTTGAGCTTGGTGCCCTGGGCAGCTCCGAGCATCATCAGGCCGGTAACGCTGCGCGCGCTGACCTGGTTCTTGCCCCGCGTCAGCGTGACCGCAGATTTGAAGCGATTGACCGTCTGCGCCAGCGTACTCGCGGCGCGCAAGTGAAGGCCGAGCCTGTTCTTGACCTCCACGGATGCATCGAGCGCGCTCATTTCGGGCTAGACAATAAGGGATAGGCAGGGGCGGGGTAAACGGTCTGGCTGCTCTTTATCCCGTCAGGATGCTGATTTGCCGTTGCTGACGCGCGGTTCCTCATGGACGCCCATGGTCTCCGCATTAAAGAGCTCGTACAGGCGCTCCTGAATCGCGCTGTCGCGGGTGCTGCGCATGCTGCGACGCCATATCCGCAGAGGAACGACGGCCTTGGCCATGTTGCGATGTCCTCCGGCGCTCCCCAGATCGCCCAGCAGGCGCTTGGCGACCTCGCCGACGTTGCCCCGGCCGTTGCCCTGGTTGCGCAACGCCACCACGAGGTTGAGGCCGAGTTTGCCGGCCACGGCCACCGCTTGGACACCCTCGAACTGCAGGCACAGCTCGGCCATCTGTACGATTAGATCGTCGCGCTCGACGGTGCCCAGATGCAGCGCTATAACGCCGTCGCGGACCTCAAGGCGCTGCATCGCACGCGAGAGCACGCGGGCGAAGCTCAGCGGAAATTCGGGCCGATCGATCTGACGAAGGAGGTTAAAGTTGGCCAGCGGATAAAGATGCATGAACGCTTGCAGATCGTCGTCGGTGACACGTCGCGACAGCATGACCGTGTCGGAGCGGATTCCGTAGAGCAGTGCCGTCGCCAGGCGCTCGCTTATATGCTGGCCGTCGGACATCAGATACTCGGTCATGATCGTCGCAGTTGCGCCATAGCGCGCACGGACATCTTCAAACGGCGCGTTGCCGGTGGTGTAGCCCTGATGGTGATCGATAACGATATCGGCGCGCGGTATCTTTTCACCGAAATAGGGCGGCTCGACGTCGACCATCGCTATCTTGTCGAATTGCCCCAATGCTTCCGGAGTCGCCGGGCTGATTTCGATCTCCAGCAGATGCACCATCATCCGGTTTTCCGGACGAGTGACCGGCGTGAAACTGAAGAACGGCGTCGTCAGGCGGTTGCGCCCGAGAATAGTCCGCAGCGCCATCGCGCTCGACATCGCGTCCGGATCGGGGTCGTCCTGCAGTACGATCGCGATCCTGTCCCCGTCACTGACCAGACCGCGAAGTTCTTTTAGCTTGTTCCTGGTTAAAGCGTGATCCATTAATCTGAAACTGCAACATGAAGCCGCCGACCTTTGCGCCTGGTGACCATCCGGCGGCGGCAACTCTGGAGGGAGCCGGCGCCACACCCCGCGCCGATCAGCGGGCCTTGCAAATGCCCCCCGGATTCATTCCCATAACACAGGGTACCCTATCCGTCCATTGCGGGAAGCATCAATGATCAGTCAGGCTCGTTACAAGCCATGAATGAACCCGAGCAATTGGAGCAGTGCGAGCTATGCCGCCGGCCCGCCGTCGACTGGATGCTGACATTGACGGTCGAGGATCGATCGGGATTCCGGCAACAAGCGTTTATATGCGCTAATTGCGGCGTTAAGCTGCGCCTGACCTCGGAACACGCCCGCGATCTCCAGATCGATCCGTGGCTCCACGAGGCGGTCGCGCGCGTCCTCAGGGGCCGCGAGCAAAACAGGGAATAGTCGGGGAGTAATTGGCAAGATGGCTTTGCGGTCTGAAGTTGCCTCGGGCGCCGATCTTTGGCCCCTTGAAGAGGCGCGTACTCTGCTCGAGCGCGTGCGCAATTATCCGCCGTCGCGGCCGGTGGTGTTCGAAGGCGGCTTCGGCCCGTCGGGGCTGCCCCATCTGGGTACAATGGGCGAGGTGCTGCGGCCTTCCTATGTTCGTCGCGCACTTGCCCGGCTCGATCCTGACCGCCCGAGCCGCCTCGTCGTCTTCATCGATGATATGGACGGGCTGCGCAAGGTGCCCGAGACCATCCCGAATCGTGAGGATGCCAAATGTCATCTCGGCAAGCCGGTCTCCCGCATTCCCGATCCTTTCAACGATGGCCATCGCTCCTTCTCGGATCACATGGTCTCGTTGCTCGGCGATTTTTTGCGGCCCGTCGAAGTCGAGTACGAACTGATCCTCTCGAGCGACGCCTACGGCAACGGTCTTTTCGATGAAGGCCTGCGCCGCGTGATGGCAAAGCATGAGGAGATAAGCGCAATCGTCAAGCCCACCCTGCGCGAGGAAAACCGCGAAGGATGGTCCCCGTTCCTGCCGGTCTGCCCGACTTGCGGCCAGGTTAATTCGACCCGCGTCACCGCCTATCATCCTGAGCGGGACACCGTTGAATTTTCGTGCGAACGCGCATTCGGCGGCGCGCGCGGATGCGGCTTTAAGGGCGAACAGACCGTCCTCGGCGGCAATGCCAAGGTCCAATGGAAGGTCGACTGGGCGCTGCGATGGTACGTGCTCGGCGTCGACTACGAGCTTTACGGCAAGGACCTGATCGATTCGGCGCGGCTGTCCGGCGAAATCGTCCGCATAATCGGCGGCGAGCCGCCGCTCGGCTTCCCGTTCGAAATGTATCTCGATGAGGAAGGCCACAAGGTCTCGAAATCGGTCGGCCGCGGCGTGACGGTCGATCAGTGGCTGCGCTACGCGCCGATCGAGGTGCTCAAATATTTTCTGATTCTCAATCCGCGCAAGGCACGCAAGCTCTTCATCGAGTCGATCCCCGGCTTCATCGACGAGTACCTCGACGCGCTCCGTAGCATGCACACCGGCGAGGCCGCCACGGGCGATCGCATTCTCGATTTTGTTCTGCAGAGCACCAGTTCGCGCCACTTCAATTCCGATCTTACCTACGGGATGCTGATGAACCTGGTGTCAGCGCTGGGCACGTCGGATCGCGATCTGATCGGCCGCTATCTGCGCAGTTATGACCCGTCCCTTGATTCGGATCCCGACACTGCGCGGCTTGCGCGGACGCTCATCGACTACGCGGTTACCTACTATCGCGATTTCGTAGAACCCAATCGGCACAGCTATGTCGCTGCCGACGGCGAGCGCGCGCAACTGATCGAGCTGCGTAGTTTTCTCGAGACCAATCCCGAGGCGACCGCCGAAGCGATCGAAAAGACCATCTATGATCTCGGCCGCGCCAACTACGAAAAGCCCGGCCGTATCTTCCCGCTGATGTATCGCGCGATTCTCGGCCAGGAGCGCGGGCCGCGGCTGGGCGCGTTCATTCGGCTGGCGACGCCCGCGCGCGTCGCCGAGCTTATCGGGCAATCGCTCGGCGCCGCTTCCTGATCGCAAATAAAAGGAATCCAGTCGATGACGACAAGAACCAATCCACCATTCCGTGCCGATCATGTCGGCAGTCTGCTGCGGCCGACCGATCTGATCGCCGCCCGCGAGGAGCATCGCAACGGCCGAATCACGGCGGCTCAACTGCGCACTGTCGAAGATAGCGCGATCACGCGCGTCGTCGATTTGCAGCAGGAGATCGGCCTGCACGGCGTGACCGACGGCGAATATCGTCGCGGCTCGTGGCACATGGACTTCATCTACCGGCTGGGCGGAGTCGTCCGCACCAGCGACAAGCTGACCGTGCAGTTCCGCAACGCGGACGGCGATATCGATGCGACCTTTGCCGGGATGCGCGTGAGCGGTCGTGTGAAGCTGAGCGAGACGATCTTCGGCGACGATTTCAGCTTTCTGAAGTCGGTCGTCAAAGCCACGCCCAAGCTCAGTATCCCGTCGCCCAGCATGGTGCACTATCGTGCCGGCCGCGCGTCTATAGATGAGGCGGTCTATCCCGAGATGGACGCCTTCTACGCCGATCTCGCCGCCGCCTATGCCGACGAAATCGCCGCGCTCGGCAAGCTCGGATGCATCTATCTGCAGCTCGACGACACCAGCCTCGCGCACGTCAATGATCGGACCCAATGGGACTACATCAGGAGCCTCGGCGGCGAGCCCGAGCGCCAGCATCTGACCTACATCAAGCTGGTCAACGCGGCGCTCGCGAAAAGGCCAGCGGGCATGACCGTATGCACCCATCTGTGCCGCGGCAATTACCGTTCATCATGGGTCGCCGCGGGCGGCTACGACCATGTTGCCGAAGCGCTGTTCAACGAGCTGGCCGTCGACGGCTATTTTCTTGAATACGACGACGATCGCTCGGGCGGCTTCGAGCCGCTGCGTTTCGTGCCGCCGGGCAAAACGATCGTGCTCGGACTGGTGACCACCAAGAAGGGTGCGACCGAGCGTAAGGACGAACTGAAGCGCCGAATCGATGAGGCCGCGAAATATGTGCCCCTCGATCAGCTATGTCTGAGTCCGCAATGCGGCTTCGCCTCGACCGTCGAGGGTAATGACCTGACCGTCGACGATGAGATTGCCAAGCTGCGGCTGGTGGCCGAGACCGCGCGCGAAGTCTGGGGCTGATCGGCGCGGCGCCTCAGTTCGGCAGACCTGGAGCGCAAGACCCGAATCGGGGGATCACATTATGAGCAGTGTGAAGACGCCGCCGTTCGCCGCCGATCACGTCGGCAGCCTGCTCCGTCCCGACGCGTTGATAGCCGCGCGCGCCGAGCGCCGCGACGGTCGCATCTCGGCGGTACAACTGCGTGCAGTCGAAGACGACGCGATTCGCACGGCCGTCAAGCTGCAGGAAGATATCGGGCTTCAGGGCGTGACCGACGGCGAGTTTCGCCGCGGCTCCTGGCACATGGATTTTCTCTACCAGTTCGGCGGCGTGGAAAAGAGCAGCGACCAGTTGAAAGTCCAGTTCCGCAGCGACTCGGGCCCGGTCGAGGCGTCGTTTGCGGGCCTGCGCGTGCACGGACGCGTGAAGCTCGACAGGACTATCTTTGCCGACGATTTTCTCTTCCTGAAATCGATCACCACTGGCACGCCGAAGCTGACGATTCCGTCGCCCAGCATGATGCACTATCGCGGCGGCCGCGCTGCGATCGACCCCAACGTATATCCCGATCTGGAAGAGTTCTGGAGCGACCTCGGCACCGCCTATGCCGACGAGATCGAGGCGCTCGGCAAGCTCGGATGCACCTATCTTCAAATCGACGATACCAGCCTCGCCTATCTTAACGACCCGGCTCAGCGCGAATATATCAGCCGGCTCGGCGGCGTCGGCGCCAGCCAGCATCTGACGTACATCAAGCTCTTCAACGCGGCGCTGGCGAAAAAGCCCGCCAGCATGACCGTATGCACCCATCTGTGCCGCGGCAACTTCCGTTCGTCGTGGGCGGCGTCGGGCGGCTACGACTACGTCGCCGAGGCGCTTTTCGGCGACCTCAAGGTGGACGGATATTTTCTCGAATACGACGACGAACGCTCCGGCTCCTTCGAGCCGCTGCGCTTTGTCCCGCGAGGCAAGGCCGTCGTGCTTGGGCTCGTGAGCAGCAAACGGACCGGGCTCGAGAGCAAGGATGCGCTCAAGCGCCGAATCGACGAGGCCGCGAAATACGTGCCGCTCGATCAGCTCCGGCTGAGTCCGCAGTGCGGATTCTCGTCGACGGTCGACGGCAACGCGGTGACCTTGGACGATCAGGTAGCCAAGCTCAACCTGGTGCTCGAAACCGCGCGCGAAGTCTGGGGCTGACGACTCGGCACAATCGTCAAACCGGACTGAACAGAAGAACGGAAAAGGAGCCCTGCGATGGGACGCAGCAGTGCGAAAATTCTAACCACGCATGGCGGCAGCCTGATACGGCCGCCCGAGCTGATCGCAATTCTGCGCGCGCGTGAAAGCGGCTCCGGCTACGACGCGGCCACGCACGAAAAAATTCTGAAGGGCGCAATCGCGACGGTGGTGCGCGAACAGGCGGCGGCCGGAATCGATATCGTCAGCGACGGCGAATTCGGCAAGTCGATAAGCTGGTCGCGCTATATCGTCGAACGCATCAGCGGATTCGAGCAGCGCTTCGACGAATCGGCCGCCGCGCTAAAAAAGGGCGAGGTCGTCCTGCCCAGCCGCGATCGCCGCGCGTTCCCGGATTTTTTCGCCGAATACGATAAGACGCAGGGGCTCGGCGGCTCGCTCGAAGGATGGGTCTGCCACGATCCGATTAAATATGTCGGTCAGGCCGCGCTCGCGAAGGACATTGCGAATTTCAAGGCGGCGCTCGCCGGCGAGGACGTGGCCGACGGATTCATGCCCGTGGTTGCGCCGGCCAGCGTGCTCCCCTACGCACGCGATGAGTATTACCCGAACGACAGGGATCGCCTGCTCGCGGTCGCCGACGCGATGGCGCACGAATACCGGGCGATCGTCGACGCCGGTCTGCTCGTCCAGATTGATGACGCCTGGCTGCCCGACATGTACGACAAGAGCGTGCCGCCATCGACGATGGAAGAATATCGGCGATGGGCCGGCCTGTGCGTCGATGCGCTCAACCACGCGCTGCGCGATATTCCGCCTGACCGCGTGCGTTACCACATATGTTGGGGGAGCTTTAACTCGCCGCATACCGGGGACGTGCCGCTCAAGGAAATAATCGACCTGGTCCTGTCAATTCGAGCCGGCGGCTTCTCGATCGAGATGGCCAACCCGCGTCACGAGCACGAATGGCGGCTGTGGGAGAGCGTGCGCCTGCCGGCGGGCAGCGTGCTCATTCCTGGCGTCATCAGCCATCAGACCAACGTCGTGGAGCATCCGGAACTGGTCGCGGAGCGCATCACGCGGCTGGCCCGGCTGGTCGGTCGCGAAAATGTTATCGCGGGCACCGATTGCGGATTCGCGCAGGGACCGTTCGTGCGCCGGGTCCATCCGTCGATCATGTGGGCCAAGCTGCGCAGTCTGGCCGAGGGCGCGCAAATAGCATCGCGCGAGTTGTTTGGCTAGCCGGTTCCCCCCAAAAGGTTCGCGGAGTTCAGACGAATTCGGCGAAGACCGAATCGGCCAGCTCGAGTCCCCGTTCGGTCAGGCGGATATTGCCGTCGTCGCGCTCGAGCAGCCCGTCCTCGATTAGCCGCGCGGCCCGTTCGCCGTAAAGCGAATCGAAGCCGACGACGAAGCGGCGATCGAAGTCGTTAATCCTGAAGCCCGCGCGCAGCCGCAAATTCAGAAAGACAAATTCTCCCGCCGCGGTCTCGCCATCGGTGGTCTCGGCGCCGGTTTCAGCGCGGCCCGACGCGGTCGCAATCTCGATGTAGCGCCCGGGCGCCCGCTCGTTCCACCATCGCCGTCCGCCCACGCCGTCGCGCGCGAAACTATGGGCCCCCGCGCCGATTCCGAGATAACTTTCGCCGTGCCAGTAGGTCAGGTTATGGCGCGACTCATGACCGGCGGGTGCGTAGTTGGAAATTTCGTACATCGGGTAGCCACGCCTGGCTAACGACTCGCGCACAGCTTGAAAGATTTCGGCCTGATCGTCGCTCGGCATCGGGATGATCCGTCCGCGGCGCATCTCCGAGAAAAACGCGGTGCCTTCCTCGAAGGTCAGGTTGTATGCCGAAATATGGTCGGGACCCAGTTCCGCCGCCGCGTCGATATCGGCAATCGCGGCGGCAGGAGTCTGGCCGGGCAGCGCGAAAATCAGATCGAGATTAAGCCGCGAAAAGCCGGCGCGATGGGCCAGCCGGGCGGCCTCGCGAGTGTCATCGGCGCCGTGGATCCGCCCGAGAAACCGCAACGAAGCCGCGTCGAAAGATTGCGCGCCCATGCTGATCCGATTCACTCCCGCCGCGCGATAACCGGCGAACTTCGCGAGCGTGACGGTGCCGGGGTTAGCCTCGAGCGTCACCTCGGCGCCGGATTCGACAGGGCGGATGTGATTGGCGCATTCGATTATCCGCTCGATCGATTCGGGCTCGAACAGCGACGGCGTGCCGCCGCCAAAAAATATCGTTGAGATTCCGCCGGCAGTCCAAGGCAGCTCCGCAAGCCGCGCCCGAAGCTCGGCCATCAGCGCGCCGACGTAGGCCTCTTCGGGCCACGTCACTGCGGCGTGCGAATTGAAGTCGCAGTACGGGCACTTCGACTGGCAATAAGGAATATGAACATAGAGTGAGAAGCCCATCTTTATAGTGGTCTCATGATGGCTTGGCGCTAACGGCCCTTGAAGGTCGGCGGCCGTTTTTCGAGAAACGCGCGCAGCCCTTCGGCGAAGTCCTCGCTCGAAGAGACGAGCGCGACCATTTCGCGCAGATAGGTGAGCGCACCGGCGTAGTCCATCGCGGCAGATTCATAAATCGCGCGCTTGCCGAGACCCATCACCAGCGGACTGAACTCCGCGAGCTGGCGGGCGAGCCGCGCAACCTCGCCGTCGAGATCCGCCTGCGCGACGACTCGCGTGACGAGGCCGAGCGCGTGTGCCCGGCGCGCGTCGATCCGATCGCCCGTCAGCGCCAATTCGATCGCGGCGCGCGGTCCGCATAGGCGCAGGATCGGCGCCATCACGACCATCGGAAACAGGCCGAGCGTTATTTCCGGCAGACCCAGGCGCGCGGATTCGGCGGCGATCGCGAAATCGCATCCGACCGCCAGTCCCATCCCGCCGGCCAGCGCGTAACCGGAGATTCGTGAGATGACTGGCTGCGGCATCCGATGGATCGTCAGCAGCAGATCGGCGATCGATCCGAAGTACTTCCGCCGCGCCGGCAGATCCGTGAGCATCGCCAGCTCTTTCAGGTCGGCGCCCGCCGAGAAGGCACCGTCACCGGCTCCGCGCAAAATGACCACGCGAATATCAGGATCCGCCGCCGCCGCGGAAAAACATCCGTTGAGCTCGCCGATCGTCGCGCTGTTGAGCGCATTACGCGCCGCCGGCCGATTGATCGTGACCGTGGCGATCGCGCCGTCGCGCTCGAAGATGATGTTCTCGAAGTTCACGATAGGCTCATTTTAGGACTTCGCCCGTCTGTGCGACAGACGCCGGTGGCGCGTGGCTACAGACGCCGGAAGACCGTGGCTACCCACGCCGGAAGCGCCTCGGTATACTCGGGCACCGCCGGGTGGAAGAGATTTCCAAAGCACACGGGAGTGAAGCTCCCCAGGCGCCGGATAACGGGGCCATCGAGTCGGCGGCGGCTTCAACGCCGGCCGGAGAACTCGCGCTCGGGCCGAGCATGGCCCATCTGGTCGCCGCCGGCATCCTGCTGAGCCGGATCGCGGGACTGGTGCGCGAGAGCGTGTTCGCGCATTTTCTCGGCAACTCGGCGGCGGCCGACGCCTTCAAGGCCGGCTTTCGTATCCCGAATATTCTGCAGAATCTGCTCGGCGAAGGCGTCCTGTCGGCGTCGTTCATCCCGGTCTATAGCCGCTTGCTCGGCGACGGCGATGACGAAACCGCCGATCTGCTGGCCTGGAGCGTCGGCGCGATCCTCGCCCTGGCGGTTTCGGTGCTGGTGGTCGTCGGAGTTGCCGCCGCGCCGTACCTGATCGACGCGATCGCGCCCGGCTTTCACGGCGATCGGCGCGTGTTGACGATCGAGCTGGTGCGAATCCTGTTTCCCGGCGCGGGACTGCTGGTCATGTCGTCCTGGTGCCTGGGCGTGCTCAACAGCCACCATCGATTCTTCGCGTCGTACGTCGCGCCGGTCGCGTGGAATATCGTGATCATAGCGACGCTGCTTTACTTCGGCCCGCGGCGGACGCAGGACGGACTCGCGATCGCGGTCGCATGGGGCGCGGTGGCGGGCGCGCTGGCGCAGTTGCTCGTTCAGCTTCCCGGCACGCTGCGGCTGTTGCGCCGGCTGCAAATAAATTTTTCGCGCACGCGCAGCGCCCTGCGGACCGTTTTCAGCAATCTGCTCCCGGTCGTCACGAGCCGCGGGGTGGTCCAGCTCAGCGGCTATGTCGATAACCTGCTGGCGAGCCTCTTGCCGATCGGTGCGGTCGCCGCGCTCAACTACGCGCAGATCCTGTATATGCTGCCGGTCAGCCTGTTCGGCTCCTCGGTGGCTGCCGCCGAGCTGCCCTCAATGTCGCGAACGGGCGGTACGATGGAGCAGCGGGCGGCCCTAATCAGCGGCCGGATCAATTCAGGGCTGCGGCAGATCTCGTTTATGGTCGTGCCGTCGGCGGCGGCTTTTCTTTTTCTCGGCGATTGTATCGTGGCGCTGATTTTCCAATCCGGACGCTTCAAACACGCCGACGTAATTTACGTATGGGCGGTGCTGGCCGGATCGGCGGTCGGCTTGCTCGCGACCACGATGGGCCGTCTGTACAACTCGGCGTTCTACGCGCTCTACGACACGCGGACGCCACTGCTATTTGCGACGATTCGCGTGGCGTTGACGCTGATCCTCGGCTACTTCTTCGCGATCATGTTGCCGCCGATGTTTGGAATCTCGACGCGATGGGGCGTCGCGGGGCTGACCGCCTCGGCGGGAATTTCGGGGTGGGTCGAATTCACGCTTTTGCGCCGCACGCTCAACAGCCGAATCGGATGGACGGGTCTGAGGCGCGGCTACGTCGCGCGGCTGTGGCTGCATGCGATTGTCGCAGTGATCGTGGCGACGGCGGTGCGCTTCGCGCTTGCTCATGTCGGCGCGCGCCTGATGGCGCTGGCGGTGATCCCGACCTTCGGCGCGGTCTATTTCGGGCTCGCATGGATGACCGGCATGCCCGAGATCGATCGGCTGATCGGTTATTTTCGCGCGCTGTCCGGCGCGGCCCGGCGCGCCTGAAGATCGGGGCGCCCGTTGTGACTGCCGTTCGCCTCGTTCGTTGTGGCGCTCATCATGCCTAGCGTGCGCGTGGTGCTGCGCCCGTCGAGCAGCGGCGCGAGCACAACCTGGCCGCCATAGGAGCCGACAAAATCGGCGCCGTCGATCGTCTTGCCTTCGTAATCCTCGCCCTTGATCAGAACATCGGGGCGGACCTTGTGAACGATCCTCTCGGCCCGGGTCTCGTCGAAAACCACGACGTAACTGACGGCTTCGAGCGCGGCGAGAATCCTGGCGCGATCCGCCACCGGGTAGAACGGACGGCCGTCGCCCTTGAGCGCGCGCACGCTGCGATCGCTGTTGAGTCCCACGACCAGCAGGTCGCCCTGCGATCGCGCGAAGCCGAGCCCGTGGATATGGCCGGCGTGCAGCACATCGAAGCATCCGTTGGTGAAAACAATTCGGCGGCCAGCACGGCGTTCGCGCTGGAGCGCCTCGCGGAGTTCGGCGGGCGTGACGATTTTACGCTCGTGGGTGTTGGTTTCAGGATTGAGCGCCCGATCCAGATCCTCGCGCGAGATAACTTCCGTGCCGAGGCGCCCGACCTCGATTCCGGCGGCCAGATTCGCGAACGCCGCCGCCGAAGCGAAATTCAGCCCCGCGATCGTGAAGAGCCCGAAGACCGACAGCACCACGTCGCCCGCGCCGGTAACGTCGTAAACTTCACGCGGCGTGGTCGGAATGCAAGTGTCGCCGCCGCCGCGTTCGGCCAGGTACATGCCCTCGCGATCGAGCGTGATGAGGGCGGCCTTGAGCCCGAGCTGCTGCGTGAGCGCCGCGCCGGCCGCGCGCCAACCGGTCTGGTTTCGCAGCTTGATGCCGGTGGCGGTCTCGGTCTCGAAGCGATTGGGCGTTATCGCCGTTGCTCCTCGATAGATTGAAAAATCGGCGGTCAGCCGCGGATCGATAATCACCGGAATTTTCCGGCGGCGCGCGCCTTCAATAATCGCGCGCAGCAGCGTCGGCGTCAGCACGCCCTTGTCGATATCGGAAATCAGGACGCCGTCGACCGCGCGAAGCTCGCGCTCAACGCAGGCGGCTAGCCGGCGTTCGAACGGCGATCCGAGCGGCGCGGTGTCTTCCTCATCGACGCGAAGGAGCTGCTGGGTCGCACGGTTGGCCGACTGGACGGACCCTAGCATCCGCTGTTTCACGATCGTCGGCCGTTCGTCGTCGGTGAGGAGCGAACGGGTTTCGACGCCGAGGCCGTCCAGAATTTCGCGCAGCCGCTCGCCGTCTCGATCCGCGCCGACCACACCAAGGGCGGTGACTTCGGCGCCGAGCGCCCGCAGATTCGCCATGACGAAGCCCGCGTTGCCGAGCTTCTCCTCGCGCCGGGTGACCTTGAGAATCGGGATTGGAGCCTCGGGTGAGATACGCCGGACGTCGCCCCACAGGTAACGGTCGAGAATCAGCTCGCCGGCGACCAGCACGCGGATAGGCCTCAGCGAAGGCAGCTCAAGTCGCCGTGTGGAAGCCGGAGATACATCGGCAGAAGACGCGGCGGCTGATTTACGCCGGCCGTTGTTTGTTTTCTTCATCGGAAAGCCGAGTCCCCCGCGGCAAGCAAAATGATATGGGATTTGCGCGACCCGATAAACGCGCCCGGCGCAACGTCTTCATCGCTTTGCCTGACCCGTTCGCTATGCTCTATAGGATTGCGGCGCCACGGGTTCCGGAAAAGGGGATTTCCGGCATAGGGCAACCGGCACGGAGAGAGAAAATCATGGCACTCAGAACGGTAGAACAATACCGCGATTCATTGCGCGACGGCCGCGCGGTTTACTTTCGCGGCGAGCGGGTACGCGACGTCAATAACCATCCGGTGATCGGACTCGCCGTCGAACACGCATCGATCGATTACCGGATGGCGGAGGATCCGCACTTCCGCGGGCTTGCGCTGGTCAACGACGGTGCCGGCGAGTACAGCCGTTATTTTCAGATTCCGCGTAACGCCGGCGATCTTATTGCACGCAAGGATCTGATCGCGGCGGCCACTCGCGAGGGCGCCACGCTGGTCGTACTGATCAAGGAGATCGGCACCGATGCGCTGTTCGCGCTCGAGGTGGTCGGCGCGCGGATGGCGGCGGCGGGAATCGCGAAATACCAGGAGCGGATTCGCGCGTTCCATCGCTATTGCCGCGACAACGATCTGGCCGTTGCAGTCGCGCAGACCGACGCCAAGGGTGATCGCGCGCTCGGTCCCGCCGCGCAGAACCATCCGGATTACTACGTGCGGATTGTCGAGGAGCGCCCCGACGGTATTGTGGTGCGCGGAGCCAAGGTTCACACGTCGGTATCGACCAACGCCAACGAGATTATCGTGCTGCCGACTCGCGCGATGAAAGCCGACGATCGCGCCTATGCCGTCGCGTTCGCTGTACCGGCCAACGCGCCGGGACTCAAGATGATCGCGAGTCCGCATGGCAGCTCGCCTAAGGATCCGTTCGAGCATCCGATAAGCGCGCGGCACAAAATGATGGAGACGCTGACCGTCTTCGACGACGTCTTCGTGCCGAACGAGCGGATTTTTCTGCAAGGCGAGGTCGATTACGCCGGCGCGATCGCGCTGACGTTCGTGCGCTTCCATCGATTTACGGCGGTCTCTTACAAGCTGCCCCTGCTCGAGCTGATGGCGGGCGGTGGCCATGCGATTTCCGAGGCCAACGGAACCCTGCGCGCCGGCCATGTACGCGACAAGCTGACGCAGCTTGCCGCCTACCATACGACGGTGCGCGGACTTATCGAGCATGCCGCGTCATCCTGCACGATCGAGGAGGGCGTCGCGATTCCGAACACGCTGCTGACCAACGTCGCGAAGTATCACTTCGCCCACAATTATCATCAGGCGGTGCAGATCGTTCAGGATCTCGCCGGTGGCCTGCTGGTGACGGCGCCGGCGGCCGAGGATCTGGCGAGCGAGGCGACGCGGGACTACGTGATGCGCTACTTGGGCGGCGGCGCCGGTTACGACGCCGAACGGCGCCTGCGGCTGCTGAATCTGATCGGTGATTTGACGGCGTCAGACTTCGGTGGCTACCAGGAGGTTCTCGCCGTGCACGCCGAGGGCGGACTCGAGGCGGAGAAGCTGCAGGCCTACCGCGAGTATGACTTCAAGAGCGTGGCGGATTACGCACGGCGGCTGGCGGGCGTATAAGCCCGGCCGGTCGCCGCGCGTTCATCCGGGAAGCCGCGTCAGTCGGGAATCTGAGTCATCGAGCCGGGCGTGCGCAACTCGATCGTGTTGCCGTCGGGATCGATGATCCATAGTTGGCGACCGGTCTGCGAGACCGGGACACTGCCGACGTTGGTCATGTTGGCCGCTTCGACATATTCGATTCCATTACGTTCGAGTTCGGCCTTGGCGCCGTCGTAGTCTTCAATTTCGATCGCCAGATGGGGGCCGAGCGGATCGATTTTTTTGGCGCCCTTCTCCGACTCGATCAGATGGACCATGTTGCGGCCGATGCCATACCAGGCGCCGCCGAACGGAAATTCGGGCCGTGGCATCACCTTGAAGCCGAGCAAATCCTCGTAGAATTTGCGTGCGCGCGGCGTGTCGGCGACTCGAAGGCCCACGTGATTAAGCGACTTGGTCTTGATCATGACGTCGATACTCCCCGTTTATATTTTCCGCGAATCAGTCTGCTTTTCAATCGAACGCGCTCTCGCCCGTGATATCCCGTCCGAGAATCAGAGTCTGGACGTCGTAGGTTCCTTCGTAGGTATTGACGGTCTCAAGGTTCAGCATGTGCCTGATGATGGGATATTCGTTGACGATTCCGTTGGCGCCGAGCATATCGCGCGCCATCCGGGCGATATCGAGCGCCTCGCTGACATTGTTGCGCTTGGCGAAGGAGACGTGCTCCGGGCGCATCCGGTTGGCATCCTTAAGCCGGCCGAGCTGCAAGCATACGAGCTGGCCCTTGGTAATCTCGGTTAGCATCCGCACGAGCTTGCTCTGCACGAGCTGGTAGCCGGCGAGCGGACGTTTGAACTGGCGGCGAGTTTTTACGTAGTCGAGCGCGCAGTTGTAGCAGGAGCGGGCGGCGCCGAGCGCGCCCCATGCGATTCCGTAACGGGCCTGCGTGAGGCACGAGAGCGGACCCTTGAGGCCGCGCGCGCTGACCAGATGGGCGTCGTCGGTGACGCGGACGTCTTCTAGGATCAGCTCCGAGGTTATCGACGCGCGCATCGAGAACTTGCCGTGGATATCGCGGGTCGTGAAGCCGGGCGCGCCGCGCTCGACGATAAAGCCGGTGATGCCCTCCTCGACGCGCGCCCAAACAATCGCGATATCGGCGATCGATCCGTTGGTTATCCATCGCTTGGTGCCGTTAAGCACCCAGCCGCGGCCGTCGCGGCGGGCGCGCGTCTCCATGCCGCCGGGGTCGGAGCCGTGGTCCGGTTCGGTCAGGCCGAAGCATCCGATTACCTTCCCCTTCGCCATTTCGGGCAGGTAGCGATTTTTCTGCTCTTCGGAGCCCCACGCG
>Ga0302326_10009729_pt1 | contig 20933 bp, 20 predicted proteins | sample Palsa_T0_3_FD_202264 | JGI IMG/M metagenome (GOLD analysis project Ga0302326, IMG submission 202264) | Peat permafrost microbial communities from Stordalen Mire near Abisko, Sweden - Palsa_T0_3 | ecosystem: Environmental > Terrestrial > Soil > Palsa > Peat permafrost | place: Sweden: Abisko... | reverse complement strand
AAATCATGCTCGATCGCGGCGACTTCCCGCTGCGCCATCTGCGTGATTTTAATCTCACCGTGACGCCGGAGCTTTGCGACAAGGCAAGAAGCCTTTTACGGCGGCGCGTCGAGCCGCTTGCGCTCGAAAGCCCGAATTCACAGCCCTATGCGGCGATCGCCGATCAGGTGTCGGACGCCACTGTGGCCATCGAATGGCTCGTCGGCTACGGATGCTCCTGTGACGCGGAGTCGCTGGTCTGGGAGGCCATGGCCAATGCCTATCGCGACACCAATTTCGATGTTGTCCGCCTGCGCGAACTCCGCGATCCGCAAGAACTCAACTGGGCGGTACGCCAGAATTCCGGCAAGCCTTGAGTCGCGCCGCGTCCTTTTGGATGTGTCGAATCGCATGCCGGGTTTTGACCCAAACCAAACCCCGGCCGAGATGTACGCCAAACCTCGGTGTGACTCATCTGATGCAGCGGTGGCTCAGCATACGCCGTGCAGTTCCCGGGCTGGCAAGCGTCAGCGCCAGCCGAGGCCAGGGGCGACATGTTTAAGGATCGCCTCGATGACATGGGCGTTATAGTCGACACCGAGCTGATTGGGGACGGTCAGGAGCAGTGTGTCAGCCTCCGCGATGGCTTCGTCTTTGGCGAGTTGCTCGACGAGAATGTCCGGCTCGGCGGCATAGCTGCGGCCAAAAATGGCTCGTGTGTTGTCGCCGAGGAAGCCGATATTGTCCTCGTTCTCGTTCCCGCGTCCGAAATAGGCGCGGTCGCGATCGTCCACGAGAGCAAAGATGCTGCGGCTGACCGATACCCGCGGCTCGCGCGCGTGACCGGCCGCCTTCCACGCCTCACGGAATATCCGGATCTGCTCCGCCTGCTGGACGTGGAACGGACGTCCGCTCTCGTCAATCTTGAGTGTTGAACTCTGGAGATTCATGCCGAGCTTGGCCGCCCACTCTCCTGTGGCATTCGTAGCGGCGCCCCACCAGATGCGATCGCGCAGGCCCTCGGAATACGGCTCGACGCGCAGGAGACCGGGAGGGTTCGGGAACATCGGTTGCGGGTTTGGGCGCGCAAAGCCCTCGCCGCGCAGCACCTCGAGCAATACCTCGGTGTGACGTCTGGCCATGTCGGCATCGGACATTCCCTCGGGCAGGGCGTAACCGAAGTAGCGCCATCCATCGATCACCTGCTCGGGCGATCCACGGCTAATGCCCAGTTGCAGGCGTGCGCCGGCGATGATGTCGGCCGCACCAGCGTCCTCTGCCATGTACAGAGGGTTCTCATACCGCATATCGATGACCGCTGTGCCAATCTCAATGCGCTTGGTCTTTGCACCGGCAGCCGCCAGCAGCGGGAAGGGGGAGCCGAGCTGGCGGGCGAAGTGATGCACGCGGAAATAAGCCCCGTCGGCGCCGAGTTCCTCGGCGGCAACGGCCAGGTCGATCGATTGCAAGAGCGCGTCGGAAGCCGATCGCGTCTGCGACTGGGGTGAAGCAGTCCAATGGCCAAAGGATAGGAAGCCGATCTTTTTCATGGACATGTGTCGCTGGGGAATGCGCCCGGTTCTCGCTCTTCTAACCTGAAGAATTTAAGCTGGAATAGGTCATGTTCGCGTAGTCCCAATACCGCTCGCCAAGGCGCTGGGTCTGACGGTGTCGGCCACGCTCCCGGTACGTTTCGACAATGTAATGGAATAGCGCGATGAATGCTGCCTATTGACCCTTGGCGGACTTATTCGCCGTGTTCAAACATGTCCGCCAAACGAGGTAATGCGGACAGGCCCGCGTCGTCCGGGAGTCCGCCAGTGATCGCATTCTGGATGTTGGCGAGACAGCGCAATGCCGTTCGGCGCAGGGGTGCAACGGCGCCATCGGATGCTATACACAAGAATGTTCAGTGAACGGAAATCGGTACCTGGAAAAGTACCCAGGAACGAAATTCCTGAGTCGGTCCCGTAGCTCAGCCGGATAGAGCAGCGGTTTCCTAAACCGAAGGTCGGAAGTTCGAGTCTTCCCGGGACCGCCAACAATCATGCCCCTTCGTTTCAGGCCCGCCTGACAATCATGGGAGGTCGAACGCCATGAACGTGGCCGGCAAAGTCGTCGTCGTCACCGGAGGCGGCAGCGGCATCGGAAAGGCGATGTGTCACGCCTTCCATCGCGCCGGCGCCGCAATGGTCGCGGTTGCGGACATCGACCTGGCTTCCGCCGCCGAAGTGGCAATAGCGACGAACGGCAAGGCTTTTTCGTGCGACGTCACGCAGGAAGCCCAGATCGAGGCCTTGATCGAGACGACCGAAGCGAACCACGGACCGATCGATCTGTTCTGCTCCAACGCAGGCATAGCCTCCGGTTTCGATCAACGAACCGAAAACGCCGCGTCGGCGCCGGATGAGATATGGAACAAGGCCTGGGCCGTCAACGTCATGGCGCATGTGTATGCGGCGCGGGCGCTTATCCCCTTGATGAAATCTCGCGGCGGCGGATACCTTCTCAACACGGTGTCGGCCGCCGGCCTGCTGTCGCAGATCGGCAGCGCGGTCTATGCGACCACCAAGCGCGCCGCCCTCGGTTTTGCCGAGAATGTCGCGATCATGCATCGCGATGACAATATCAAAGTGTCGGTGCTGTGCCCTCAAGGCGTCGACACGCCGATGTTGCGCGGCCTTCCGGCCGGGCCGCAATCGTTGGACGGTGTTCTCTCCGCCGACGAAGTCGCGCAGGTCGTCGTGCGAGAACTTGTCTCCGAGAAGTTTCTCATTCTGCCTCACGCGGCGGTTGGCCAATATGCGCTCAGAAAAGCCGAGGATATGGATCGGTGGTTGGAAGGGATGGCGCGCCTGAAACGCAAAATGCAGGAATCGGCGTAGTCTGGTCTTCGACGTCATGCGGCGCCGGCCGGTCGGCATTCGCTATTGCGAGCAAGCCTCGCCCGTCTCGTCACGCTGAGGCGAAACAACATCCATCCTTCACGGCGCGAGTTGAAGGAAATGTCCTCGACAGCCCGGGGGCGCGCCAATTGGCAATGCGAGGCCGCGCCCGGCCGCAGCGCCAGCCGGCACCTTAACTGGGGGTTAACCCTACTAGTTTCATAAGAGAGGCTGTCAAAGTCAACATGGGGGCTTGTGATGCCTCGCTATTCGATGGCGCTCCTATGGAGCGCAATACTGATCTCGAGCGGGATCGGGATTGCCTCGGCTGCCGATCTGCCGGAAGCGCCTCTCCCTCCTCCTGTCGCATATGTGCCGGCAGCGCCGCAGTTTTCCTGGAGCGGCTTCTATATCGGCGGCAACGCCGGTTATGGATGGATGAACGGTTCGGGGACGCTGACCACGATCACCGGACCGGAGTCATTCACCACCAGCGGCAACGGCTTCTTGGGTGGCGCGGAAGTTGGCTACAATTGGCAAATTGGTCCCGCCGTGTTCGGCGTGGAAGCCGATTTCCAGGGAACAACCGAAAGCGGGCCGATCAGCGCGACGGCCGGTCCTGCGATCAGCGGTACGGCAAAAACGCCGTGGTTCGGTACGTTCAGAGGCCGCCTCGGCTATGCCTTCGATCGCATCATGCTCTATGGCACTGCGGGCGGAGTGTATGGGGACAACACGATGAGCGGCACCGTATCGACGGTGGGTCCGTTTTCGAGTTCCACGACATTCTGGTCGTGGACCGCCGGTGCCGGAATCGAAGCTGCTTTTTGGGGCTGCTGGAGCGCAAAGTTCGAGTATCTCTATATCGGCACGCCTAACAAAATGCCGACCATTCCAACCGTGACCGCGGTGAGCGAGAGCGCATACACGAACGTCGTTCGCGCCGGGCTCAATTATCACTTCTGATGGCGGCAAAGAGATAGCCATTTTTGCCGGACATCGCCGTCGACCGTCTTTGCCCGATTTTTGAGGGACGCCGCACGGCCATGGCGCCGATTGCCCTCCGCTGCGGACAACAATCGGCCTGATACAAATCCCGGACCGCTCCGAAACGCTTTAGCATCAGCAGCCCGTTCGCAAGGGCGCTTGCCGCTTGAAGATTAAGGCGTCCTCAAACCGCCGGCTGTGTTTCGCATGAAGGGGAGCAATGTAACTTTCAACGCGCCCTATCGCGTGCGACGATGACCGTTGTGGCTCGCGGACAGTGAGTCGTATGGGACTGAACCATGATGCATAAAAAAATTCTGATCATGGGGCTTCCGGGCGCCGGCAAGACCACGCTGGCCCGGCAGCTTGCACCGCGGTTGAACGCGGTACACTTCAATGCCGACGACGTGCGCGCCAACGTCAACAAGGATCTCGGCTTTTCCGAGCCTGATCGCATCGAACAGGCGCGCCGCATGGGATGGTTGTGCGACCAGGTGGTCAAGGCCGGCTGTTTCGCGATCGCCGATTTTATCTGCCCGACGCCGAAGGCCCGCGAAGCATATCTCGCTGGTGGCGAGGCCTTCGTGATTTGGGTCGATCGGATCCAGGCCGGCGCTTTCGAAGACACCAATCGAATGTTCGTCCCGCCCGATCAGCATCACCTGCGCGTCGCCAAGAACGGCTCGCCGGAATATTGGTCCGAACAGGCGCTCGCGCGGTTGCGCCCGGTGTTTGACTGGAAGCGGCCGACGGCGCTCTTTATTGGCCGCTATCAGCCCTTTCACGATGGACATCGGGCTTTGATCGTCGAGGGCCTGCGGCGAGTCGGGCAGGTTTGTATCGCGGTGCGCGATACCCACGGCATCGACGACAAGAATCCGTACGATTTCGAATACGTCAAAGCGCGTATCGAGCACAGTCTACGCGAGTTCGAGGGGCGTTTCGCTGTCGTTTCACTGCCGAACATCACGCACATATTTTACGGGCGGGATGTCGGCTACGCTGTTGAGCGCATCGACCTTGATCAGTCGATCGAAAATATCTCGGCGACCGATTTGCGCAAAAGACTTTCAGCAAGCGGTTAGGCGTTCGCGGCGTCTGGACAAGCCGGACTTACTCCGCAGCCTTGCGTGTTTCGAAGTAGCGGTTCGTCGGCCGCGGCAGACCGAGGTTTTCGCGCAAGGTCTTTCCTTCATACTCGCACCGGAACAGGCCGCGCCGTTGCAGTTCCGGAACCACCTGATCGACGAACTCGTCGAGTCCGCCCGGCAGATACGGAAACATCACGGTGAAGCCATCGCTAGCTGCAGTGAGAAGCCATTCTTCCATCTCGTCGGCGATCGTCTTCGCGGTACCGACCATCGCCAGGCCCGAGTAGCCGCCGAGCCGCTGGGCGAGCTGGCGCACGGTCAGCTTTTCCCGCTCCGCCATTTCGACGACGCGCTGTCGCGCGCTCTTGCTGGCGTTGCTCTCGGGGATATCGGGGAGCGGTTTATCCGGATCGAAGCGCGAGGCGTCGTGCCCGAGCGCAATCGACAACGAGGCAATGGCGTTGTCGTAATAGACGAGGCTGTCGAGCTTCGCCCGCTTGGCGCGCGCCTGCTCGACCGTTTCGCCGACCACGACGAAGCAGGCGGGCATGATTTTCATATGGTCGCGCGCGCGGCCGGCCTTTTCCATGCGGCCTTTCACGTCGGCATAGAATTCGCGCCCCGCGGCGATGTCGCTCGGCGGGGTAAATACCGCATCCGCCGTCTCGGCCGCGAGCTGGCGGCCGGCGTCGGAGGCGCCGGCCTGGACGATGACCGGCCAGCCCTGGATCGGACGCGCGATATTGAGGGGACCGCGCACCGACAGATATTTGCCCTTGTGGCCGAGCACGTGCAGCTTGTCCGGATCGAAATAGAGGCCGCTCTCGGCATCGCGGATGAAGGCGTCGTCGGCCCAGGAATCCCAAAGGCCGGTCACGACGTCATAAAACTCCCGCGCCCGGCGATAGCGTTCGCCGTGCTCCATATGATCGGTCATGCTGAAATTCAGCGCCGCGTCGGGATTGGACGTGGTGACGATGTTCCAGCCGGCGCGGCCGCCGCTGAGATGGTCGAGCGAGGCGAAACGCCGGGCGACGTGGTAAGGGGAATCGAAGGTGGTCGAGCCGGTGGCCATGAGCCCCAAATGCTCCGTGACCATCGCCAAGGCCGAAAGAAGCGTGAACGGCTCGAACGACGTGACCGTATGGCTGTGCTTGAGCGCGTCGAGCGGCATGTTGAGCACGGCCAAATGATCGGCCATAAAAAACGCGTCGAATTTGGCCCGCTCGAGCGTCTGCGCGAAGCGCTTGATGTGGGCGAAATTAAAATTGGCGTCAGGAAAGGCGCCTGGATAGCGCCAGGCGCCGGTATGGATGCTCGTCGGTCGCATGAAAGCGCCGAGATGCATTTGGCGTGGACCGCTCATGGTATCTCATAAGCTGGTGTCAAACCGCGATGGGGTCAATCCTCCGGGCGGCGCGCGCTCAAACTCTCTAGAGAGATCGGTGGCCGCGAAATTCTTTTCCACTAAGTCGGCGCGCAATAGCATGGTCGCAACGTGCGGTGCCGGCTTTGGATATCATGCGACCTTTGCCGAGACGACGCTCCCGGTCTTAAACCACGCACCCGATAGCACCGCGGCCAGCACGCTCAGTCCCTGGACCATCAGGCCGATGGCAAGCGCGGCAAACAGCCAGGTGAGCGAGCCGGTCGCGCGCAGCGCGAGATAGCCGCCGCCGACGGCGATACCCATCCGCAAAAAGCCGGCCAACAAGGGCCAGAACAATCGGCCCGCGCCCTGCGACGCAAAATAGAGCGCGAGGCCAAGGCCGAAGAAACCATAGAACGGGCCGACCATTCGCAGGTATGCGCTGCCTGTCGCAATGACATGCGGATCGCTGCTGAACAACGCAAGCCACGCCTGCGGCCATAGCGCGGTCGCGACGCCGATCGCCTCGGTCAGGGCAAAAGCGATCGCACCGCCGGCGAGGCCGATGCGTAGCGCGCGTTCGCGCTGGCCGGCGCCGATATTGGTGCCGACCAAGGCCACCAAGGGCGCGCCCAGTCCGAAGACAAGCGGGATCAGAAGATATTCGAGCCGCGCGCCGGTGCCGTAACCGGCGACCGCATCGGCGCCGGCGACGCTCGCGGCGAGGGCGGTCGCCGACGCAATGATGATGTTGGTCTGCACCGAGGAAATCGACGACCAGGCGCCGACGCCGAGAATGTCGCGAATGAGCTGCCACCGGAGCGCCGTGAGCCGCAGCCGCGCGAGGCTGCGGCCGGACAGCAGGTACCAGGCGAGCACGGCAGTTCCTCCGGCATTGAACAGCACGAATGCCGCGCCGCCGCCGGCGATGCCGAGCGCCGGGAACGGGCCAAAGCCGAAGATCAGGCAGGGCGACAGCGGCACCAGCACCGCCACGCCAATGCAGATCACCAGCGCCGGCACCAGCATGTTGCCGGTGCCGCGGATCGCGCTCGCCAGCGCGTTGAGGATCCAGAGAACAATATTGCCGGCGAAGACGATGTTGGAATAGCCGAGAGCGCCATCCAGTTCGCCACCCCGTCCGCCGAGCGCGCGGTAGATCGGTGCCCCGAATGCCAGCATGACAACTGAGAAGAAGACGCCGAGGGCAACGTGAATGACGATGCCATGCAGCACCAGCGCGTCCGCTTCCCGGCGCCGTCCCGCCCCGATCGCGCGGGCGATTGCCGAGGAGATACCGCCGCCCATGGCGCCTGCGGAAATCATCTGCATCAGCATGACGCCGGGAAATACGAGGGCCATGCCGGCAAGGGCATCGATTCCAAGGCGGGCGATGAAATAGGTCTCGATCAATCCGGACGCGGCTTGCGCCAGCATCACCAGGACGTTGGGCCAGGCCAGCCGCAACAAGGTCCACACGATCGGGCCACGCAGCAGGAGGTCCGTCCGCGATGACGGCGCAGCCGCCCGTTCCGCGGTCGCGCTGCCGATCGAGATGTCGGCGGGAAGGGCCGCGATGCTCATAACCTGCTTCATTCCTGCGCAGGCCGCTGGCTTTTGGGCCACTCGGTCATGTAACGCCAGCGCAGGTTTGCAGGCGCGGCCGGGCCGGCGGTGAAACGGTGCTTGACGTCGCTGATCGGCTGTCCGGTGACGCGATCGACGAGGATCGGATCGGCGGTGTTTCCAGTAATCCGGTCGATGAGCAGAACGCTCTCGCCTTCCGGCGCAAAATGCTTGTTGCCCCAAGCCAGAAGCGCGATCAGCACCGGCCGAAAATCGCGTCCGCGTGCTGTCGGCACGTACTCGTCGCGCGGTGGATGCTCGCTGTACCGGCGCCGCTCCAGCAAGCCGGCCTCCACCAACGCGTCGAGGCGGCGAGTCAAAATGTTGGGGGCGATGCCGAGGCTTTTCTGAAACTGGTCGAAGCGGGTGAACCCATGCAGGGCGTCACGCATGATCAGCATGGACCACCACTCGCCGACACGCTCCAGGCTGCGGGCAATCGGACAGGGCATCTCGCCGAAGCTCTTGTGTCGCATGACGGTAAAATGCCTTATAAACTATCATTATGCAAGTCACTAACCGGTGATCGTAGGAGCCGGGGCTCAGTCCTCACGGAACGCGGGGTTATTTGCCTTTCGGCGAGACTGTACGCCGACTTATGCGGCGATGATCTGGCGCAGAACGCCAGCGGTCCGGCTACTTCGCCAGCGCGTCGGCTCCGGTCTTGGCGACTTGCGCGTCCTGCGAGGACAGCGCGCCGGAGACGCCGATGGCGCCGATGATCTTGCCGTCGACCAGGATCGGCAGCCCGCCTTCCAGCGGCGTGATGTCCTTCACCGCGAGCAGGCGCAGCCCGGCGCCGCCGGCGGCGATGGCGTCGTCGAGCGCCTTGCTGGGACGCTTGAAGGTGAGCGCCGTGCGCGCTTTGCCTTCGGACGCGCCAATCGAAGCGAGCTGGGTGTTGTCGACCTTGTGGAACATCACCAGATTGCCGCCGCTATCGAGGATCGTGATCGCGACCTGCCAGGAGTTCTTCGCCGCTTCGAGTTCGGCCGCCGCCATCGCTCGCTTGGCATCGTCGAGCGTGATCGGAGGTCCATAGGGCGGCGTCGCCGCGGCAGGCTGCTGGGCCAAGGCCGGGGCAAAGGCCGAACCGGCCGCTATGGCAAGAATGGCCAACGCGCAGGCGAGCGCGAGCATCCGGGACATCGTTTCACCTCCTCAGGCCTGCCGCTTCGCGCGGCGCGCGGGCGCACAATAAGCGGCAAAAGCGGCCGGTGGAAGCCGCTCGCGTGGCAGTCTCGAGTCGCGCTCCATCCGGTCCAGCGGCTTGCGGTCTCGGCGAAACGTGATCGTAATGCCGCTGCGCCGTGTCCGCGCTACGACTATATTGTGCCGGTGCCACGCAGGAGACGCCGACATGTTTCCGTTCTCGAAAAAGCTCGAAATGCCGGCCGCCCATGACGCCTTGCCGGGGCGTTCGGCGCCGATCCCGACCGCCAAGCTGCATTACGTCAACGGCCACCCGCTCAAGGGCCCTTATCCCGAAGGTCTTGCCATGGCGATGTTTGGGCTCGGCTGCTTTTGGGGCGCGGAGCGCAAGTTTTGGGAGCTTGGCGACGCCGTCTATGTCACCGCTGTCGGCTATGCCGGCGGCCATACGCCCAATCCGACATACGAAGAGGTGTGCAGCGGCCGCACCGGCCACAACGAAGTCGTGCTTGTTGTGTACGATCCGAAGAAGATTTCGTACGAGCATCTGCTGAAAGCGTTTTGGGAAACCCACGACCCGACGCAGGGCATGCGGCAAGGCAACGACGTCGGCACCCAATATCGCTCCGGCATCTACACGTTTTCGCCGGCGCAACGGGCCGCCGCCGACGCTTCGCGCGCGGCCTACGCCAAGGCGCTGTCGGCCGAGGGCTTGGGCGCGATTACGACCGAGGTTCGCGAAGCGCCGCCATTCTATTTTGCCGAGGACTATCACCAGCAATATCTGGCGAAGAATCCCCGCGGCTATTGCGGCCTCGGCGGCACCGGCGTGACCTGTCAGATCGGCACCGGTGTGGCCGCGCATTGACCGGGCGTTCTCATTGACGGAAAAGTCGACGCGGTGGACGCTCTGACGGGGATCCCATGCGGCAGATCGAGCGCGGCTTTCAAGCAGCGATTCTCTCCTCTCGGTGGTTGCTCGCGCCGTTCCTCATCGGTCTGGTGCTTTGCCTTTTTCTGTTGATCTACCGGTTTTTCGCGGATTTTTATGGACTGGCGGTTCACCTGCCGTCCCTGACGTGGCACGACCTCATTGTCGGCGTACTCAATATGATCGACATAGCGCTGACGGCAAATCTCGTCCTCATCGTTGTTTTCTCCGGGTATGAAAACTTCATCCGCAAGGTTGAAGACCACGCCAGCTTGCCCGAGGGTCTGACGGCCATCGATTTTGGCGCCCTTAAGCAGAGGATTTTGGGCTCGATAGCCGTGATCGCCGCTGTCGATTCGCTGGCGTGGTATCTCGACATTGAAAAAGAGGCCGACAGCGTGAAGCTTGGCTGGGTCATCAGTTTCCCGCTCATGTTCGTCGCCGCAATGCTGATGCTGGCGATCGCCGATCGGCTTGGGAGCCGTGACCAAACGAAGGTCGAGTGAGCCCTTTCTAGGGCGTCCGCGAAACGATCGGAGTTTCACGTTGGTTCCGCGGTCTGCGCGACGCCGGACCCGCCGGCTCGCCTGGGTTGAACCCATTCCCCTTTCGCCCCACCCCGGTGAGGGATTGTTAACCATACCGGGCGTTAATCGGCGCTCCAGGGTTTTACTCAAACGGAGTCGGATTTCGCGTATGCGGGTCATCCGCTCTTTCCTCGTATTGCTCGGTGTGGCAATCGCGGCCGCCGGATGTGCGCAGCAGCCGGTCGCATACATGGCCTATCCATCGCCCGCTGCCGGTATCGACAATGTGGTTTACGGCGGGGGGCCACAATACGCATCGTCGCCAGCCGGTACCTATGCGGCAGCGCCACAATATGTGGCGGCGCCCCAATATCAGACGGCGCCGTATTCTCCCGCGCAGTATGCGGCGCCATATGCCGCCCCCCGCTATGCGACCGTTCCCGTCGCCGCCGCGCCTTCAGCAGTCTATGCCTACGCGGCGCCTACCGCCCCTGAAGGACATTACACGCTCGATTCCGGAGACCGGCTGCGCATCGTGGTGTTCGGTCAAGAGGGACTGAGCAACTCCTATGCGGTCGACGCCGGCGGCTCGATCGACATGCCACTCATCGGGCCGGTGCCGGCGCGCGGCGCCACGACCGACGAACTGGCGAATCGAATCTCCGACAAGCTGCGCAATGGATTTGTCCGTGAGCCGCACGTCGCGGTCGAAATCGAAGCCTACCGGCCGTTCTTCATCCTCGGTGAGGTCACTGCTCCCGGCCAATACCCCTACGTCGCTAATATGACCGCGGAAACCGCGGTGGCGATTGCTGGCGGGTTCACACCACGGGCTTTGCGCAGGGGCGTTATTCTGAACCGCAACTACAATGGGCGCCCGATGCGTATCGCGGTCCCGCTCACTTTCCCGCTGCGTCCCGGCGACACCATCAACGTGCAAGAGCGCTGGTTCTAAACAGAGACAGCGAGCGGATATTTCTTCCCCGCTCGCTGCCGTCCTCCTGGCCTTACGATTTCAGGTGTGTTCGGCGGCCGCGGCGGCTGCCGAGGATTCCGCGAATGCCGCCTCCGTGCTGGTGACGCCGTTGAAGAAAAGATTGAGCGCGACGGAGACGATCGCCGCCAGGAGAATTCCCGATTCCAACAGCGGATGCAGCACGTCGGGCGTGTAGCGGAAGAAGCCGGGCGCCACCAGTGGGATCAACCCAAAGCCAACCGAAATCGCAACGACGAACAGGTTGAAGCGGCTTGCCTTGAAGTCGACCCCGGTGAGGATGCGTGCGCCGGTGGCGGCGACCATGCCGAACATGACGATGCCGGCGCCGCCAAGCACGACAACAGGCACCGCCTCCACCAGCGCCGACATCTTCGGCAGCAAGCCGAGCGCCAGCATGATCAGGCCGCCGGTTGCAGTGACCCATCTCGAACGCACGCCGGTGACGCCGACGAGGCCGACATTCTGCGAGAACGACGTGTACGGGAAGGTGTTGAAGATACCCCCCAGGATCGTGCCGACACCGTCGGCGCGCAATCCGCGGGTTATTGCCGCTTGATCGACCTTCCGCCCGGTCATTTCGCCGAGCGCGAGAAACATCCCGGTCGACTCGATCATCACGACCACCATCACGATGCACATGGTGACGATCGGGATCAGTTGAAATTTCGGCGTGCCGAAGCGCAGCGGAACGACAACATCGACCCACGACGCGGAAATCACCTTGTCGAAATGCATGACGCCGAGGAGCGCCGCCAGCACCGCGCCGGCGATGATGCCGAGCAAGACAGCCACGTTGGCGATGAAGCCGCTGAACCAGCGGATCAGTCCGAGAATCACCGCCAGGACGAACAACGCAATGCCCAACCCTTCAAGCTGACCATAGTTGGGATTGGGAAATGCGCCCGCCGCGCCGTCCACCACCTTGGTCAGCGTCGGCAGCCCGCCGCCGGCCCAGTTGATGCCGACGCGCATGAGCGTGATCCCAATCACCAGGATAATCGTGCCGGTGACCACCGGCGGGAACAGCGGCAACAGCCTGCCCATGAACGGCGCGACCAACACCGCGAACACCCCGGCCGATATCACCGCTCCATAAATTCCAAGAAGACCGACATCGGGCGCCGCCGCCATGGACAGCATGGGGCCGACCGAGGCGAAGGTCACGCCCATCATGACCGGCAGGCGGATGCCGACGCCCGGAAAACCGACGCTTTGCACGAGTGTCGCCAGGCCGCAGGCGAACAGGTCGGCGCTGATCAGAAAGGCCACGTCTTCCGGGGCCAATTTCAGGGCGCGGCCGAGAATAAGCGGAACCGCGACGGCGCCGGCATACATGACGAGGACATGCTGGAGTCCGAGCGTCAGAAGCTTCGGAACCGGCAAGATCTGGTCAACCGGATGAACGTCCTGCGCCATGTGTCAGTCCCCCAAAACGCGTTGCCCCGGCGATGTTACTCAAGGACTATGCCAAATCGCCCGTGCGTTTCCCATGGCCCATGGCTCCGACGGCCCATGGCTCCGACCGCCCATGACTCCTATGTCCTATGGCGCCTTCCGGCCGTTATCGCCGGGGCGCCGCGAGCGGCCGCGACCCGGCGATGAATTCAAACTTGCGCGGAAAATGGAAGGCCGGGTCAACCGTACAGCCCGGCGGTGACGAGCGGACGCGTCCGTGCGCCTATTTCTTGAGGTGCTTCTGTAAGAACGCCGTCGAACGCTCCCAGGCGAGCTTGGCCGCCGCTTCGTTGTAGCTGCCGCGCTCGTCGCAATTGAAGCCGTGTTGCGCGTCGGAATAGACGTAGATTTCGCAATCGCCACCACGCTTCTGCTTGATCGTGTCGACGTCGCTCATTGGAATCGAAGCGTCTTTCTCGCCGAAATGCAATTGCGTCGGCACCTTCGGTTTCTCGTCGGCGTTCTTGGCGATCTGGCCGCCGTAATAGCCGATGGCGGCCGACAGCCCGTTGAGCTTGGCGCCGGCGAGGAAAGCCAGCGTCCCCCCCAGGCAGTAACCGATGATGGCGGTCGGGCCGCCCTTCTTCGCATCGTCGATGGCGGCCTGTACATCCTTCATCATCGCACCCCAATCCGGGTTGGCGACGAACTTGCGCGCATTGGCGATCTCGTCCGGCGAATAGCCGCTCTCGAAATCCGGATGCTGACGATCGAACAGAGCCGGAGCAACGGCAAGGTAACCGTCGCCGGCGAAACGGTCGCACACCGCGCGAATGTGATGATTGACGCCAAAGATTTCCTGAATGACGACGATGCCGCCCTTGGCTGTTCCGCTTGGTTCAGCGCGATAGGCGCCGAGTTTGAAACTATCCGAAGCGACCAGTGAGAAATGCTGACCCAAGACGAACCTCCTTCGATTGGCAAAGACTGCTCTGCGCGGGTTTAGCGGATTTCGGGTTGAAAGACAGCGAGACTTTTTTGACAAGCGTTCAACGGGACCCGTCGATCGCACCCGGCAACCCATCCAACAGGATTTCTCGCAACCGGGCAACCGCCGGCCGGACGGACCTAACGCCAAGCCGCCGGCAGGAATGCCGGGAGCGAATGTTGCGCTTGGAGGCGGGCGTCGTCGTCCGCGCGGCGGTGAAGCCGGCCCGGCGCGGCGCGATCTTCCCCACGCATAACGATGATGAAATCCGTGCCTTCACCGGTTTCCTCGCCGAGGCCCTGGTCGGAAACGATCAGGGAAGACCCCGGGACGATCATCTGCGAAATCTGGTCGATGACCTCTTGAGGGATCTGGATGCGCGCGAGCGCGTCCTGCGGGGGCTGCGGGGGCTGCGGGTCAACGAGCGGATTGGCGGCCGCTTCGCGGTTTTGCTTTCCCTTGGCGCCCCACGCGACTTGCTTCTGCGCGGCTCGCGCCATCTTCGGCATCTCGCCCGGAAGCGAAACGACATTCCAGCGCATGGCCGCGCCGTCATCGAGATATTGCATGGCCGTGAAAACGTGGGTCCCGAACGGCTCTTGCGGCTGATCGACCGTGATCGAAGCTTCAAACAGCGGCGCAAAATTTTGCCGCACATAAATCTTGCCGGCCTTGCGGCTGACAAAGATTGAGATCGGCGCGCGTTTTGCCGCCGCGGCTTTCGCCAGTTGCGGCGGCTTTGCAGACGGCGTCGGCACGGCTTCCAAAGCTGCGGCCCGCGGCGGCTTTGCGGTTGTGTCGAGTGCTGCCGGCCCCGGCTTGCCGGCCTCGGGGGTGTCGTTTGCCGCCGTCCGCTTCGGCGGCATCTGCGGCTCAGCCTCATTGGCCTTCGTCGGGGGGCTCGGGCCGGCTCCCTCGCTCTGGCTCGCGGCCGAGAGCGTCGCGGCGTGATCGCCGGTCTCGTTCAGTGCGGCACCATCGGCGGGTGCGGTCTTGCCATCTCTGGCGGCGGCCGATGCGGAGTCAGCCGCGCCTAAGCTCGTGCGCAAATCTGCGACCGGCGCGACGGCATCCGTCGTCCTGCTGTCATCGACAGTCTGCGCGGTTTTGATGGCTTCGACCGGAGCCGGCGCCTTGACGCTTGGGACCGGTTCTGACGGCTTTTCCTTGTGGACGAACAGATGCGGATCGGCGAACTCGACTGGCCTCAGTTCGGGCCGCGCGATGAAGACGCGCGCACCGACGCTATGGAGCAGAAACAGGCGCGCCGCGAACTCGCGCGGCAAACGGATACAGCCGTGCGAAGCCGGATGCCCCAGATTCACACCCTCGTGCATCGCCACACCGGACCAGGTGATGCGCTGCATATACGGCATGGGCGCACCGCTATAGATGTTGGATCGGTGAAAACGTTCCTTTTCGATGACGCTGAACACGCCCATCGGCGTCGGATGGTCCGGAACTCCGGTCGCGATCACCGCATCGGCAACATGGGTTCCGTTGCTGTAGAGGTGAAGCTGCTGCTCGTTGATGGAGATGACGATCTGCAGTGGACCTTTCGGAATATCGCCGAATGGCTCTTTGCTCACACGCTCCGTTTGCTTGTGTTTGAGCTTCGCGTTCGATTTGAGAGGAACCTGAGCCGTCGCCGGCGAATACGCGGCCGCCAGGGCGACAGCCAATCCAAACGCGCAGGCGCCAAGCAGCGCGCCGCGGAACCGGCGAAGACGCAAAGGCGCGGAAACGAGCCACGCGCGGTCAATACTCAAGTCAGCCATCCAGCCGAAAGTGCGAGTCGAGAACAATCCTAGTCGACGCAAAGAGCTGCTGCCACCGGCGGCGGGTGCATCAGGCACTACTTTCGTGAATTAATAGTGATGCGCGACAGTATGGTCACCCTCTGCCCCCCTGCCGGGTACGCGCCGGAGCGGTTCAGGCCGCCGGGGAAAGGCCGAAGGCCGCCGCCAGCAGCTCGTACGAACGCCGCCGAGCGATGTGATCGAAAGTCATGGTGGTCATCATCAATTCATCGGCCTGGGTCGCCTCTATCATCGCGAGCAGCCGGCCTTTGACGCTTTCGATGCCGCCAACGACGAGTCGTTCACGATGCTGCGCGATACGGTCCAGGTCGACCGGCGTGTAGGGATAGGCGGCAGCCTCTTCCGGCGAAACGAACGGCAGATATTCGCCCTTGACGCGGCGGGCGAAAAACAGGTCGGCGCTTGAGGCAATCCGCTCGGCCTCGGCATCGCTGTCGGCCGCGATCACCGCAACGGCGAGGATGGCGGAGGGCTCCGGCAAAGCATCCGAGGGCTTGAAATGGGTCCGGTAACTCAGCATCGCGCTGGCGGCGTCGTGTTCGGCGAAATGGTGCGCGAAGGCGAACCCCATACCGACAGCGGCGGCCAGCTCGGCGCTATAGCCGCTGGAGCCGAGCAGCCAGATCGGCGGCAGTGCGACGTCGGCCGGAACGGCGCGCACATTGCGGAACGGATGTTCCGGCGAAAATCCGCCACGCTCCATCAGAATCAATTCCTGAAAGCGTTCGAGGAAGTCATCGCCCTCGCGCGTATCCTGGCGGCGGCGCAGCGCGTAGGAGGTGACCGGATCGGTCCCGGGCGCGCGGCCGAGGCCGAGATCGATGCGGCCGGGAAACAGTGCCTCCAGCACCTTGAAGCGTTCGGCGACCATCAGCGGCGCATGGTTCACCAGCATCACGCCGCCCGAGCCGACGCGAATGCGGTTCGTTGCCGCCGCGATTTGTCCGATCATGATCTCGGGCGCCGAACTGGCGATGCTCGCCAGGTTGTGATGCTCGGCGAGCCAATAGCGCTTGTAGCCGAGCCGATCCGCGAGCCGCGCCAGATCGAGCGAGTTGCGCAGCGCCGCCGATCCGGGGGTGGCCGTCGTGACGGGCGACAGGTCAAGGACGGAAAGCGGCGTCACGCGGGTTCCGGAAGGAAATTTCTATGCACGCCCGAAACGTGGGCGCGCGCGGCTTCCCGGTCAAGCCACCGCGAGCCTACCGGCTTGGCGGGCTGACAAACGGACCTCCGGACGCCGAATTCGACGCCTTGGTTTTTCTGGACGCCACTTTCGAGCGATGGAGTCTGACTATCCGTCTTTGGATCAATTGCGGTTGTGATGATTGTGGTGCGGTTTGAAAGTTGGGCTGGGAGTATCCGGAGTTTTGGTCGGCGAATTGACCGGCGACGGCGGCTATCCTGCGCGCCCGGTTTGCCCTCGCCGCCAGGCGCGCGTGCCTGGTCTTTTTTTCCGCGGATTTGGCGGCAGTCCGTCGTGGCGGTTCCGCAGAGTCCGTTGTGGCGCCTGCCGACTCGGGCTTGGGCGCCGACTTCGGACGCTCATGTGGAAGCGGCGGATTCGTCAGCGGCTCAATGGCGGCAACGACCAACGCGGGAGCCGGCTCAGGTTCGCCGGCCGGCTCGGAAGCGACAGGCGCTTTGATTTCCTGCCCTGCTTCGGCGGCCGCCGCGTCTGACAATGCCTGAGCCGCCGCGATATCGGGCGCCGCGGTCGGCGCGGGTTCCGTTCCCGGCGCGGATGCTACGGGCATCCCGTCGTTCGCCGCCGGGGCGGCGGCTCCAACGACCGGCTGTTCGGTCGCCTCCGGGCCGCGCAAGGCCGCTTGCTCTCTTGGCTCTCCGACAACGGACGTTGTTTCTCCCGCCTCGGCAGCGCCGGGCTCCGGCAGTGCGGCCACGGCGCCTGGGGCAGGCTTGGTCTCATCGTGACGATCTTGCGTGGGCGGTGAGTCCTTGGCGGGAACAGCGTAGGGCGGGTCGCCGATCTGAAAGCGCCGATTGAACGGTTCCCCCGGCGCAAAGGCCGCCGGCGATTTCGCGATATTGTCGGCCACAAGTTGCCGCGGCGCGGTGGGTGGCGGCAGGCGCACGAGCGGCTCCTGGCTGACGCGGAGTGCGGCGAACATGCCGAATCCACCAATCAGCGCCACGACCGAGACAAACAAGGCCGCGACCATCAGGCGTACATTGGGAAACATTCCACCTCGCTGAACGCCCCGCGCGCGACCCGGAAAAGCACGCGGCACATTGGGCGACGGATCAGCGCAAAGGCATAGGGCCTTGCGTCGGTCACGACCCCTCGGCCGACGCATCACCGGATGGCAGACAAATTCCCACCTGCCGAATCCAGCGTCTGCGACATTAGATGAGTCGGCGAAAATCCAATATTAAAAATTTCGCGGGCGTTGCGCAGGCAAAAAATCAGCGGGCGTGTTTGGATTTAGCCGACGGAAGATTGCTGTTCACACCCGGGAGCGTCTATCGGTTGTGCTAGCGCGCCAGCGGGCCCGGTACCGAGGCCGACATTGCGGGCGTGCCGGGCAGCACCACGACGCGCGTGCCGACATTCACTCTGCTGTAGAGGTCGGCGACGTCCTCGTTGGTCAACCGGATACAGCCCGACGAAACGAAATGGCCGATGGTGGAGGGCTGGTTGGTGCCGTGAATGCGATAGACCGTGTTGCCAAGATACAATGCGCGCGCACCGAGCGGGTTGCCGTCGCCGCCAGCCATGAACCGCGGCAAATAAGGCTGGCGCTCGATCATCTCCTTCGGCGGATGCCAATCCGGCCATTCGCTCATGCGGCTGATGCGCTCGGTACCGGTCCAGGTGAAGCCTTCGCGCCCAACGCCGACGCCGTAGCGCAGCGCTTTGCCACCGCCGAGGACCAAATACAGATGCGTGTGGGGCGTATCGATGATGATCGTGCCCGCGGGCTCCGGGGTGACGTAACCGACGAGCTGGCGGCGGAACTGGGTCGGCAGTTCTTGAGCCGGGCCGCCTTCGGGCTGATCTTCCGGCGGCAGCCCGGCTATTGCCGCCCCGCGGTCTGGAACCGGATTTGCGCCGGCGGGCGCACGAACCGAGCCGGTATAGTCTGCTTGTGCGGAACCGACGCTGACGTCTGCCGGGGGCCGCGGGATCAGCCTGTCGCCAGCTGATGGCATCGCTTGCGATGCCGCGCGATCGGGCGGCGCGAAATACGGACGGCTTGCCGGTGAGTATGAGTCCGGCAGGATTGCGCGGGATTGCTCGTCATAGCCCGGACCGGACAACGGCTCAGCGGATTGTCCGCCGACATTCAGCGGCGGCACGGGTGCGCTGGTGTAGGACGGCGGTAATGGGGAATAAGATTGCGCCCCCGCCGCACCGAGCGTACCGGCAAGCGCCAACCCGACGACGACGACACTGATACTGACGCGCACGACAAAGCCCCCCGACGACCCACAAACACAACGTTGTTTTGCAAAGAAGATTGGGCAAGAAAAAGGCGACAAAGCGGGAAGACGCCGGCAATATGGCAGCGAGGGCGCCCGGCGATGACGCCGCCGCAATTCATGGATAATGAATGGTGAATTGACGGTCGGGGCGTGTGCCACGACGCTTCGTTGTTGGCTCGCGAGCAAACTGGTAACATGTCGCCGACTCCGGGGATGATAAGGTGGGAACGGTGCGGCCATTCAGAGACCCGGCGTGGCTTGTCTGCTGCGCGAGTGCGCTCTGTCTCGTCTCTTTGACGGCTGGGCAAGCGCAAAGTCCCGCTATCGACGAGCTCAAGGGAAAGATATTCGACGCCCGCATGGCGCAGCAGACTTTTGCGGGCGGACTGAAATTCTGCGAGGACCTCAACGGCAAGAGCTTCTATTTTCGGCTGCGCAATCGCGTCCTCAATCTGGAAGAGTACTTTCAGTCGCTGGAAAATCTGGCCAAGGCGCAGGTCTACAATCCGGAGAAGCGGCGGCCTTGGAGCCTGCAAGATGCGAAAGATCGCTGGGAAGAGGTGAAGAAGCAGGCGGCGGAGGACAAGCAAAAATGCGAACTCGTGCAGAGCCTCCCCGAACTCGAAAAACAACTCCTGGAGCTGCAAAAGAACGCCGCCGCGTCTGACAAGAAGGAATGACATTTCACAGCCGCCGTATTGCGCTTAAAAGACCCGACCGATAGCGAAGGAATGATTAGATGGCGTCCGTGAGCGACTGGAAGGTGCCAGCGTCCGTGCAGCCGAAGGCGGAGGATTATTCCTACGATCTCGAGGTGGCGTTGGCTTGTACGGTGGGGTTGCGCGCAACCGTTCCGGCAGATGCGTTCACGGCGGAGACGCTCGGCACCGAGCGCGCCGGCAACGGCGTGATGGTTCGCGGCAACGGCCTCGTCCTGACTATCGGTTACCTGATCACCGAAGCCGACACGATCTGGCTCACGTTGAGCGACGGCCGTTCCGTGCCTGGTCACGTGCTCGGCTATGATCAGGAGACCGGTTTCGGGCTGGTGCAGGCGCTTGCCAAGCTCGATATGCCGGCCCTCGAGTTCGGCCAGTCGGCGGCAGTTTCAGTCGGCGAACGCGTCGTCGTTGCCGGCGCCGGCGGGCGGCAGCATTCGGTCGCCGCGCGCGTCGCCGCCAAACAGGAATTCGCTGGCTATTGGGAATACGTGCTCGACGAGGCGATCTTCACGGCGCCGGCGCACCCCAACTGGGGCGGCACGGCGCTGATCGGACCGGCCGGTGATCTTCTCGGCATCGGTTCGCTGCAACTGCAGCACTCGGTCGAGAAAGGCGCGGCGCAGAACATCAACATGATCGTGCCTATCGATCTCCTGAAGCCGATTTTCGACGATATTCTCAAATTCGGCCGCCGCAACGCGCCCTCGCGGCCCTGGCTCGGCTTTTACGCGACCGAGGTGGAAAACCGGCTTGTTGTCGTCGGGCTCGCCGATCGCGGACCGGCGAAGCGGGCCGACCTGCGCACGGGCGACATCGTGCTGTCGGTCGCGGGAACGGAGGTCCACGATTTGGCGAGCATGTTCCGCCGCATTTGGGCGCAAGGCCAGGCGGGTGTCGAAGTACCGATCACCGTCTATCGCGACGGCGAGACCATCGAAATGCGCGTGAAGTCGAGCGAGCGCGATCGCTTTCTCAAGGGACCGAGTTTGCATTAAGCGCGCGCAAGCCTTCGCGGTA
>Ga0302326_10009728_pt1 | contig 20933 bp, 18 predicted proteins | sample Palsa_T0_3_FD_202264 | JGI IMG/M metagenome (GOLD analysis project Ga0302326, IMG submission 202264) | Peat permafrost microbial communities from Stordalen Mire near Abisko, Sweden - Palsa_T0_3 | ecosystem: Environmental > Terrestrial > Soil > Palsa > Peat permafrost | place: Sweden: Abisko... | reverse complement strand
GTTAATTTGCTTAAAGTCCGATTTATAGTTCTTAGAGGAATTAATAACTACATTTCAAGCCCCCAGGAGGAATCAATGCATCGCAGTTCCTATTTATATGCTGGTTTAGCCCTAACGATTGCTCTTTTGACGCCATCCGTCCGTGGGCAATCGGTTGAAATGGCGAATGACTATTATCAGCATGGATTAAATGACAAGGCCAAAGACATTCTGATTACAAATGTCTACTCATCTAGCACTGCCTCAGCGACGAAGGCCAAGGCACTATATTTGCTGGGCCAAATCTCCTTTGAGGAGGGTCGAATCAAGGTGGCTCTTACGGACTGGCGGGCTCTGGTTAAGGATTACCCACAAACCCCAGAGGCCAAGGAAATTGCAGATAGGCTTGTTCGGCTTAACGAAATTGTCTCTAAGGTCTCGAACGATAGCGTTACCTCAGTGGTTGCTAGTTCTTACCTTTCAAATGGCGACTTTTGGGCGAAGGGAGACCAAACATTTCTGATTGATAGCTCTTGGCTTCCGAAGGTGGAACTGGCTTCGGCGTGGTATGACCGTGTCATTCAGGAGTTTCCCGGGTCGGATGCGGCAGAACGCGCATATGAGCGGAAGATATTCGCCCTCTTGGGCTATAAAGGCCCACGTTCCGACGACGAAGCCTACGGACTAAAAAGTAACTATGAGAAGTATTTGCCTCTCGTGCTGGATACATTTGGATCCTTTGAGGCCGCCTTTCCGAAGAATTCATCGCTTCAGGCGTATCGCTATCAGATAGCGCAGGCATATTGGGATCACCGTGACTGGGCCAATACGAGACTCTGGCTGCAAAAAATAGTGGATAAGGGTGACGGTCAGCCTACTTTCTATACTGAGGCTGCGAAAGCCCGTCTGCAGAAAGTGGAGTATTAAAGAAGCGTCAAGTGCACGAGACTTTCATTCGAGCACGAGGTTGAGGCGCGTTCCATCATTGTCGGTGACCCAGCGTGTCCTCAGGCATTAGGATTGCGGTTAAGGATCTTCTTATGCTGCGACGAACTTTTCTTAAGGACGGATTGAAGGCTGCGGGTGTTGCTTCGGCGCTCGTGGGGGGTGATTCGCGGCTGCTGGCTGCTATGGATGCGGAGGGCGCGAAGCCGTTGCAGGAGTTTGGCTACGGTGATGTGCAGCTTGATCCGGGACTGGCGCAGACGCAGTTTGAAGAGACGCAGGCGGTACTGCTGAGCCTGAACGAGGATTCGCTGCTGAGGCCCTGGCGGCTGCGGGCTGGGCTGCCAGCTCCGGGAGCGCCGATGGGCGGGTGGTACGACGAGGTTCCGCTGGTGAAGACACCGAGCGGCGGCGAAGGGTTTGCGCCGGGGCACTGCTTTGGGCAGTGGATTTCAGCGCTGGCACGGGGCTATGCGGTGAATCGGGATCCGGCTACGCAGGAGAAGCTGCGAGGGCTGCTGGAGTTATACGAACCGGCTATCTCGGGTAAGTTCTACACCAACTTTCGATTTCCGGCTTATAACTACGACAAGATGGTAATTGGACTGATTGATGCGCACCAATTTGGGGGCATCGAGAAAGCGTTTACTTTGCTGGATAAGACGACGGACGCTGCGGAGCCGCATTTGCCGCCAACGGCGCTCGATCGCGATGGGCCTCAGCTTAAGTGGCGGGCTGCAACCGGCCAGAATACGACGACCGATTACGGATGGGATGAGTCGTATACGCTGCCGGAGAATTTGTATCTGGCTGCGCAGCGCGCGCCATCTCAGGCGCAGGCTGAGCGCTATCGCAAGATGGCGTCTCGATTTCTGTTGAATGAGACGTATTTCGATCCTCTTTCTGAGAACAAGAATGTTTTGCCCAATCATCACGCCTACAGCTTCTGCAACGCGCTCAGTTCGGCGATGCAGGCGTACATGGTGGGCGGCAGCGAGAAGCATCTGCGCGCGGCCACGAATGCGTTTGAGATGATTGACGCGACACAGAGTTATGCCACGGGCGGATGGGGCCCGAATGAGAGCTTTCGCGCGCCGAATACGGGGGCGCTGAATGCGAGTTTGACTGAGACGAAGCACAGCTTTGAGACGCCTTGCGGGAGTTATGCGCACTTCAAGCTGACGCGGTATCTGCTGCGCGTAACGCGGGACGGCAAATACGGCGACAGCATGGAGCGGGTGCTGTATAACACTGTGCTGGGCGCGAAGCCGCTGCAGAGTGATGGGCGGGCATTTTATTACTCTGATTACAGCAACTCAGGGAGTAAATTCTATTTTGACGATAAGTGGCCCTGCTGTTCGGGTACATTGCCGCAGGTGGCGGCGGATTACCGGATCTTGAGTTACTTTCATGATGGCGATGGCGTGTATGTGAATCTGTATCTGCCGTCGACGCTTAAGTGGACGGGACCGAATGGAGCGCATCTGGCGCTGTCGCAGTCGGGCGGGTACCCGTTGGATGGGCGCGTTCAGCTGGTTGTGCGAGCTTCAAAGTCAACTGATATGGCGGTGCGGCTGCGGATTCCAGCATGGACGCAGGGGAATGCGACGATTCAAGTGAATGGGTTGGCTGTAAGCGCTCCGGTGACTGCGGGATTTGCTACGGTGCGGCGCAGGTGGAAGGATGGGGATCGCGTGGAGCTGAATCTGCCTATGCCGATGCGTTTGGAGCCGATCGATCGAGGTGGCACGCAGCATCCGAATACGGTGGCATTGGTGCGCGGGCCGCTGGTGCTGTTTGCATTTACGGAGGATGCGCCGACCGTGACCCGGGAGCAGCTGTTAGCGGCCACGCCCATGAAAGGGCAGCCGATTTGGATGGCGGCGACGGGATCGGGACCGCTGCTGTTGACTCCATTTACCGGGATACATGAAGAGCGATATAGGACCTATTTAACGGTGAGTTGATGGGAGATGCGGAGATTCGATCAATGGGTGCTCTCAATGCTGGTTTTACGTTTGAAAGGATATTCGGTTTGTTTACACATGCGATCGTACGAGAGCCAGGATATAACTTCGCGGATGGACTTACTTCCGTTAATTTTGGAGAACCTAAATATGAGTTAGCACTACGGCAGTGGGAGGCTTACTGCCTGGCGCTGGAGGTGTGCGGACTCACGATTACCCGGCTGGGGGTAGCGTTGGAATTTCCTGACTCCACATTTGTGGAGGACACGGCTGTGCTTACTGCAGATGGCGCAATGTTGACGCGGCCTGGCGCGGCGAGCCGGATGGGCGAGGTTGGGGCGATTGGATCTACAGTGCGCGGTTTTTATCCGGAGGCGGCGCAGATTCAGGTGCCGGGGTCGCTGGATGGCGGCGATATTTGCGAGGCTGGCAACCATGTCTTTCTCGGGATTTCGAGACGGACGAACGAGGAGGGAGCGCGGCAGTTGGCGGAGCATCTCGCGAGAGAGGGATTTAGTTCTTCATTGGTGGATGTACGCGGGATGAGCTCGATTCTGCATTTGAAGAGCGGGATTTCTTATATCGGCGACAATACGCTGGTGGTGATGGAAGAGATGGCGGATTGGCCTGCGTTTGTGGGTTATGATTTGCTGCGGGTTTCGGCTGAGGAGAGTTATGCGGCGAATTGCGTGCGGGTAAACGACCGGGTGATTGTGGCCAGCGGGTATCCGTTGATGACAGAGGAACTGATGCGGCGGGGATTCGATCCTCTGGTGCTGGATATGTCTGAGTTCCGAAAGATGGATGGCGGGCTTAGTTGTCTATCGCTACGTTTTTGAGGTGCTGAGATTGCGGAGCCGTTTTGGTATATGGTTCCATTCAGCATGGACACGGGCGGATTTCAGGCACGCGGTTCGATGTTCACATGCTATATTCCTTCCACTCGCAGCGCGGAGGCAAAGTATGCCCTATCTTCTAGGATTGGCCGGTCTCGGAGTCTTCTGGCTGATTCTTCTTATCTCGGCGAAGAAGCATCCATGGCACCTGGTCATTGGAGAGGATGGCCAACCAAGTGCGAGCAAGTTCCAGGTAATCCTGTGGACTGCGGCGGTGATTTTTGCCTATCTGGCGATCTATCAGATCCGGTTCAGCCATGGTCATCCGGAGGGCATGCCTGATCTTCCTCAGAATCTGCTGATCGCCATGGGAATCAGTGTTGTGACGAGTGTTTCCGCCAAGGCGATTGCGGTGAATGCGAGCAACAATGCGGCTACGGCTGCGGCACTTGCGCCTCCACGGATGGTAGCTACCGGGCCGTCAGTGGTTGCACAAGGGCAGGATGGGCCGCCGGTGGTGGTTACGCCGGTGATGGCTGCTCCTGAAGCCGATCCGCCTATCGATCAAAGTGGAATCTTCCTGGACTCGACGGGCTCTCCGGATCTGGGCAAGATCCAGCTGGTGTTCTGGACCTTGATTGCTGTCGGCATTTTTCTGTCAGGTGTTTTTTACAATATCCACCATCCGGGAGTCTGCACTGCGCAAGGGGATTGCAAGGAGTCGATCCCGGATATTGGAGAGACGCTGATGATCCTGATGGGCATGGGGCATGGGGCTTATCTCGGCAAGAAGATTGCGGAGAGTTAGCCGCAGCGACCTGCGTCACTCGCGGATGATCTTGACGAAGATGCCGTCTGGAAGTTCGCCATTGACGAGGTGAACTACGCCGTTTTTGACGAATCCATCCAGAACTTGACGGGTCGCGGGTCGGCTGGGCGCGGCCGCTTCGCGGTTTGCGGAAGTTGAGGACGAGATCGGCGGCTGCGATGAGGCGGGCGACAGCTGCGGCGCTCGGCCCATGCCTCGGTCCATGGCGTCATTGGCCAGTTGGTCTGCTTCCTTGTTTCCGCCGCGAAGGGTGTGCTGGATTTCGAATTTCTCCAGTTTGCTGGCGCGGCGCCGGGCTTCTTCCCAGAGAGGGCGCAGATCGGGGCTGTTGACTTTGTACTTGCCTTGCATCTGCTTGACCATCAGTTCGGAGTCGGCGACTACGCGGACTCGGGGGCGGTTGTTCTCCAGGCACCAGGCGAGGACGCCGAGCAGGGCTGAGTATTCAGCGTAGTTGTTGGTGCGCTTGCCGAGGAATTCGCTGAGACGGGCGAGGATGCGGCCGTTCTGGTCTTCGATTACTGCTCCGTAGCCGGCGGGGCCGGGGTTGCCACGGGAGCCTCCGTCGCAGTGGGCGATGAGGATTTCGTTGGAGGAAGTGGGTTTCTCTGGTTTCGGTGCGGGCTCGTCAAAAAGGCTGGAGTTCATCCGAATTAGTGTATCGAGAGAGCCTGTGGGAAGTTGGGCAGGATGGAGTTCAATTGGCGTTGAGCGGAGTTGCTCACCAACGCGTCGCGCGGTCGTCTCTCTGGTACGCAGTTCCTGCTCCGCGCTTCCAGCGAGTTTTCGGCACGCATTCCGGCATCCGCACTGACCTTGTTTGGAGAACCGACGTATGGCGACAGACGCAGTTCCTTTTGCTGCTCCGGGTAGGTCAGCGTGGTCACGCGCCTTGGGCGTACAATCCTTGCCAGGCATGGCAACGACGACCACCAGTGACGGGCGGCCCCGTGGAGAAGCTCGCAACGGCGGACAGCAGGGTAATCAGGACCTGACGAATCAGGATCTGACGAACCAGGAACGACTGCGTGTCCGGGCTACCGAAATGGACCTGATACGCGATGCGCAGGCCGGTTCGCGTGCGGCGTTCGATTCTCTGGTCCGGCAGTATGAGCACCAGGTGTTGCGGCTGGCATTGCACCTGACGGGCAGCGAGCAGGATGCAGAGGACATTTACCAGGAGGCCTTTTTGAAGGCTTACCGGTATCTGGGGAACTTCCGCTTCGAGTGCTCGTTTTATACATGGATTTACCGGATCGTGACCAACCTTTGCCTGGATCAACTGCGGCGGCGTAAGACGCGGCGCGAGGATTCGGCAGTGGTGCTGGACCACTCCGGCGATGAGATCGACCTGATGGCTTCGGTCTCAGATGAGCGGGCGTTTTCGAATCCTGGAAAAGAGCTGGATCGAAAAGTGCTGGGGCAGCGGATTCAGGAGTCGCTGGAGACTCTGACGCCGCGCGAGCGGATGGTTTTTGAACTGAAGCATTACCAGGGTCTGCGGCTGCGGACGATTGGAGAGATGTTGAATACGACGGAAGAGACAGCCAAGAACACGCTGTTCCGGGCAACGAAGAAGCTGCGAAGTCAGCTGGCGGGATTACGTTAGACGAGTTTCCTGAAAGATTGCCACGGAGCGTGAATGCGCTGACAGATGGCAACTGAAAAGGCGAACGGTAAACAAATTTTTGAGGCGAACAGGACGTAGAGATCATGAATTGCACAGAAATCCACGAAAAGGTAGTGCTGGCGGCTTATGGTGAGCTGCCGGACGATCAGGCTCATACCCTCGCGCTACATCTGGCGGGTTGTGCGCCGTGCCGCGAAGAGCAGGAGCAGTTGCTGGCGCTGAAGAAGCTGTCGGCGGCGCACCCGATGCTCGAGCCCAACGCAAATCTGGTAGCCCGGAGCCGGACGCGCCTCGAAGAAGCGCTGGACGCCCTGCCGCCGAAGCGCTGGTATGACCGGCTGGCGGACTGGATGACGCGAACCGCTACAGGGTTGCAGTCGGCGCCCGTGGCGGCGTGTCTGCTGTTGGTGGCTGGGGCTGGATTGGGCAGTCTGGGCGGATATGAGTTTGCTCAGCGTCATGGGATGAATGCGGCCGCTGCCTCAGACGATAGGCATGCGGCGACGGGAACGGTTGCAGAACGCGGCAATCCTTCTGATGGGGCGGGGTCAGCAGGGCCTGGGTCGGCGAGCGTGGTGTCGGCGGGTGAGATTGCGAGCGTCTCGGGGATTGTGCAGCAGCCAAATTCAAACCTGGTGGAAGTTAGCTTTAATCAGGTGGAGCGGAAGCGGGTGCAGGGGACGCTGGCCGATCCGCGAATTCGGCAGTTGCTGATGGCGGCGGCGCAGAATGGCGCTAGTCCGGCGGTTCGGGACGACTCGGTAAGCTTGCTTGCAGCGGCATGCCGCTCCGGGCATGGCTGCGATGAGACGGGCGCTCCTAACAGCGCGCCGAATACCGACATTCGGGATGCTCTGATGGTTTCGCTGCGCTATGACCGCAGCGCGACGGTGCGGAAGAAAGCGCTGGACGGCCTGCAGCCGTTTGTGGCCGAGGACATGCAGGTGCGGAATGCGATGCTGGAAGCGTTGCTGAACGATCCGGACGCGCAGATTCGCTCGACGGCGATTACGATGCTGGAGCCGGTGGAAGCCGATACAAGTGTAAGACAGGTCTTGTCAACGGTGGCACTTTCGGATCAGAATTCTCATATACGGAACGCTTCGCGGCTGGTGCTGCAGCGCATTTCCGAAATCCAATAACAGTCCCAAATAAGTTCCAGAATGAAAATGGGAATTTTCATTCCAGCTTGAACCTTCTCACCTTCCTAACACCGCGCCGTCAGACAGAGTGCGGGTGGGACAGCAAATCAACCGCGGGAGACAGGTAAAATGATCAACTTTTTGAGGCCGTACATGGATTATCGAGTAAGGATTCCGGGGGGCGGACGCCAAATTGGCGGGCTCCAAATTCTAAGGCGATTGCCGGGCGGGATTCTGATTGCCGGAGGGCTGGTTTTGGGGCTTTCGGCTGGGATGACAATGCGGGTTCAGGCGCAGGGCCTGGGGATTGCCCGTGTTTGGCAGCGCCCTTTCCTGTTGCATTCGCACTCCCAGGGTCTGCTGGGCGTGTACGTCGGGGACGTAGATCAGGACCGGGCGCAGGCTTTGCATTTGAAGGATGCGCGTGGGGCTGAAATTACGATTCTGGACCATGATGCACCGGCTTCGAAGGCCGGCCTGAGACTGCATGATGTGATTGTGCAGATGAATGGTCAGAGTATCGAAAATGCCGAGCAAGTGCGCAAAATACTGCATGAGACTCCGCCGGGGCGCAAGGTGCAGCTGGTTATCAGCCGCGATGGCGCGCCGCAGACTTATACGGTGCAGATGGCAGATCGGCGCAAGGTGCAGGAAGAGGCTTGGGAGCAGCTGGGGACGGTTGGCGGCTCGGCTGTTCCGGCGCAGGGTTTTCTTGCGGGCGGCGGCGATGTGCCGGAGGGGTTTCATCTGCCGTTCGGGGGCAGTTCGTTGCATGTGGGCGTGATGGTTGAGCCGCTGACCGGGCAAATGGCTGATTTCCTTGGGGTTTCCGGCGGAGTGATGATCAAGAGCGTGGCCCACAAGAGCGCGGCTGACGTGGCTGGGCTCAAGGCGCATGACGTAATTCTGGAGATTGGCGGCGAGACGGTGATGACTTCGAGCGACTGGGAGCGGCTGCTGAGGTCAAGCGAGGGAAAGCCGGTGCAGGTGGAGATTCTGCGCGACCGGATGAAGCAGTTGGTGCTGCTGCAGGTGGATGGGAAGCGGCATAAGAGCTAGTGTGAAGTGTGAAGAGTGAGTTACCAAGGGGGCGCCTGATGGATGCCCCTTTGCATTGGGGATCGCTTGGGCTGGGGCTGGCTCATTTCTGGATGTATGGGCCTGGGTATGATTGAATAGTAAACATGGCTTCCCCTCAAAAGACGGCGCGGAAGATGACGGCTCGCGGTCGCAGGATTGCTGCGGTGCGCAAGGCGCGTGAGCTGGCGCTGGTGGGTAGGGCGCTGGCCTCGACTGGCCATCCGGTGATGGCGCAGATTGTGCCCATGCGCTTTTGCAACCTGTCTTGTGCATATTGCAATGAGTACGACAAGGTTTCAAAGCCGGTGCCGATCGAGGAGATGGAGCGGCGTATTGATCATCTGGGGCGGCTGGGGACGAGCATCATCACCATCTCCGGCGGCGAGCCGTTGACCCATCCTGAGTTGGACGACGTGATCCGGCGGATGCGCAAGGTGGGCGCCATGGCCGGGATGATTACGAATGGCTATCTGCTCAATGTGGAACGGATCGAGCGGCTGAATCAGGCTGGTCTGGATCATATGCAGATCTCGATCGACAACATCAATCCTGACGATGTTTCGATGAAGAGCCTCAAGGTGCTGGATAAGAAGCTTGAAATGCTGGCTGAACATGCCGAGTTTCACGTGAATATCAATTCGGTGGTCGGCGGCGGCATTCAGAATCCGAACGATGCGCTGGTGATCTCGAAGCGGGCGCTGGAACTGGGCTTCAGCAATACGATTGGCATCATTCACGACGGCAGTGGGCAGTTGAAGCCGCTCAAGCCGGAAGAGGCGAAGATCTACTTTGAGGTGCGCAACCTGGAGCGGCGAAACTACTCGCGGTTCAACCAGTTTCAGGAAGCGATTGCGCAGGGCAAGCCGAATGACTGGCGCTGCCGGGCTGGTTCGCGGTACCTGTACATCTGCGAGGATGGGCTGGTGCATTACTGCTCGCAGCAGCGCGGTTTCCCTGGGGTTCCGATTGCTGAGTATACGACTGCGGATGTGAAGCGGGAGTTTGTTACGGCGAAGGCTTGCGCGCCTAACTGCACGGTTAGTTGTGTTCACCAGATTAGTTATATTGATCACTGGCGCGCGCCGCAGACTAGCACGATTGCGCCGGGGGGACATGCTGGGGCGGAAGCGCCTGAATTGGTACAGATACAGGGTGCAGGTTGAGTTGCTGACTCGGCGGAATACTTGAAATGGACCACTTCTTTCACCTGTTCGCGATCCAGTCCGTCGAACCATTCCATGAGGCCGTCGATATTCGCTCCGGCTTCCAGATTCTCGAAGATGGCGGAGACGGGCATGCGTGTGCCTTTCAGAACTCAGGCGCCGCTGACTTTGCCGGGACACTTTCGACCGCGGGGCATTGTGACCAATCGAGGGTTGGCATGGTTCGGCTTCTTGCTTCAGGGTACGCCATTCCGAAACGCAGTTGCTCTGTTGACTTCCTTCCAGACCGACAAGTTGTTTGGCTGAAATCCGACGGTTTTGCTGCATCGGCGAAGGCAAAAGCAGGTCCTTCGACTTCGTTGGGGAGCAAAGAGCGCTCCCAACTTCGCTCAGGATGCCAACTCTTGAGGGGTTGTCAACGGAGCCAAACGCAGTCAAGAGCGCTGAGCACCGGCGCTAAAGCGTTTTCGGTCTAACTGTTTACACGCGAGATGAATATCTGTGGTAGCCCACCCATTGTGCAAAGGACGCACAATGGATGGGGCACCTGAAGTTTTGTTAACAGTTGAATTGAAAACGCCCTAAAGCGGATTCTGCCAACAATGTGGCAGATGCCTTACTTTCCTTTGGTGTCGGCCAGGGCCTGGTCGATGATTTGATAGAGGCGGTTGCGGTCCTGGACTTCGATAAACGGCGCGCCTCGGGATTGGCTGGTGACGACCCAGATGGTGGGGGTGTGGTCGATACCGATGTGCAGGCCGAGAGCTTTGTCTGCATTCACCTGGGCCAGGAGCGTGCCTTGCGGGTCGACGGCGAAGGGCAGCGCGATTTTGTTGTTGGTAGCGAATTTCTCGGTGAACTCGCGCAGGACCTGAAGCGTGGTGATGGAGGGCTGATTGGCGAAGACGGCGTCGCGGTAGTCGTCGCCGAGGCGCTTGGATTTGGTGTCAAACCAGCGGGCGTTGACGGCGGCTTGCGTGCTCCAGGCATGGTAGGGGAGCGGGAAGTCGTGGCGAATCCAGGGGAGGTTGTACTTGGCGACGGCTTGCTTTACCAGCGGGTTGATGTTGCCGCAGACCGGGCACTCCATGTCTTCAAACTCGACGATGGCTACGCGGGCGCCGGCGGGCGGCCTGAGCGCGGAGGGATCGTGGACCTGGGTCAGAGGCTGGGATGACGAGCCGCCGAACTGGGCGTGGGCCGGCGTTGCGGCGAGAGAACCAAGTGCCAGGAAGGCCAGGGCGGCGGAGCGGATCAGGTTGGAGCAGCGCATAGGTGTTAGACGATGTCCTCGATCTCATTGTAATGGCTGGTCGAGGTCATGGCTGTCGGGCGGCTGCGGGCGTTTCCGGTCACTGGCCTGCTTTGGTGTCGGCCAGGGCCTGGTCGATGGTCTGGTAGAGGCTGTCGATATTGAGGACTTCTGTAAAGGGCGCGGCGCGTTTCAGGTTGGTGACGACCCAGATGGTGGGTGTCTGGTGAACGCCGATTCGCAGGCCGAGGTTGTAGTCGGCGTTGACTTCGTCTGCCAGCTTGCCCTGGGGATCGATGGCGAAGGGCAGAGCGACTCCGTGGCTTTGAGCGAAGCTTTGAGTAAAGGTGCGCAGCACGTCGGGGTTGTAGATGCTGGCCTGGTTGGCGAAGACTGCGTCGCGGTAGTCGTCGCCGAGCTTCTTGGACCTGGTGTCAAACCAGCGAGCATTGACGGCGGCCTGAAAGCTCCAGGCGTGCATCTTCAAGGGGAAGTCGTGACGCACCCAGGGGATGTTGTATTTGGCTGCGGCGGCTTTGAGGATGGAGTTGTCGCGGGCGCACAGCGGGCACTCCTGATCATCAAACTCGACGATCGCCACACGCGCGCCTGCCGGCGGATGCAGGGGCGAGGTTTCCTGGAGCGGCGTTTTGGAGGGCGGAGCCGCGTACTGGGCCTCGGCCGGCGTGACGGGCCGGATTGCCAGCAGCGCAAGGGCCAGAAGGGAAGTGGAAATCGATAAGCGGCGGGCGAGGTAGATGGAAATCATGGCTTTTGGACGTCGTCCTCAATCTAATTGTAATTATGGGGCGGCGGTGGAGGCTATTTTCTATCGTTTCGGGGCTGCGGGCTTGTTGTGTGCTGGTCGCGCTCTCGCTGGCGGGCGGCTATCCATCGCTTCCATTTGTAGTCGGCGAAGAGGGATAGGGCGATCAGGAGGAGCGCGGCGAGGGCGAGGATGAGCTTCATGCTGGGAATAGGATCGCATGGTTATCGTCAGCGGCCTCTTTGTGCACGAGTGTGACGCAGCGCATTGAGATTGCTTCGCTGATTGTGATAGGCTTCGGGTCCTCAAAGAGATGACGCTGCGCGAAGGGCTGTGTTGATTTCGCGCCGGCGCCTGCCGGAGGTGATCCGTATGACGGTGATCGGCAGAACTACTCAGAAGCTGCCTGTTGCGGCCATTCCACGCGTTTCCTGGTGGCGCAAGTTCGACGCTCTGCTGGACAGCATGATCGAGGCCTTGACGCGTTGTCTGTGCCGGGCTAGCCGCGGGTATTTGTGCCCTCCCGACATGACGAGCGTGATGTATCCGGATGATGCCGGTCTGGACGATGCCGGTCTGGAAGCGCAAAGGCCGCCTAATTCCCGATCCAAGGAGTGTTGCGATGAGAAATTACCTGGGAAGTGAGATCCGCAACGTAGCTGTAGTGGGGCATGCGCGCAGTGGCAAGACTACTTTGATTGCCGCGCTGCTGCATGCCGCGAAGATGACGACTACGCGAGGTAGAGTTGCAGACGGCACGGCGGTGACAGCGTATGACGAGGAGGAAGTCGCACGCGGAACGACGATGCAGAATGCTGTGGCCTTTGCCGAGTGGCAGGGAGTGAAGATCAATCTCGTGGACACGCCGGGGTTTCACATGTTTTCGCATGAGGCGCGGGCGGCCATGCTGCCGGTGGATGCGGCGCTGGTGCTGGTGAATGCGCAATGCGGCGTGGAAGCGGTAACGGAGCGGGTTTGGGCTTACGCGGCTGAGGCTAATCTGCCGCGGATTGTGGTGCTGAATCAGATGGATTCGCCGCGTGCGGGCGGTGGGCAGGGATTGTCGGCGCTGATGGAGGATTTGCATGATCGCTGGGGCCGGACTTGCGTTCCGGTGCAGCTGCCGATTACCGGGCCAGAGGGTTTTCACGGCGTTGTTGATCTGGTGACGATGCAGGCTTTCTTCTACGAGACGAATGGGAATGGGGCGGGCCGTATTGGCGAGGTTCCGAGTGGGATGCTGGCCTCGGCGCGAGCGGCGCATGAGGCGCTGGTGGAGTTGGTGGCTGAGGGCAAAGACGAGTTGATGGAGGAGTATTTTGCGGAGGGGACGATTCCCGAGCAGCATCTGATTACGGCGCTGCATGAGGCGATTCGCGAGGATCGGATCTTTCCTGTGCTGTTTACGAGCGGCGAAACCAATGTGGCGACGGATCATCTGCTGGATTTCCTGAAGGTGTACGCGCCGACGGCTTCGGAGAGAGCGCCGATGGCTGTTGGAGGGCCAGGAGTCGAAGAGGCGAGCGTGATGCACGCGGTGTCCGCCAATGCGGCGGCTGGGGCGATGGCGATGCCGTCCGGCAATGGTTCTGGTTCTGGTTCTGGTTCAGGCGACGGAGGTGGGAACGCTCATTCCAACGGCGGAGCGTATGACGCCAACAAGATTGATACTGGGATCGTTATGCGGCCCGTTGTGGATGCGGAGCCGGTGGCGCTATTTGTTTTCAAGACGATGAGCGATCCGTTTACCGGAAGAATCAGCTTTTTCAAAGTGGTAAGCGGGGTGGTGAAGACCGATGCATTGGTCGAAAATTACACGCGGCGGGGCCAGGAGCGGCTATCCCACTTGAGCGTGATGCAGGGGCGCAAGCCGGTCGAGGTCACTGAGCTTCATGCCGGAGATCTGGGCGCGGTAGCCAAGCTGCGTGAGACGTTTACGGGCGACACGCTGGGCCAGAAGGGCGCGGAGATTCGCGTGGAGGCGGAAACGCGGCCCGAGCCGAGCATGACCTACGCGATAGAACCGAAAACGCGTGCGGATGAGGACAAGCTTGCTCCGGCACTGCACAAGGTGATGGAGGAGGATCAACTGGTCCGGTTCTTCCGCGATCCTGAGACTCACGAATTTCTGGTAGCTGGCGCGGGTCAGCAGCACATTGAGGCGATCGTTTCGCGGCTCAAGCGGCGATATCACACCGAGGTGACGCTGAAGGCTCCCAAGGTGCCCTACCGGGAGACGATTCGCGGCAAGGCAGAGGCGCAGGGGCGTCACAAGAAGCAGTCGGGCGGCCATGGGCAGTTTGGAGATTGCAAGATTCGACTGGAACCGATGGCGCGGGGTGCGGGTTTCGAGTTTGCCAACGAGATTTTTGGCGGTGCGATTCCCCGGCAATATGTGCCGGCGGTTGAAAAGGGCATTCTGGAGACGGCTCTGCGCGGGTTTCTTGCCGGGTATCCTGTGGTGGACTTCAAGGCGACGGTGTATGACGGCAGTTATCACGATGTGGATTCGAATGAGCTTTCGTTCAAGGTGGCTGGACGGCTGGCCTTTAGAAAAGCGATGGAGCAGGCGCGGCCATGCCTGCTGGAGCCGATCATGAAGGTTGAAGTGACTGCTCCTGACGAGTTTGCCGGGGCGCTGATGGGCGACCTGAATGGCCGGCGCGGCAAGGTGCAGGGGATGGATTCGCGCGGAAGGTCAACGGTGATTGCGGCTGAGGTTCCGATGGCGGAGATGTTGAGCTACGGAACGACACTGACCTCGATCACTCAGGGCCGTGGCAGTTTTCATATGGAGATGAAGCACTATGATGTGGTGCCGCCGGTTGTGGCGGAGAAGATTCTGGCCACGGCGAAGAGACCGGTGGATGCTGAGGACGAGTAGAGCGGGCCGGCTCCACCAAGGGTGTTTTCTATGAGAAAGCATTGAGCCCAGACGCGAAGGCGTCTGGGCTCATTTCCTTCAAGGGTTGGAGAACAGCCTGAACACTTTTACTTGCTGCTATCGCGAGCGGCTTTTACGTAGTCGTGCGAGTATCCGATATCTGTGGCCTGCGAGGTCAGTAGTTGTCGTATTGGAAGCGGCAGTTCCCGGTTCAATGCGTCCGCGTAGGCTTCTTTTATGGCGTCTTCGCCTTGTTCGGCTGTCTCGAGCAGTGAATGGTCGCCGCCCCCGAAGGCGTGCTTCAGACTTCCCCATCCGCGCAGGATAGCTCCGCTTGCACTGCCGCTTTCTTTGATGTCATGAACGCCTTCCTGATGCAGGACTGTTTCCAGGTCTCCCCGGAACTGCGCGCGCTTGAGCGACTCGGCTAAGAAGTAGCGTTTCAGTTTTTCGTCCTTCAATTCATCCCCGATTTTTTGGAAGCCTTCCTGGCTGTCAATGAGATGTTCAATGACCAGCTTCAGAGCTTCTTCTACTTCTTTCAGCGTGTTCGATGGATTAGACATGGATTCCTTTCGATAAAGCAGTTATCGCATTGTTGTTGGGGTGTGCGGGCAGGGTCCGGTGACTGCCATTGCGATTCTCCTTCGTCACCGGCAAGGCCAAGGGAAATCGCGAAAACCCAGCGCCCCTGCTCCGCGCCGAACGAGTGGCCGCTTAGGGCCGATGCGTTCATAGGTATAGAAGCGCGTTTCGGTACCGCTGTTGCCTTAAGTCCGCAGTTGCCAAAGCGCGCGAGCTCAAAATTGTGCGGATCAACTAGCTACTCTGAGTCGTTTTGGGCTATATTTTAGAAACTGACCGGATCCCAACTGTGGAGAGCCCGATGAAGATGCCTGCCGCTGTACGATATCGCCGCTAAATCGCTCTCGGGTTTCATTGCCTTCGCGTACCTCTAATGCGGTTCGCGAGGATGCCTCCGCTCCGGGCTCACACACTGCACAAATTGAACAAGATTGAACAAGACTGAACAAGTTTGATTTGTATTGCAGCGTGACCCACTCGCTGACGCTGTGGCTCGCATGGCGTTCTGGAGATTCGAATGTCTGCTCTTGAAAAAACGGCGTCGCAGCCGGGTGACAGCGCTGCGCATACTCTTTGGTCCTCGATTGGCGAAGCATTGCGCGGCTCGCATCAGGATTACACTGCGGGAAATCTGAACCGCTCCATTCTGTTGCTGGCGATTCCCATGGTTCTGGAGATGGTGCTGGAATCGCTGTTTGCAGTTGTCGATGTTTTCTGGGTTGGGCGCCTCGGCGCGAATGCTGTGGCTACCGTGGGCATTACCGAAACGCTGCTGGCGCTGGTCTTCGCTATCGGGCTGGGATTGGCCCTGTCTACGACGGCTATGGTGGCGCGGCGGATTGGCGAGAAAGATCCGGAGGATGCGGCAATCTCCGCGGTGCAGGCGATCGTGCTGGGGCTGCTGATTTCGTTGGGGCTGGGCATTCCGGCAGGATTGGCCGCGCCGCATCTGCTTGCGCTGATGGGCGCTTCGCCAGCCATTGTTGCCGTTGGATCGGGCTACGCACGGGTCGCCCTGGGCGGCTGCGGCGCGATCATCATGCTGTTTCTCAACAATGCGATCTTTCGCGGTGCAGGTGACGCGGCCATGGCCATGCGGCTGCTCTGGGTTTCGAACATCATCAATCTGGTGCTCGATCCTTGCCTGATCTTTGGCCTGGGTCCGTTTCCGCATATGGGCGTGACGGGTGCGGCGACGGCGACGTTTATCGGGCGCAGTATTGGGGTTCTTGTGCAGTTCTGGCTGCTGCTGCGAGGGACTGAGCGCATTCATGTGCTGCGACGCCATCTGCGCTTGAATCTTGCGGTGATGTGGAGATTACTTCGGATTTCGATGAGCGGCATTCTGCAATTTGCGATCTCGAATGCGAGCTGGATTGGCCTGGTGCGCATCGTTTCGCTGTTTGGCGGCGCTGCTGTTGCGGGATACACGGTGGCTATCAGGATCGTGATCTTTTTCATTTTGCCTTCGTGGGGATTGAGCAATGCCGCCGCTACGCTGGTGGGCCAGAACCTGGGAGCCGGAAGGCCGGACCGAGCCGAACAGGCAGTCTGGCGCACCGGACTCTACAACCTGGTCTTTCTGGGCATCATCGGCGTCTTCTTTATTGTCTTTGCCACGCCGGTGGTGCGACTTTTCGTGCACGATCCAGCCGTGGTTCCCATTGCCGCGATGGCTCTGCGAACCTTCAGTTGCGGGAATATGGGCTACGCGTATGTGATGGTGATTTTGCAGGCCTTCAATGGCGCGGGCGATACGGTGACTCCGACGATCGTGAATTTCTTCGGATTCTGGGTGCTTGAGATTCCATTGGCCTGGGTGCTGGCCGTGCCTGTGCATATGGGAGCAGAAGGAGGGTTTCTGGCCTTCGTGATCGCGCAATTTGCGATTGCGGGAGCGAGTGTGGTGCTGTTCCGGAGGGGAAGGTGGAAGCGGATTCGTATTTAGTTGGGCCTCCGGAAGGATGGTGCGGGTCTTCGGCAGCCCTCAGCAGCCCTCACCTGCGCCATTTTTCCGCTCGTGAACTGAATCCTGCGGCTGGTTCTTTCATCTGAGAGAATAATGCTTGTGAATTGTGCTCGAAATCTTGTATTCCTGCGGGGCGGCAGGTCTGTTCTTGGCGCGGTTCTGGCCCTTGGCGGGGCTGCGACGATGTTGGCCCAGACGGCTGAACTGCCGTCAAGTCCTTCTCCGAATCCGAGCTCGATCTCCAATCCGTACTTTGGAAGCGTCACTTTGCACCCGGCTACGGATGGTGTGCTGAGCCTTTCGTTGGACGAGGCGGTGCAGCGGGGGTTCTCGACCAATCTGGGGTTGAAGGAGGCCGAGCAGGGCGAGAAGACGCTGCGTGGCGAGGAATACGAAGCAGTGCAGCTCTTTCTGCCGACGATTACAGTGACGGGCGGGACGGGCTATAACGAGTTCAATCTGGCGGCGTTTGGTTTTAGCCCGAGCCTTTTGGCCAAGGCCGCACCACTGTTTCCACCAGGCTTCAATTTGTCGGATATCTCGTTTATCACCAAGGCAGATGTAACCCAGGGTCAGATCAATTACGAGCAGACTCTGTTTTCCGGGCCGGTTTTTGACGGCTACAGGGCTGTGCGGGCAGCGCAAAAGTCAGCCTATTTTGGTAAAGAGTCGGCGCGGGGCGAGGTTGTGCAGCAGGTGGCGACGGCCTATCTGGCGGTGATTGCCGACCAGAGCGAGGTGGAAAACGCCAAGGCGCTGATGGATGCGGACAAGGTTCTGCTGGATCAGGCTCATGCCAAGCATGAGGCCGGGACGGTGGCCAACCTCGATGAACTGCGGGCGCGGGTGCAGTTTCAGCAGCAACAGCAGACGGTGGTAGCCAATGAGAACAAGCGCGAGAAGGCGGAGATTCTGCTGAAGCGGGAGATTGGGATCGCGCCGGGGCAGAAGATTCTGCTGACCGATCCTGCGCCCTACAACGAGCTGGCTCAGCGCACGCCGGATGACCTGAAGACCGAGGCTTACGCCAATCGCCAGGATTATCAGAATTTGCAGGCCCAGGAGCAGGAGGCGCGCATGGTGCTCGGCGCGCGCAAGGCGGAGCGGTATCCGACGCTGAGCTTCAAAGGAAACTACGGTGTAACTGGTGTTACCGGCTCGGTGTATCACGGGACTTTGTCTGCGATCGGAACGGTGTCGGTGCCGATCTTCCAGGAAGGCACGCTGCGCGGGGATAAGGATGTCGCCAAGGCGCAGTTGACCGGAGTCAATCAGCAGTTGGGTGACCTGCGCGGCAGGATCGACCAGCAGGTGCGTTCGGCGTTGCTCGATGTGCAGGCCGCGCAGAAACTGGTGGAGGTGGCGCGGTCGAATGTCGATCTGGCCAGCCAGGCGCTCTCGGACGAAACGGACCGATTCAATGCCGGGCTGGATGACACGCTCCCGCTGGTGCAGGCGCAGTCTACGCTGCAGAGCGCGCAGAGCAATCTGGTGGAGAGCCTGTATCAGTTCAATCTGGCGAAGCTGGGACTGGCGCGGAGCGCTGGCGTGATTGAGCAGCAGTATAAAACCTATCTCGGGCGGTAGGTTTTTACGATCCCAAAGAGACCCAGGTCTGAAGTCCAGACCTGGGGCACCCGCGCCGGACACCTGGATTCAGTTTTTCAGAAGCAATTTACTCCACTGGTATGTCGATTTGGTCGTCTGGCATCGGCTCTTGCAGGAGAGGATTATTTGATTCTCTGGCCTGTCCGGCGGGCAGTGGGTGCAGTTTGAATAGATAGAGCATGTTGCGGTCCGGGTCGTCGAAGGCGGGAAAGCCGGCGACCTGTTCGAGCGAAAAGTGGACGTGGAGATCTTCGAGGGTTCCGGGGTCGAGGTCATTCCAGGTGGCGTACCAGCCGGGCTGGTAGTGAGCCAGCTTTGTGGGCAGTTCGTCGGTTCCGAAATCATCGCAAATGGACGGCAGGTGGCTGATCAGGGTGATCTCGTCGCCGCTGATCGAAACCAGAAGCCGGTTGCCGTTGGGGTGCTCATCGATATAGCGGGTCAAATCATTTGCGGCGGTGACAAAGGTGTACTGCGAATGGAAGACGTAGCCCAGCGTTTTGACGCTATTGATGGCAGCGACGAGCAGAACAACGGCAAGGATCGCAAAGCCTGCTAGGCGCGCGCGGGCCTGGTTGTAAAGAAGCTGCGCGGTGACGCGGACTACGACGAAAAAGCTGAAGAAAGCGACGACGACGTAGTAGCGGGGCTGGGGATGGTTCTGGTATGTCATGAAGCCGATGTAACCGGCGACGATCAGCACGGAGCCTGAGAATAATGGGTCACGCCATAGGCCGGCTATCCAGTCTTTTTTACGCGCATAGATGGCGGCGAGGATGAGCAGCCCAGCAAGCGGGATGAGGATGAGGTCTGCCCAGAGTCCCCCGTGAAATGACCACCAGAAGCTGAGGAACCGCGGCCAGAGTCCCTGGGGCTTTTTGTAGACGTTCACGAAAAACAGGTATTTGTAGTCTGCATAGAGGCCGTTTGAGACAACCAAGAGCATCCAGAGGCTGAAGCTGAGAGCAGCTGCGCCGCCCGCGGCGACCAGTATCCGCGCCAGTTTGCGCTTCTGGTCCCAGAAGGGCAGGGCGATGATCCAGACCAGGGCGGGAAGCAGAAAAAGGGCGGTTGTCTTGGTGAGCAACATGCCGGTGAAGATCAGGCCGATGAGCGCGGCGACTGCCTCTTTGTGGCGGAAGCGAGGCAGGCGGAGTCCCAGGTTCATGGCGCCGAGGGTTAGGGCGACTAGCAGCGGCTCGAGGATGGCGAGCCGGCTGAAGGAGTAGAGAAACGGGCTGGTCACGAGGAGCGTGACGGCCAACAGACCGACCCAGCGGGGTCCGCGCTCGCGAAAAAGCTTGTAGCTCAATAGGAGATTCAGAAAAAAGAAAGCTATGGCAAGGCCACGGGCGGCCTGCACGGTCACGCCGGTGAAGAAGAACAACACCCAGAGCAGAAAGGGCCAGACGGGCACCGCCGGAGCCGGGTTGAAGTCGCCGGGGACATACCAGTTGCCGAAGAGGTGGGCGCGGATGGCGGCGTTGCCGTACCAGCCTTCGTCGGTGTACTTGGACCAGTCTTCCCACGGAGAGAAGTTGGGGAAATCGGCGCGCAGATGCCATGCGTGTGCGGCTGCGAATAGGACGATGAACGCGATCCACAGCGGGTAGGCGATGCGTTTCAAGGGCATTCTAGGTTGAATCTCCGGAGATATTCGATAGGGTTTGCACCTCTGGCGGGGCTTTATGTGGAGTATACAAGCGAAGTTGGTGGTCACTTCCACATTCCTCGTGGCTTCGGGCTAGTCGGAAGCGATCCGGCAATGGGATGACTGGCGCGGTTTCCTAATTCGATGGCTTGAATGCTATCCATGCCTGGCTGAGGGCGTGTATGATGGGCGCGGATTTCCCGGAGAGGCTATTGAAGATGCGAATCAATCGATTTATCTGGATCACGGTGTGTGTCGCTGCTGGTTTTGGTTTGGCTGCGGATGCGGCGGTTGGGCAGGACTCGATTCCTGCTGTGGCCTGGAGGATTCCGATTGGGCAGCCGCCGGCCGATCCGGGTGGGCGCAAGCCTGAGCTGACCACCAACATCGATGACGGCTACTGGCAGGGCGCGCCGGTGGGCGGCTTTGGCGCGGGGACATTTTCGCGCAGCTACCGTGGACAGTTTGTGCGCTGGCACTTGAAGGCCGGGACGCATAAGTATCAGGATGTTCCGGCGAATCAGTTCGCTGTGTTTGCTCAGCCCGAGGGTGGAGCGCCGGTGGCTGAGGCGCTGGCCGTCGGCAAGCCTGCGAATGGGACGCTGTCGGCCTGGAACTGGGGCTATCCGGCTGGGGATGGCGAGTAC
>Ga0302326_10009726_pt1 | contig 20934 bp, 18 predicted proteins | sample Palsa_T0_3_FD_202264 | JGI IMG/M metagenome (GOLD analysis project Ga0302326, IMG submission 202264) | Peat permafrost microbial communities from Stordalen Mire near Abisko, Sweden - Palsa_T0_3 | ecosystem: Environmental > Terrestrial > Soil > Palsa > Peat permafrost | place: Sweden: Abisko... | reverse complement strand
GCATCGACCTACGTGCTCGGCGGCGCCTTCAACTGCGGCAAGGGGCAGCCCGGTCAGGTGGCACCGGTCAGCCACGGCTGCCCGTCGGTGTTGGTGCGCGGCGTGCGGGTGCTCAACACCCGCGAAGAGGCCGGACGGTGACCGGTGGCGACGAGGTGCGCCGTTGAGACCGGCGCAGGAGGTCGTCGAGGTGGCGCTGCGCGAGGCCGGGCGGGGCGGCGCCGACGGGTGCATCGTGCTGGTCGACGAGACCAGCCACGCCGACGTGCGCTTCGCCCTCAACACCACCACCACCAACGGCGTGCGCCGTGACCGTTCGGTGACCGTCATCGCCATGACGTCGTCATCGTCGGACGCGGCGCCCTCGGTCGGCGTGGCCCGGCGCAGCGGTGTCGTCGACGTGGAGCAGATGGTGTCGGCCGCGTTGACGGATGCCCGTGGGGCGCCGCCCGCCGAGGATGCCGTCACCCTGGTCGACGGGATGGGCATCCGCACCCGGAGCGTCGCCGCGGCCGCCGTGGCCTTCGGGCTGGCCCCGGTCGAGACCGACTTGTCGGCGTTGGGCGGCGTCCTTTCGGGGCTGTCGTCGGCCTTCCGTCGTGCCGAGGCGCACGACGTGGTGCTGGCGGGGTTTGCGGAGTACGGGGTGTCGACGGTGTATCTAGGCAGCTCGACCGGGCTACGGCTGTCGTTCTCGCAGCCGACGGGTGCCGTCAACCTGGTCGGCCGATCGCTCGACGGTGTCCGGTCGGCCTGGGTCGGCCTGGGCGCCGAGATGGGCGAGCTGGCCTTCGACGCTCTTGAGGCGGAGCTGTGGCGGCGCCTGGAGTGGGCCCGGAGGCCGCCGCTCTTGCTCGACGCGGGCCGCTACGAGGTGATCCTCCCGCCGTCGGGGGTGGCCGACTTGATGGGCTCCCTGTTCTTCTACGCCATGGGCGGGCAGGACGCCGAGGACGGGCGGACGGTGTTCTCGGGCTCGACGGGCGACGGTGGCGGTGGCGGTGGCGCGGCCGACGGGGGTGGCGGGGACGGCGGGCGCGACAGGAGGCGGACTCGCGTCGGCGAACGGGTCACCGACGTGCCCTTCACCCTCTACAGCGACCCTCACGAGCCCGGGATCGAGTGCCTCCCTTTCGTGGCCTGCGGGTCATCGAACTCGGAGTCGTCCGTCTTCGACAACGGCCTGCCCTTGGCACGGACCGACTGGATCCGTGACGGGATCCTCGCCCACCTCCGCTACCACCGGGCCGGGGCGGCGCGTTCGGGCGTCGAGGTGGCGCCCTACATCGACAACCTGGTCCTGCGTGGTTGTGATGCCGCAGGAGGCGGCGACGTTGCGGGGGGCGGGACGGTAGATGAGATGGTGGCCCGGACCGAACGAGGGCTCCTCCTCACGTGCCTGTGGTACATCCGGGAAGTCGATCCGTCCACGGCGCTGCTCACCGGGTTGACGCGTGACGGCGTCTACGTGATTGAGGACGGCGCCGTCGTGGGGGCGGCCAACAACTTCCGTTTCAACGAGAGCCCCGTCGACCTGTTGGCCCGGGCCACCGAGGTCGGGACAAGTGTCCGCACGCTCGGCAGGGAGCTCGGCGAGTATCTCAACCGCTGCATCATGCCGCCGTTGCGCATCCCCGACTTCAATATGAGCTCGGTGAGCCAGGCGAGCTGAGCAGGATCGGTCCCGGCGGGGACAGAGCGGATCGGTTCGCGGGCCGGGACAGAGCGGATCGGTCCCGGCGGGCCGGGAACAGAGCCGATCATCCCCGCGGGGGAACTGAGCGGATCGTCCCGGCGGGGCGGGAAGAGAGCGGTCCGCCCTTCATCGCCACATCGGGCGACTGTTCTTTGGTCATGGAGCTCGTGGTGGAGAAGACGTCGACGGCGGACCTGATGGCGGAGGCCGAGCGGCTAGGGACGGTCATGTCAGCAGCACTAGGCGCGCTCTTGAGCGTCGTCGGTGAGTTGGACCGGCGGGAGGCGTGGCGGATCGACGGGGCGACGTCGTCGGGGGCGTGGCTGACCCAGCGGTTGGGAGTCGCCGAGAACACGGGACGGTCGTGGTCCCAGGTTGCCGAGCGCCTATGGGACCTGCCCCATCTGGCCCAGGGTCTCCGGGTGGGCGCGCTGACCTTCGACAAGGTGCGCGCCGCCGTCGACATCGCCACACCAGAGTCGGATGCGTCCGTCCTGCGCCAGGCCGAGGAGTGCACGGTCCGCCAGCTCACGGACCTGGTCCGCGCCATGCGGGGCACGAGCGACGAGCAGGCCGAGTCCCGTTTCGACTACCGCTACCTGCGCTTCAACGATGCCCGACGCGTGGTCAGCGCGCAGCTTCCCGAGGACGCCTACGCCGAGGTGCGAGCAGCGGTCACCGAGCGGGCACGACAGTTCCCCTCTGACGGCGAGACCCGCTACGACCAGCGTCAGGCCGACGCCCTGATCGACATCTGCCGCGGGCCGTCGGGGAGCGCGAGCGGCGGTGGGTCGGGCAGCGCGGGCGGCGGGACGTCGGGTTGTGGGCGGCCGGCGGCCGGATCGAACTTCTTCGTGGTGGCGCACACCGACCTCTCCTTCCTCCGTGGCGGGACCGGTGGAGCGGAGATCGAGCGGCTGGGCCTGCTCAGCGCCGAGGCCATTCGCCGGATCAGCTGCGACGCCCAGGTGGCCCTGGCGCTCGACGACGCGTTCGGGCACACCATGCTCGAGGGCCGTTCCAAGCGGTTCGCCACCGAACCGCAACGGCGAGAGGTTCAGCGGCGCGACCGACGATGTCGGTTCCCCGGGTGTGCCAACAACATCTTCACCGACGTCCACCACATCGTGCACTGGGCCGACCAGGGGACGACCGATCTTCCCAATCTTGTGATGCTGTGTGACCATCACCATCATCGAGTCCACGAGGGGAAGTGGCAGGTGACGGGCAATGCGAACGGCATCCTGCAATTCGTCGGGCCCAGCGGCCGGATCATGACCTCGCGCCCATCGCCCCTGTGGACGCGTCGCCGATGATCGCGGCCACCACGCGGCCGGATCTCTCGTCCGCCGAACACGTGGAGGTGCTGGCCAGGGCAGAAATCTTCTATTGCTGATGTTTGTGCAGCGCAGCGCGCTATTGTTGTGAGCGAGGGCACCACCATTACAGATTTGGAAATCCCTCTGGCTCGAGAGAGTCACCGGCCATGACCCCCGACAATGGGGTCAAATCTGGCCAGGGAAGGAGTGGATTTTCAATGGCAACTGGTTCCGTGAAGTGGTTTAACGGTGAGAAGGGCTTCGGCTTCATCACTCAGGACGGTGGCGGCCCCGACGTATTCGTGCATTTCAGCGCGATCTCTGGTACGGGGTACCGCAACCTCGAAGAAGGACAAAAGGTCGAATTCGAGACCAACCAAGGCCCCAAGGGGCTACAGGCCGCCAACGTGCGCGCCATCTGAGACCGATTCGCGGACCCGGATCGTGAACGGTCCAGGTCGGCTCGGATAGAACAACCAGATTGCAGGGCCCTCGCCGAGCGAGGGCCCTGACTGGTTTTGGGGTCAGTAGAGGGTGGTGACCCGCAGCACGGCCTCGGCCAGCTCCGGTCGGCACACCATGAGGTCGGGCAGCCAGGCGTCGCGGGCGCCATAGCGCAGCGGATCACCGTTCAGTCGGGACGCATGCAGTCCGCAGGCCGTCGCCACCGCCACCGGTGCACACGAGTCCCACTCGTACTGCCCGCCGGCGTGGACGTAGACGTCGGCCAGGCCCATGATCACCGCACCGATCTTGGCCCCGGCCGAGCCCATCGGGTACATGACCCCGTCGATGGCCTGGGCCACATCGTACGCCACGTCGGGAGGACGGCTCCGGCTCACGACCAGCCGCGGCGGGGCCGTGTGGTCGAACGCGGCCAACGGGGGCGGATCGGCGGTCGACAGGGTGACGCCCACCGCCGGCAGCGCGACGGCGCCGACGACGGCCGCCCCGCCCTCGGCCAACCCGACATGGACGGCCCAGTCCGGACGGCCGAGCTGGCGGAACTCGCGGGTCCCGTCGAGCGGGTCGATGATCCACAGGCGGCCACTGCCCGAGACATGTTCCAGCCCCTCCTCGGAGCGCACGCGGTCGTCGGGATAGAGCCGGTTCAGCTCCCTCACCAAGAGCCGGTGGGCCAACTGGTCTCCGGCCGCACCGACGTCGCCCTCGGTGAACGGCCCGGCGCGCAGTTCCAGCAGGGCCCGCCCGGCCATCGTGGCGAGCGCGGCCGCGTCGCGATGCTCGACGTCCACGTCTTAGACGAGCCGACGATCGGTGGCCCAGCGGGTGAGTTCGTGCCTCGTCGAGAGCTGGAGCTTGCGCAAGACCGACGAGACGTGCGATTCGACCGTCTTGACCGAGATGGTCAGGTCCCGGGCAACCTCCTTGTACGTGTACCCCCGGGCGATCAACCGGAGCACCTGTCCCTCTCTCGGGGAGAGCTGGTCCAGCTCGGGGTCCCGACCGGAGGTGACCGTGCCTGTAGCGGTCCCCTGGGAAAAGGCATCAAGGACAAAGCCGGCCAGCCGGGGCGAGAAGACGGCATCGCCGGCCCCGACCCGGTACACCGCCTGGAGGAGCTCGCCGCCTGAGATGGTCTTGGTGATGTAGCCCCGGGCGCCGGCGCGGATGACGGCGATCACATCCTCGGGGGCGTCGGACACCGACAGGGCGAGGAACCGCACCCCGGGGTGGAGGGGGAGGACACCGCGCAGGACGGCTTGGCCGCCGCCGCCGGGGAGGTGCACATCGAGCAGCACGACGTGGGGGACGCGCTCGTTGATCATCTCGATGGCGGGACCCACCTCGTCCGCCTCGCCGACGACCTCGACGGCGTCACCCAGCTCGGCGCGCACACCGGCCCGGAAGACGGCGTGGTCCTCGACCAGGAAGATCCGTGGCCGGGCGGGCTCGCTCATCGGGACGCCGGCGTGCGCTCGGGCGAGGCAGCCGAATTGGGCATGGAGAGCTCCACTTCGGTCCCCTCGCCCGACGAGGATCGGATGGCCACCGTGCCACCGTATCGAGCCATGCGGGCCCGGATCGATTGGGCGATGCCCTGGCGGTCGCTGGGCACCCGGTCGGGATCGAACCCGCGCCCGCGGTCACGCACGAACAGCATGACGACATCGCGCTCGACCTCGGCGTACAGCGAGACCTGGGGGGCGCCGGACCACTTGGCGGCGTTGACCGTTGCCTCTCGTGCCGCATCGAGCAGCGCGCGCAGGCCGTCGGTGAGGGCGCACTCCCCCACCATCACCACCTGGACGGTGACACCGTGATCGTCTTCGACCTGGCGCTGGAGCAGCCCCACCCCTTCGGAGAGCGTCGTCGCCTCGTCGCCGATGGTGCCGGGGGGGCGCCCCTCGAACAGCCAGGCCCGCAGCTCGCGCTCCTGGCCCCGGGCCAGGCGCACGACTTGGCGCGGGTCGTCAGACGAGCGCTGGATGAGGGCCAGGGTCTGCAGCACCGAGTCGTGCACGTGGGCCGCCATCTGCGCCCTCTCCTCGGCCAGGGCCCGTGCCTGACGTTCCGACATCAGGTCGCGCACCAGGCTCACCCACCACGGACCGAAGATGACGACGATGGCGGCGATGATCAGCAGGGCCCCGCCGATCGGGCGCAGCGCTGCGGCGGTCGTATGGCCGATGATCAGGACGACGATGCCCCCGGCACCCAGGAGCACCCCCGCACCGGCGCGCAACATCAGCTTGGCGCGCCCTTGACGCTCCGTCCCGAGACTGAGCATCGGCGCGACGTCGTCGTTGATCCACACCCGCTCCGGCTCGCTGGCGTTGCGCCAGATCAGGATCGTGAGGCCCGCGGCCAGGAACACGGGCCAGCCGACGATCCCGATGAAGCCGATATGGAGGAGCGAGATGACGATCTGCGCGACCACCACGACCGGGATCACCGCGATGAACAGCCGAAGCCCGCGGCGGTCGTTGACCGCCCGAGAGAAGATGTTCGTGGTCTCCTTGTCCAACGGAACGACGAGCCACATCGCCGCATAGATCAGCACCGGGAACCCGCTCATCAGGCCGAGCGCGACGAACCCGATCCGCAGGAGCGTGACGTCGATGCCGGTTCTCTGCGCGAGGCCCCCGCAGATGCCGGCCAGCACGCGGTTCTCGGACGATCGGCGCAGGCCCTGCAGGGGGTGATGACGTCGACGACGGCCGTGCGACCACGACCCTTCCCAGCGGTTACGGGACCAGGGACCGGACGTACAGCTGTCCAGGGAGGTCTCGGCGGCCGTGGTTTTGGTCGTCGTACTGGGATCGTTCGATTTGGGGATACCGCGATGATCGCGCGCCGGCACCCCCATGACCATCAGGGACAACCCCGACCGGCGGGGTCCCGAGCAAGGGTGCGACCAGGGTAATTCCGGATTTCCCCGAAGCCGCCGATCCTGCAGGCTCGTGACATGACCACCACATCGAACGAAATCCCGAATCCCGAGGCGCCGAGAGCCGAGCCCGGGTCGGACACTCTGCACCGGGCGGGCGCGAACCGCATGCTGGCCGGCGTGGCGGCCGGGCTGGCCGAGTACTTCGACGTCGACCCCACGCTGGTCCGCATCGGATTCGTCGTCTTCTCGTTGGCGGGCGGCCTCGCCGTCCCCCTCTACCTGGCCGGATGGCTGTTCATTCCCGAAGAGGGCGCCGAGAACTCGGTGGCCGAGGAGCTGTTGGCCCGTGAGCGAGCCCGCTGACCCCGAGCGGCCCCCGCCGCGTCTCTTGCACGACATCGACAGCCTCCTGTCCCGCTACGACCTGAAAGGACACATCATGTGCCTGCGCGCCGATTCTGCCCGATGGACGGGCCCCGCCAAGACCTCCCACCTGCGGGTCTCCGACTCCGAGCGCAACGAGGTGGCCGATAGGCTCTCCCGCCACTTCGCCGATGGCCGGCTCGACCAGGCTGAGTTCAAGGAGCGCCTCGACGCCGCCATGTCGGCCACCACGAGGGGCGACCTGGCCGGCCTGTTCGACGACCTGCCGCCCTTGGACACAGAGCTGCCGACACGTCCGTCGCGTCGTCGACGGTTGGTCCCGTTCCTGGTCATCGTGGTGTTCCTGGCGCTGGCGGCCGGCTCGACCCTCTCCATTTTGCCGGTGCTGCGGATCCCGTGGCTGCTCATCGCCGTCGTCGGGCTTCTTCTGTGGCACCGGACCGGGCGTCCCTACCACCCCCATCGCGTCCAGTAGGCGTTGGCCGCCCTGGTCCTTCTGGCGTCCTGCGGGCGGGTAGCGTTTTAGACGAGGCGGTCCCCCCGTCGCCTCCAGACCAGTTCTCGGGAGAACTCTCCACATGCGCACCTTTGCCGGCTGGTGTGTCCACCATCGCCGACTCGTACTCTTGATCTGGGCGATCGTGCTGATCGCTTCGTTCGGTTTGATGAAGTCGGTGGGGACCGCCTACACGAGTTCGTTCACCCTGCCCCATACCGAGTCGACCGACGCCATCAAGCTCCTGCAAGCGGCCGCGCCCAAGGTTTCGGGCGACACCGAGCAGATCGTCTTCGCCACGTCCGGCGGGGTCAAGGTGACCGACCCGTCCGTCGAAGCGAGCATCAACACGATGATCGGCAAGGTCGAGGCGCTTCCCCATGTGACGCAAGTCACGAGCCCCTACAGCGCGGAGGGTGCCCACCAGATCAACGAGGACCAGACGGTGGCGTTCGTGACGGTGACGCTCGACCAGCAGGCCAATAACTTGAGCCAGTCGGAGGCCAAGGAGTTCGTGTCCACTGCGACCTCGGCGGCAGGGCCCCACCTCCAGGTCGCCGTCTCGGGCCTGCTGGCCGAGGACGCCAACAAGCCGTCCATCGGCGGAACCGGTCTCGGCGTGCTCCTCGCCCTCGTGGTCCTCCTCGTCATCTTCGGATCGGTCTTCGCCGCGGTGCTCCCCCTGGTCTCGGCGCTCTTTGCCCTGGGCACCGCCGTCGACATCGTCGGCATGCTGAGCCACGTGCTCAAGATGCCGACGTTCTCACCCGAGCTGGTCCTCCTCATCGGGCTCGGGGTTGGCGTCGACTATGCCCTGTTCATCGTCACCCGCCACCGCCAAGGACTCGTCGCGGGTCGGGACACCGAGAGCTCCATCATCAACGCCGTGAACACCTCCGGGCGGGCGGTGCTCTGCGCCGGCATCATCGTCTGCATCGCCCTGCTCGGGATGCTCGCCCTGGGTGTCAGCTTCCTCTATGGACTGGCGGTAGCCGCCTCCATCGGCGTCCTGTTGACCATGATCGCGGCGCTGACCTTGCTTCCCGCACTCTTGGGATTCATCGGCCCCAAGGTCATGAGCCGGAGCCAGAAGAAGAACCTGGCTGAAAACGGTCCTCGGATTGTGGGCGCCGACAGTCGGGGGTTCTGGCCCCGCTGGGCGGACCGCATACAGCGTCGTCCCGCCGTCTCCGGAGCGGTCGCCCTGATCATCGTCGTGGTGATCGCCCTGCCGTTCTTCTCCCTGAGACTGGGCTCGGCCGACCAGGGCAGCGATCCCATCGGGACGACGACCCGGACGGCCTACGACCTGCTCGCCAAGGGATTCGGACCCGGCTTCAACGGGCCGCTCCAGCTGGTCACCGTCGTTTCGACGCCGGCGCAGAGGGACGCCATCACGACCGTGGTCGACGACGTGAAGGATGTGCCAGGCGTGGCCAGCGTGACCCCGCCCATCTACTTTCCGAGCAAGACCGAGGACGGCGCAGACGTCACGCTGATCAACGTCTACCCGACGACATCGCCGCAGGCGGCGGCCACCACGGACCTCGTCTACCACCTGCGCCAGGCCACGATCCCCGCAGCGGTGGGCGACAGCGGGCTGCACATCCTGGTGGGTGGCAATACGGCCATCTTCGTGGACTTCGCCAACGTCCTGTCCGCCAAACTGCCTCTCTTCATCGCGTTGGTGGTGATCCTGTCGTTCATCCTCTTGACCATGGTCTTCAGGAGCCTGGTCATCCCGCTCATGGGCGCGGTGATGAATCTGCTCTCCATCGGCGCCGCCTTCGGGATACTGGTCGCGGTGATCCAGTGGGGAGACGGAGCCTCGCTGATCGGCATCGACCGTACGGGTCCGGTCGAATCGTTTCTCCCGGTGATGCTCTTCGCCATCCTCTTCGGGCTGTCGATGGACTACCAGGTGTTCTTGGTGTCACGCATGCATGAGGAGTATCTCAAGTCGGGCGACAACCGGATCGCCGTCCGCAACGGCTTGGCCGCCACCGGCAAGACGATCACCGCCGCCGCCCTCATCATGATCCTCGTGTTCGGATCGTTCATCCTGGGCGGTCAGCTGATCATCAAGGAGTTCGGCATCGGCTTGGCCGGCGGCATCCTGGTCGACGCCGTGTTCATCCGGATGGCCGTGGTCCCGTCGCTGATGATGATGTTGGGCAAGGCCAACTGGTGGGTGCCCAAGTGGCTCGACCGGATCCTTCCGCATCTGTCCGTGGAGGCCGAGGACCTCTCGGCGACGGTGGCGCCGTCGATCCCCGCCGCCGGGCGGCCGGAGCCGGGACGCGACCCCGAACTCGTCTAGGAGCCCGTCACCACGCGTAGTCCTCGGGGGCGGTCTTGTGGCCCGGGAAGATGTCATCGAGTTGGCGAAGGGTCTTGTCGTCCAGCGTGATCTCCACCGCACCCAGCGCCCCTTCGAGCTGCTCGGCGGTCCGGGGCCCGATGATGGGTGCGGTCACCGCCGGCCGGGTGAGGAGCCAGGCCAGCGCCACCGTGGCCGGTTCATGGCCCAGCTCGGCGCAGAGGTCCTCGTACTGTTCGAGTTGGGGCCGGCTGGCCTCGATGTCCGCCTCGGCCCGTCCCCCATAGCGCCGGCTCCCCTCGCGCTGCTTGCGGACCACGCCGCCGAGGAGTCCGCCGTGGAGCGGCGACCACGGGATGACGCCCAGGCCGTAGGCGACGGCGGCCGGGAGCACCTCGAGCTCGACCGTGCGGGCCAAGAGGTTGTAGATCGACTGCTCGCTGACCAGCCCGAGGAAGTGGCGCTCGGCGGCGGCGGCCTGCGCCTTGGCGATGTGCCAGCCGGCGAAGTTGGAGGAGCCGACGTAGAGGATCTTGCCCTGGGTCCGCAGCACCTCCATCGCCTCCCAGATCTCGTCCCACCCCGTGTCCCGGTCGACGTGGTGCATCTGGTAGAGGTCGATGTAGTCCGTCTGCAGCCGGCGCAGGGACGCGTCGCAGGCGCGGCGGATGTTGAGCGCCGAGAGCCGACCCTCGTTGGGCCAGTCGCCCATCGGGACGAAGAGCTTCGTGGCGAGCACGGTACGGTCCCGGCGCTCGCCACCCTGGGCGAACCAGCGGCCGACGATCTCCTCGGTGGCGCCACGCCCCTTGGTGCGGCCATAGACGTTGGCCGAGTCGAAGAAGTTGATGCCGACCTCCAGGGCCCTGTCCATGATCGTGAACGAGGTCGGCTCATCGGTCTCCGGACCGAAGTTCATCGTGCCCAGGCACAGGCGGCTGACGCTGAGCCCGGTCCGTCCGAGGTGTGTGTAGTCCATAGATGCAACCTAGCGAGATTCCCGGACGGGGCGGCACAGTTCGGCGGCGGGGGCGGCGACGGCCGGGGCGGCGCGGGAGCGGCGGGGCTGGACGGGGCGGGACAGTCGGGCGGCGGGGCGGCCGAGCGGCGTCCGGCGGAGGTCGCCCGAACTAGCGTCCGATTTCCCCAGCCCGCTACGGTGACGGGGTACCCGACAAATTGGGGGAATGATGTCTGAGCAAGTTCCGCTGGTCGACTATCTCGCGCTGGGCGACTCCCCGCACCTCGTAGCGAACGAGTGCACCTCGTGCGGCGCCCGCTTCTTCGATAGGCGCAACGCCTGCGCCAACTGCGGCCACACCGAGTTCACCAAGGTTGACGTGGCCACCACGGGCGAGGTGCGGGCCTTCACCATCGTGTCCTTCGCCGCACCCGGCGTTCCGGTCCCCTACGTGGCGGCGGTGGTGGACTGCGAGGGCACGAGCGTGCGGGCCAACCTGATCAATGTCGAACCGGATCCCGAGCACGTTACGCTGGGCATGAAGGTCCGCCTGGCCACGAACATCATGGGCACGGACGAAAGCGGCACCGAGGCAATCGGGTTCGGCTTCGAACCCTTGGGAGGTTGAGCACCATGGCGAGTGAAGACGTATGGGTACTCGGTATCCACATGACGAAGTTCGGCAAGCACCCCGATAAGGACATCGTCGACCTGTCTTCGGAGGCCGTCCTGGGCGCGCTGGCCGACGGCGGGGTCGAGATGAAGGACATCGGCGTGATCGGCGCCGGGAACCTGATGGGTGGTGGGAGCGGTCAGAGCCTGCAGAAGCAGCTCGGTCAGACCGGGATCCCCGTCTACAACGTGTCCAACGCCTGCGCCACGGGTGCCACCGCGCTGCGAGTGGCCGTCATGGCCATCAAGGCGGGCGAGACGGACATGGGCCTGGCCTACGGGGTCGAGAAGCTGGCCGGGGCGGGACTGCTGGCCGGTGGAACCCGCAAGGAGGACTCGCCGACCTGGGAGCCGTCGGGTCGCTTCGGGGCGGTCGCCGCCGTCGACGGGCGAATCGGCACCGAGACCATGCCCGGCGTCTTCGCCCAGATCGGCATGGAGTACGGCCACCGTTACGGGGGGGCCAGCTTCGAGCTCTTCGCCAAGATCAGCGAGAAGAACCACGCCCACTCCACCCTCAACCCGCTGGCGGCCTACACCAAGCGGATGAGCCTGGAGGAGATCATGGGCGACGTGATGATCGCCTATCCCAACACCCGCCCCATGTGCTCGGCCAACTGCGACGGGGCAGCGGCGGCGGTCGTGGTGAGCGGGTCGAAGCTGAAGACGCTCTCGCTCGAGCAGCAGCGGCGAGCGGTGAAGATCTCGGCCTCCATCCTCACCACTGACCCCTGGGAGGAGGCGTGCCAGATACTGCCCGACGTCAACACCCTGACCCGCAACGCCGCCACGCAGGCCTACGAGCAAGCCGGCATCGGCCCGGCCGACCTCGACCTGGTCGAGCTGCACGACTGCTTCGCCACGGCGGAGCTCGTGCACTACGACAACCTCATGCTCTGCGAGCGGGGAGGGGCGGTCGACTTCTTCAACTCCGGTGCGACCTGGCGGGACGGGACCACGCCGGTCAACGTCTCGGGCGGCCTCGAGTCCAAGGGTCATCCCATCGCCGCCACCGGCGTCGCCAACGTCTGGGAGGTCACCACCCACCTGCGTGGCGAGGCTCGCGACCGTCAGATCCCCGGCGCAAAGGTGGGGCTTACCCACGTCATCGGACTGGGCTCCGCCTGTGGGATCCACATCCTGGAGAAGGCGGCGTAAGGCAACTACATGACCTCCGTGGTGCGGGGCGTGGTGTCGAGGTCCAAGGGCGCGCCCGTCACCCTCGAAGAGATCGTGGTCCCCGAGCCCGGACCCGGAGAGGCGGTCGTCGCCGTGCAGTCGTGCGGCGTGTGCCATACCGACCTGCACTACCGGGAGGGCGGCATCAACGACGAGTTCCCGTTCCTCCTCGGGCATGAGGCGGCGGGCATCGTCGAAGCCGTGGGCACGGGCGTTGGCTCGCTGGCGCCCGGCGACTTCGTCGTCTTGAACTGGCGGGCGGTCTGCGGTGAGTGCCGGGCCTGCCGCCGCGGCCGGCCCTGGTACTGCTTCGCCACGCACAACGCCAGCCAGAAGATGACACTGACCGACGGCACCCCCCTCTCCCCGGCCCTGGGCATCGGCGCGTTCGCCGACAAGACGCTGGTGGCGGCCGGGCAGTGCACCAAGGTCGATCCGCGCGCCCGCCCCGAGGCGGTCGGCCTCCTGGGCTGCGGGGTGACCGCCGGCCTGGGCGCCGCCATGTTTACCGGCCAGGTGGGCCTGGGTGACTCCGTCGCCGTGTTCGGTTGCGGTGGCGTCGGGTGCGCCGCCATCGCCGGTGCCCGTCTCGCCGGAGCCACCACGATCGTGGCGGTCGACCTCGACCCCGGGAAGTTCGAGGCGGCCACGCGCTTTGGCGCCACGCACACCGTCGACGCCAGCACCACCGATCCGGTCCAGGCCGTGCAGAGGGTCACCGATGGCCACGGTGCCGACGTGTGCATCGAGGCGGTGGGCAACCCCGTGGTCTTGGAGCAGGCGTTCTACGCGCGGGACCTGGCCGGCACGCTCGTCCAGGTCGGCGTGCCCACCCCCGATATGCGGATCGACATACCGATGATCGACTTCTTCGGCCGGGGTGGGTCGCTCAGGCCCAGCTGGTACGGCGACTGCCTGCCGACGAGGGACTTTCCGATCTTCGTCGACCACTACCTGGCCGGTCGTCTGGACCTCGACCTCTTCGTGACCGAGACCATCGCCCTCGACGAGGTCGAGCAGGCCTTCGACCGGATGCAGCGGGGTGAGGTCCTCCGGTCGGTCGTCGTCCTCTGACGCAGCGGCACCGGATCAGTCACCGCTCACGCAGCGGCCACCGCCGTTTCACCAGGAACTCCATAATTCATGGATCATCAATGTTATAGTGATTGACATGCAAACAGGGACGACCGCTACCGGCCCGATCGTGCTCCTGACCCGGCTCGCCCGTGTGGTGTACCAGCGCAGCACGGTCGAGCTGGTGGGTATGCGCCTCAAGGAGCTCGGCGCGTTGACGTACCTGCGCGACCACCACCAGGCCACACAGACGGCCTTGAGCAAGGCGCTGTCCTTGGACGCCAACAACTGCGTGCTCCTCCTCAACGACCTGGAGACTCTGGAGTACATCGAGCGGCGGCGCGACCCGATCGATCGCCGGCGCCACCTGGTGGAGCTCACCACCGCGGGCCGGGCCGCCCTCGAGCGGGCTGAACTGGCTCAGGCGGGCGTCGAGGACGACGTGCTCGGTGCACTGAGCACGGAGGAGCGATGCACGTTGCAGCGTCTGTTGCTACAGGCACTCGAGGGCCAACTGGCCCACTCCGACGCCGATGCCGATGCTCGATAACCAGCTCGACGCCTCCGTGATGACCACCACGGCGCCTCCACGGCTCCGAATGACGCGGCGGTCGGTGGATACGCCCATTCCCGACAACTACAAGTGGACGGCGTTGTTCGTGGCCACCCTCGGGATGCTCATGGCGACCATTGACGGATCCATCGTGCTCATCGCGCTACCGGACATCTTCCGGGGAATCGGCATCGACCCGCTGCAGGCCGGCAACAGCTTCTATCTGCTGTGGATGATCCTGGGCTTCTTGGTGGTGACCAGCGTGTTGGTGACGACCCTGGGCCGGCTGGGCGACATCTACGGGAGGGTCCGCACCTACAACCTCGGATTTGCCGTCTTCACCTTCTTCTCACTCCTTCTCACCATCACCTGGATGACGGGCCACGCCGGCGGGATCTGGCTGATCGTCATGCGCCTCTTCCAGGCCGTGGGCGCGGCCATGCTCATGGCCAACTCCGGGGCCATCCTGACCGACGCCTTCCCGGCCCATCAGCGCGGCACCGCTATGGGCATCAACTCGGCGGCGGCGTTCAGCGGGATGTTCATCGGCCTCGTCCTGGGCGGCATCCTGGCCCCGCTCAACTGGCGGCTCGTCTTCTTGGTGTCGGTGCCCATCGGGCTCTTCGGCACGGTCTTCGGGTACCTCAAGCTGCGGGAGTTGGCTGAGCGGCGTCCGGCCAAGATCGACTGGCCCGGCAACATCACCTTTGCGCTCGGGCTCATTTTGGTCATGGTCGGGATCACCTATGGAATAGAGCCCTACCACCTCGCCACCATGGGCTGGACGAACCCGTTCGTCGAGATCTGCCTGTCGCTGGGGGTCGCCCTGTTGGTCGTCTTCGCCATCATCGAGACCAAGGTGCCGGACCCGATGTTCCGGCTGCAGCTCTTCAAGATCCGACCCTTCACCTGCGGGGTGCTCGCCAGCTTCCTGGCCGCACTGAGCCGCGGTGGGCTGATGTTCATGCTCATCATCTGGCTCCAGGGGATCTGGCTGCCGCTCCACGGCTACGACTTCGCCCGCACACCGTTGTGGGCCGGGCTGGCCATGCTCCCGCTCACCGCCGGCTTCCTCATCGCCGGACCCATCTCGGGCCACCTCTCGGACCGTTACGGTGCCCGGCCGTTTGCCAGTGGCGGCATGGTCGGCAGCGCCATCTGCTTCGGTCTGCTCGCCCTGCTGCCCATCGACTGTCCCTACTGGCTCCTGGCGATCGTGCTCCTGGCCACCGGGCTCTCCATGTCCATGTTCGGCTCTCCCAACCGGGCGGCCGTCATGAACAGCCTGCCGCCCGAGCATCGTGGCGCCGGAGGCGGGATGAGCACCACCTTCCAGAACTCGGCCCAGGTCCTGTCCATCGGGATCTTCTTCTCGCTGCTGATCTTCGGGCTCTCGGGCTCGCTCACCGGAAGCCTGTACAACGGGCTCGTGGCTCACGGCGTGGCGACGAGCGCGTCGGCGCGCATTTCACACCTGCCGCCGGTCTCCACCCTGTTCGCCGCGTTCTTGGGTTACAACCCCATCCAGCACCTTCTCGGCTCCGACCTGCTGTCCCATCTCTCGACCACTCAGCAGGCGACCCTGACCGGGCGCCAATTCTTCCCCGGGCTCATCGCCAAGCCGTTCCGCGCGGGACTGCACGCCGCGCTGTACTTCGCCATCGTGATGAGCCTCGTGGCGGCCGTCGCATCGTGGGTCAGAGGACCGGTCGTTCGGGACCCCGACGAGGACGACCCGGTGGAGGAGGACGTGGTGGCCCTGATGGGGCTACCGGAGTGATCGGCCTGACCCGATCCCAAATGGCCACGCCACTGTGGTTGACTGACGGTCGATGGTGACCACTCGGATCGGGCAGCGACGGCAACTGCTGGGCGTCAGTGTGGCCATCCTGAGCTTCGCCCTGGCCTGTGCGCCGATGGCCGTCGCCTCGGCCAGCAACGACCACAAGGCCAAGGGCCACCACCACACATCGAAGCCCAAGGCCAAGCCGAAGGCGAAGACCGCGTCGAAGGGGTCCGACCCCACCAACACGATCTGTCTGGACGTGAAGAACTCGGAGTCGAGCTCCTCGACCCTGGGCCCGGCGATCGAGAAGGCTATCGAAGGCGGTGCAACCGGTAGCTTCGCCTCGTTACAGCAGGAGCTGCTCACCGAATTGAACGTCCCGTTGAAGTCGGAGGGAGCGGCATTGGCGGCCCTCAAGTCGGCGCCCGCCAACGTGCAGGCGGCCATGAAGAATCTCATCTCGTTCGACAGCACGTTCAGGTCGGCGATCGCCAGCGCCACCAGCCTGGCGCAGCTCGAGGGTTCCTTCGCGACCATCGCCGCCGGCGCGCCAGCCCTGCAGGCGGACGCGACGACCTTGACGAACTACGTCACGTCGCTCTGTGGCAGCACCTTGACGCCGACGACCTGACTACGCGGCATTTCCGGCACGCGCCGCCCGCTGCCCGCTGACCTCGAAGGCCTCCCACATGGAGGCATAACGCCCACCGAGGGCGCGCAGCTCCTCGTGGGTGCCCACCTCGGCGATCTCTCCGTTGTGGAGGACGACGATCCGGTCGGCTGATCGGGCCGTCTGCAGGCGGTGGGCGATGATGACCGTCGTCCGTTGGCGGGACACCCGCTGCATCGCCTCGGCGACGCGGGACTCGGTGGAGAGATCGAGATTCGAGGTGGCTTCGTCCAACAGCAAGATGGCCGGGTCCACCAGCTCGGCGCGGGCCAAGGCGATGAGTTGGCGCTGCCCGGAAGAGAGCGACCGACCACGTTCGAGGAGCTCGTGCAGGTACCCGCCGGGCAGGTCGGCGATGAAGTCGTGCGCGCCCACGGCGCGGGCCGCCGCCTCCACGGCGTCGTTGCCCGCTTCGGGGTTGCCGTAGGCGATGTTGTCCCTGATCGTGCCCGTGAAGAGGAACGCCTCCTGCGGGACGTAGCCGAGCTGGCGCCGGAACTGGCGGAGATCGAGCGTACGGAGGTCCAGGCCGTCGACGCGCACCGCGCCCTGATCGGGATCGTAGAAGCGCGCCAAGAGCTTCATCACCGTCGACTTGCCGGCACCGGTCTCGCCCACGAGCGCCACCGTCTCACCCGCCGCGATGTGCAGGTCGACGCCCCGCAGTGCCTCCGGTGGTCTGATCGGCGCCGCGTCGGGGGCCAGCAGAAGGCGGGGGTCCTTCGGTCCGCGGCGCAACCCGCTGTCCCAACGGTCCGGCACGGCCGGATAGGAGAATCGCACGTGATCGAGGTCGATCTCGCCCCGCAACCGCCCCGGCACGAGGGGATGCTCGGCCGCCGGAGTGAGGGGCTCGAGCTTCATCAGCTCGGAGATCCGATTGACCGAGACCCTCGTTTGCTGCCACGAATCGAAGACGTTGGACAGCTGCTGAATCGGTGAGAAGAACAGGTCGATGTACAGAATGAACGCGATGAGCGCACCCGAGCTGAGGTGTCCCGAGGCGATGAGGCCCGCCCCCACTCCGAGCACGATGGCATCGGCGATCCCCGAGAGGAACTGGACGAAGGGGAAGTACACCGCCACCAGTCGCTGCGCGCCCACGCGGGACTCGAGGTAGTCGTGGCCCAGACGACGGAAGCGCTCGATCGTCTGGGCCTGGTGCACGAAGGCCTGGGAGACGCGCACGCCGGAGATGCTCTCTTGAAAGTCGGCGTTGACGATGGCGATCCGTTCGCGGGACAGATCGTAGAGACGAGCCGCCTTGCGGCGGAAGATCACGGTGGCGATGGCCAGCGGGACGACGACCGAGAGCGTACAGAGCCCGAGCTCCAAGTTGATGACCAGGAGCGCGATCCCCACTCCGACAAACGTGACGAGGGAGACCAGCGCCGAGAGGAGGCCGTTCTCGATGAGCGATTCGAACTGGTCGACGTCGGTCGTCATCCGGGTCATGATCCGTCCCGCCATCTCGCGTTCGTAGTAGTCCAAGGAGAGACGTTGCATCTGCCCCCAGATGCGTATGCGCAACGACAGCATGATCCGCTCGGCGGCACGACCGGTGACGAAGGTCTCCCCGATCTCATCCACAAAGTCGGCCAGCGTGATCGCCAGGTAGATGGCGGACGCCCCGAAGAGCACGGCCAGCGAATCCATGCGGACACCGTTGTCGATGCCCGTCTTGACCAGGATCGGGCCGGCCAGGCTGGCCAACGCATCGAGCACAACCAGGACCAACCCGGCCAGCAGCGGCCGACGGAACTCGCGCAGCAGCCGTGTCAGGTTGAAGTTCCGGTCATGGCGCGACTCTTTGGCCAGGTCCACTCGAGCGACGTCGCGCACGGGACGGAGCGCCGCCACGCGGGCCAGAAGTTCGGGCGTCGGCGCCAGGTTCAGACGCCAACCGCCTCCTCCACCACCGCCCGCTCCTCCACGTCCTCCCCCGCCGCCGAGTCCCGCCCCGATGGTCGGGGGGCCGATCACGCGCACGGGACCCTGGAGGCCATCGGCGCCGGGCGACTCGGCCAGCCAGGCCGACTCGGTGGTTCCCGACGGCGACGACAGGGCGGCGAGCGCCTCGATGTGGTCGCCCACCCCGAGATCTTCCTCGACCTCGATCCCCGAGAGCAGCCCCCGGTAGACGGCACTGCGCGCCAGCAGCTCGTCGTGCTGGCCCTGTTCGACCACCTGCCCGTCGACCAGGACCACGATGCGGTCGGCCAGATGGAGGGTGGAGCGCCGGTGGGCCACCAGCAGCGTCGTCCGATCGGCCATGACCTCCCGAAGGCCCTCGTGAATGGCCTCTTCGATCTTCGAATCGATGGCACTGGTGGCGTCGTCGAGGATCAGGATGCGCGGGTCCGACACGATGGCCCGGGCCAGTGCGATCCGCTGGCGCTGGCCGCCCGAGAGGGTGAGGCCGCGTTCGCCGACGACGGTGTCGTAGCCCCGCGGGAGCTGGGTGATGAAGTCGTGGGCCTGGGCCACGCGTGCCGCCGCCACGATCTCCTCGTCCGTGGCGTCCGGGCGGCCGTAGGCGATGTTGGACCGCACCGAGTCCGAGAAGAGGAAGCTCTCCTCGAAGACGACACCCACCTGGCGTCGCAGGGAGGCCAGGGCGACGTCACGCACGTCATGGCCGTCCACCAGCACCGAGCCGCCGTCGGTGTCGTAGAAACGCGAGACGAGCATGGTGGCCGTCGACTTTCCACTCCCGCTCGGTCCCACGATGGCCACGCGCTCCCCCTCGTGGATCTGCAGATCGAAGCCTCGGAGGACCGGAGCCTCCGCGCTGTAGGCGAAGTGCACGTCGGAAAAGGTGACCTCCCCTCGTAGACGGGGCAGCTCCACCGCGTCCGGCGGATCGGCGATGGCGGGCGGGAGGTCGAGGAGTTGAAAGATCCGCTCCATCCCGGCGCGGGCCTGCTGGCCGATGGTGAGGACGCCGGCCAGCTGACGGGCCGGTGACACCATCTGGACGATGTAGGTGGAGAAGGCCAAGAACGTGCCGAGCGTGATCTCGTGACGAAGAGCCAACCAACCCCCGAACGCCAGGATGGCCACCTGGCCGATGGCGGGGATGGCCTCGAGGAGCGGCTGGTAGCGCGACTGGAGGCGCACGGCCCGCATCTGAGAGCCGTAGACGGTCTGGGAGGCGTCGGCCACCCGTTCGAGCTCTCGCTGCTCCTGGCCGAACGCCTTGACGACACGCACGCCGTTGATGTCCTCGTCGACGATCTGGACCAGGTCGCCCTCGCGTTGCTGTCCGTCCCAGGTGGCCGGGAAGACCCGGCGTCGCATGCGATAGGAGACGAGGAGGAGGGTCGGCGCGATGACCAGGCTCACCAGGGCGAGCAGGGGTGACAGATAGATCATGACCACGAGCGAGAACAGCATCAGGAGCACGTTGCCGCTCATGACCGAGAAGAAGCTCAAAAGGCCCTGTACGAGGGCCGAATCGGAGTTGGCGCGCGCCACGAGCTGGCCCGTCGGCATGCGGTCGAGGTTGGCGAAGTCCAGCACCTGGAGATGCTCGTGCATGGCGTTGCGCAGGTCGTACTGGACACCGAGCGCCATCCGGCCGCTCCGGTAGCGCCGCACGTACTGGAAGCCGAAGGCGAAGAGGGAGAGGGCGACGAGAAGCGTGAGCCACGGCCACAGCGACGAGGTGTGCGAGACGATCACCCCGTCGACGATCTGGCGCTCCACCAGCGGGACGATGGTGAGGCAGACGCTGGAGAGCGCCGCCGCAGTCACGGCCAGTACCAGGTCCCGGCGGTGGAGCACCATGTACCCGAACAGCCGTCGCACCCAACGGACGCGGCCGGCTGGAGGGGCGGTGTCCATCAGCTTCCCCGCCGCTCGGCGGCCCGTTGCGCCTGAATCTGATCGATGGCGGCTCCGAGCCAGACCAGCGACTCCATCAACTGTCCCCCGTCGGGCGTCCGGGCACACAGATCGTCGATGCGTCGGACCATGTCTGCCTCCACCCGGGCGAGCAGAGCAACCCCTTGGGGCGTCAGGTGCAAGACGGCTACCCGCTGGTCGCCATCCGCGCCCGAACGGACCAGGAGCCCGCGCTCGACGAGGGCCTCGACGGCGGCGCTCACCGTCGGCTTGCCGATGGCCAGCCGCTCGGCCACCCGAGACGCCCGCTGGTCACCCGAGGCGACGGCCGAGAGCACCCGGTAGTGCGCCAGGCTCAACTCGCCCGAGGCCCGTTCGAGGACGCGCGTGGCCCGGGCCAGGGCGCGCACCGCTTCGACCCCCGGTGACACCTGCGCCGGCGCGGGGCCGTCGGGCCGTACTGCTTCACGACGATCCACCCACGACAGGCTAGCCGGATAGTTCGCTTAACGAACCATCTCCGGATACGGTCGGACCCGGTCGGGCCGGAGCGGATACCGTCGGACCCGGATACCGTCGGGACCGGTCGGGCCGGAGCGGATACCGTCGGACCCGGATACCGT
>Ga0302326_10009725_pt1 | contig 20934 bp, 19 predicted proteins | sample Palsa_T0_3_FD_202264 | JGI IMG/M metagenome (GOLD analysis project Ga0302326, IMG submission 202264) | Peat permafrost microbial communities from Stordalen Mire near Abisko, Sweden - Palsa_T0_3 | ecosystem: Environmental > Terrestrial > Soil > Palsa > Peat permafrost | place: Sweden: Abisko... | reverse complement strand
GCTGATTCTCGTCAACGGCGACCCGGAGGGCCCGACGCCGGACGAGCCGGTGACCCTGGACTTGACGGCACCGGCGGCGGCGGGGGCGAGGACGGTCTCGCTGAGCTCGGCGAGCGCCGCCCACGTGGTCCCGGGTCTGACCGGGTTCAGCTATGACGGGGACGTCGCGCGGGTCTTGATCACCTCGGTCAGCGTGCTCGACATAGCGACGCTCTCGCAGCCGCTGTACACCAGCCTGCCGGCCGGTCCGGTCGCCGCGACGACGCTGGAGTACGAGCCCTTCGCGCCTCCCGATCTGATCACGGGCGCGGCCAACCCGCGCTTTCAGCAGACGCTGGCGGGGTGGCTGAGCTACGTCAAGAGCGTGTGTCAGTTCGTGGCCGGTGTGTACGGCTCGGACAATTTCGACGTCGAGGTGTGGAACGAGGACCAGACCTTCCTGAACGAGGGCAACTACTTCAACCCGGTCCCGGACCCGGGGAGCAACGGCAGCACGACTTACGCGGTGCTGCAGTCGACGGTCCAGATGCTGCACGATCCGGCGAACGGCCTGACCGGCGTCCAGGTCGGCGACGGGTTCAGCAACCAGGTCCCGTGGACGTCGGGGACCACGGTTCCTCCGGGTACCGCGGCGATCGATCGCCATCCCTACGTGCAGACGGTGAACGTCTATCCGGGCTCGGGGAGCGCCGAGGCGGGCGTGCAGCCGGTCAATCTGCTCGGCCTCCCCGTGAAGGCGGCCGACGGCGTCGTGCAGCCGACCTTCACCCCGACCTTCAGGGCGTTCTTCCCGGAGTACTACCTGACCGGGATCCAGACCGAGACGCTGATGCGCGACCTGAGCTCGACGATCGTCTCGAACGTCGATGGCGTGATCCACGGGGCGACCACCCACCCCTCCGGGGGCGCGGCGCCGGCGATGTGGATCACCGAGGACGAACTCGACCAGAACGTGGCCTTGGCGAACGGCCTGCCAGCCTCGGACCTCCAGGAGTTCCAAGCCAAGGCGGCGCTGCGCTTCTACCTGTCCTACGCCTCCGAGGGTGCCCAGGCGATCGACCTGTTCGCCGCCGATGGAGGGTCGTGCTGTCAGATCATCCCCACGGCCTTCTTCAGCGCCCTCGCCTCGAACCCGTCGAGCTATCCAGGGAACCTCGGCGGGCTGACGATGCAGGCGCTCGGAAGGATGACGTCGCAGCTGTCGGGAGCGCGGCCGATCGCCCAGCCCCGCCACCTCAGTTTGACCTCGATCGCGCAGTACGGCGAGAACAGCCAGTTCACCGGTAACGGTACCGCCGGCTACCCGGATCTCTATGACCGCGACGTGCTCGCGTTCTTCCCCTTCCAGGTCAACGCGAACACCTTCCTCGCCGGTGTCTATGTGATGACGCGGGATCTCACCCACTGGTACACCTCGACGCCCCTGCCTGGACAGAGCGACTACGACCTGCCCCCCGAGTCGTTCCAGCTGACGATCGGGGGCGTCAACGCCGCGAACGCCGCAGTGTCGCTCTACGACCCCATGACCGGCCTCCAGCAACCGGCAGCGATCATCTCGCGGGCCGGCACCCAGATCGTCGTGCAGCTCTCGGCCACCGATTCCCCGCGTATGCTCGAGATCTACGACGGTTCGCCAGCGGCGGCGCCGAAGGGCCCCAGCGGGCTCACGCTGAGCGTGCCCGCGAAGCTGCCGGCCGCGACCGCGCTCAAGCACGGGGTCAAATTGCTCGTCGGATGCGTGCCCGCGTGTACCGCGAAGATCACCGCATTGCCGCGCCACGGCTCACGCGTCTATGGACGCGCCACCGGGCATCCGACGACGGCACGGAGCGTGGTCAAGGTGACGCTAAAGCTGAGCCGCAAGGGCCGTAAGTGGCTAGGGAGTCGGAAGGTCACGCGCCTGCGCATCACCGCCCGAAACAAGGCCGGCACGAAGGTGTCGAAGGTCATCAAGATCACGCACGGCCGCGCTCGCAAGGCACGATAGACGCGCCCTCAGCGCTGACCTGAACATCCGTCCATCTAGGGGTGGCCGAGACCTGGCATAAGCGTGCCGGCCCGATAAGCGGGCATGAGCCCTCGACGCCCGTCCTTAGCAGCCGTCTGCCTTGCTGTGATTTCTGCCGTTTCTTGTGCCCTCGTCGGTGCCGCCCCGAGCGCGGCCGCCACTACCCCGACCTGGAATGTGTTGACCAACCCTATTGGTTCCTCACAATTAACCAACATGCCGTGGGGTGAGAACTCATACTGGTTGCAGCCCTGGCGCTCCTCGTTGGTCACGCAGCCGGCCACCGCGCTCCAGAGCGCGCTCGGGATCAACTTCAACGTGGCCCCGCAGGAGGCGATGGACACGGCGGAGTTACTGCATAACAGCGGTATCACTCGCGCCCGGCTCGAGATCAGCTGGAACGACATGGATTACTCCAATCCGACACAGCTCGACAATCCTTCACAGTGGGCGGAGTACATCACCGCGATGAAGGACTACGGGATTCGGCCGCTGATCCTCTTGAACGCAGACCCGGCAGGGCCGACGCCGATGCTGTCGTTGAACTTGACCCTGACCGCAGCGGCGAAGGCGGGAGCGACGTCGGTGTCACTCGATCCGGCCGGCACGTCGCAGGTCGTGCCGGGCCTGACCGGGATCAACGAGGGCTCTGACGTGGCCAAGGCCTTGATCACCGCGGTCAGCGCGAACGGCGTGGCGACCCTCTCGCAGCCGCTGTCCCAGGGCTTCTCGGCCGGCCCGGTCGCGGCGACGACGCTGAAATATGAGCCCTTCGCACCGCCGCTGCTCGCCAACGGGCAGCCGAATCCGCGCTATCAGCAGACGCTCGCGGGGTGGCTGAGCTACGCCAAGAGCGTGTGTCAGTTCGTGGCCGGCGTGTACGGCTCGGACAATTTCGATGTCGAGGTGTGGAACGAGGACCAGACCTTCCTGAGCGAGAGCAACTACTTCAACCCGGTCCCGGACCCGGGGAGCACGGGCAACACGACCTACTCGCTGCTGCAGTCGACGATCCAGATGCTGCAAGATCCGGCGAACGGCCTGACCGACGTCCAGGTCGGCGACGGGTTCTCCGACCAGACCCCGTGGGTGTCGGGTTCGAACGTTCCCCCCGGCACCGCGGCGATCGACAAGCATCCCTACAAGCAGCTTGTCAGCGTCTATCCGGGCTACCCGGCCGAGTCGGGCATCCAGCCGGTCGATCAGCTTGGGGCCCCGGCGAAGGCCGCGGACGGCGTCGTCCAGTCGACCTTCACCCCGACGTTCACGGCGTTCTTCCCCGAGTACTACCTGAGCGGGATTCAGACCGAGACGCTGATGCGCGATCTCTCCCCGACGATCGTGTCGAACGTCGACGGCACGGATCACGGGGCGACCACGCACCCCAGCGGGAGTGCGGCGCCGGCGATGTGGGTCACCGAGGACGGGCTCGACGGATCGGTGGCCGCCGCGCAGGGGTTGCCCGCGGCGGACTACCCAGAGTTCGAGGCCAAGGCGGCGCTCCGGTACTACCTGTCCTATGCCTCGGAGGGCGTCAAGGCGATCGACCTGTACGCCGCCAAGGGATATAACGCGACCGACCTGCAGCTGATCTCCCCGTCATTCTTCAGCGCCGTCGACGCCAACCCGTCGAGCTATCCCACGGGGGCCGGCAGCGGCGGGCTGACGATGCAGGCGATCGCGAACATGAGCTCAACGCTGGCGGGGGCGCAGCCGATCACCCAGCCGCGTCAGCTGACTTTGACCTCGATCGCGCAGTACGGCGATAACAGCCAGTTCAGCGGCAACGGTACCGCCGCATACCCGGATCTCTACGACCGCGACGTGCTGGCGTTCTTCCCGTTCCAGATCAACCCGAACAAGTTCGTCGCCGCCGTGTACGTGATGACCCGCGACCTCGCCCAGGAGTACACCTCGACGCCGGCGGCGGGACAGAGCCCCTACGACCTGCCCCCCGAGACGTACCAGATCACGATCGGGAACGTCAACGGTAATGACGCAACGGTGTCCTACTACGACCCGCTGACCGGGAGCTCGGAGCCGGCGACGATTGTGTCCCGGACCAGCACCTCGGTTGTCGTGCAGCTCGACGCCACCGACTCCCCGCGGATGCTGACCATCGAGGACGGGACGTCTACGACGCCGACCACGCCGACCACCCCGACGACGCCGACAACCCCGACCACGCCGACTACGCCGACCACCCCGACTACGCCCACCACCCCGACTCCTCCGCCTAAGCCGACTCCTCCGCCTAAGCACAAGCGGTTGGCGACACTGACTCCAGCGAGCGGGCACACCGCGTCGACCACGACGACGGCTACGCAGCGACAGCGCGCGCGTGTGGCGGCGCACGCGAAGGGCCAGGGCCACAAATCCAAGCGTCACCGCAAGGAACAGCGCCGGCGTGGTAAGCACGCCCGGCGGCATCACGCGCGACGCGCTCGCTGAGTGTGGTCGCGCCGGTACGCGCGCCGCGCCTTGCTGAGCGTGGTCGCGCGTTGCACGCAACGTTTTGCCCGAATAGCGGGCGTTTTGTTGCGTTGAACTCGCTTACGGCTTCGTCGGGTCGCTTACGGCTCGGTCGGGTCGCTTACGGCTCGGTCGGGTCGCTTACGGCTCGACGAGGCCCCGTCGGATCGCGTACCGCACGAGCTCGACCCGATCGCGCATGCCCAGCTTGCGCAGGACGTTCGCGCGGTGCGACTCGACGGTCTTGCCGGAGACATGCAGGATCTCGGCGATCTGCGCGTTGGTGTAGGCTTCGGCGATCAGCTTGACGACCTCTTCCTCGCGCGGGGTCAAGAGCACGGCGGGGCCGGTGGCGGTATCGCACATCCAGTCCCGGATGATCGACCGCTCTGCTGCGTTGGTGAGGAACGCCTCGCCGCGACCGACCGCGCGCACGGCGCCGACGAGATCCTGATCGGCCTCACGCTTGAGCACGTAGCCCGACGCGCCCGCCTTCAGGGCCTCGAACAGGTAGCGCTCGTCATCGTGCATCGAGAGCATGAGCACGCGGACTTCGGGCATGTGGGCGCGAATCCCACGCGCCGCCTGGAGCCCGGTCATGCGGGGCATCCCGACATCGAGGATGCACAGGTCGGGGTGGGAGGCGAGCGCCTGCTCGATCGCCTCGATGCCGTCGGCAGCCTCGGCGACCACGTCGAGGTCCGGCTGGGTCTCGAGCAGGAGCTTGATGCCTGCCCTGACGATGCCGTGGTCGTCGGCTACAAGGATGCGCATGCTCATTGGCCGATCGTCAGCTCCACTCGAGTTCCCTGCCGGTCGCCCGACCAGATCGTAAGCTGACCGCCGGCGAGCAGCGCCCGCTCGCGCATCCCAGAAAGGCCGAGGCCGCCGCTGCGTGAGGTGGCAAAGCCGTGGCCATCGTCGCTCACGCGCAAGATCGTGCGGCCGATGAACGAGAGCTCGACCTGGACCTCGTGCGCCTCGGCGTGCTGGGCGACGTTCGACAGGCTCTCCTGGGTCACGCGGTAGATCACGAGCTGCTGCTCGGGGCTCAGCTTGGGCACCGTCCCGCGCGCGTGAAACGCCGTCCGGATCCCGGTCTGATCGGAGAAGTCGCGGATCTGGCTCTGGAGCGCCGGCAGCAGCCCGTGGTCCTCGAGTAGCGTGGGGCGGAGTTGACGCGCGAGCGCGAGCAGCTCCTCCATCGCCTGCGCCGAGACGCGCTTGGTCTCCGTGAGCTCTCCGCGCAGTTCGGCCGGAGCGTGCTCGATCGTCGCCTGCAGGCGCAACAGGACCGCGGTCAGCGCCTGGTTGACCTCGTCGTGCAGGTCCTGGGCGATCCGGCGACGTTCTTGCTCCTGGGCCCGGATCGCGGCCCTTCCCGCCTCTCGCCGCTCGGTCTCGAGGCGGGCGATCATGCGCCGGAAGGCCGCGTTCAGGCGCGCCACCTCGGCGCTCTCGTCAGCGGGCTCGCTCGCATCCTGTTGCAGTGAGGCCAGGTCGATCGTCTCCATCATCGAGATCATCCGGTCCAGCGGGGCGAAGCGCCGGCGCAGCAGCAGCCAGTTGCCGAGCAGGGTCGCGACCACTGAGAGGGCGAGCGCGATCAGCTCGCGCCCTCGGACTAGGTCGCCGAGATGCAGGTCGAGGGCTACCGTGGCGACCAGGGCCGTCCCGGAAACGAGCAGGAGGTTGACGGCCAGGACTTGGGCGAGGAGCGAGCGCGACTTCATGATTGCCGAGGATGGGGTCTTGACCTGATATCGGCCGAATCCCCTTCGGCCGATACCCCTGATGCAAGCCCTTATAGAAAGACTCCCCGCACAGCACGGGCTGGGTCTTGCGACGACAAGCGATTGGGCCTGGTTTATCCGGGGCGCCCCGCACTGCGGGAGCGCCCCGGACGTATTCGGAAGTCTCGGCCGTGCACGTGGTGCTGGTGGTTAGAGAAGCCGCCGGCACTGCGGGCGGCGGGGGGCTACAAGTAGGTCAGGATCCGGAATTCGTCGAACTCGAGGCTGTCGACGAGCTCGGCTCCGGCTTCGCCGGGTCTGACCGGGACGATGGTCACCGTCAGCTCGGGATCGGTGACCCGGCGCAGCGCGTCGGTGACGATCACGGTCTTGGTCTGGCGACTGAGCGCGTGCGGCGGCCTGAGGTCGAACGGGTCACGGGGCCCGGGGGGGACGTCGCAGTGGCCTTCGTCGCCCGCGCAGCCGGCGTGGCCGAAGACGGTGAACGACCCGGCGTAGCCGATCTCGGGATCGCGGGGGGTGCTGAGGTTGGCATCGGCGCAGTTGAGGAAGATTCGCGCCTCGAAGCTCGGGCCCAGATGGTCGACGCCGTAGAACACGAGATCCGCACGGGTGAAGTCGGGCAGGCCCTCGCCGGCGGGATTGTGAATCGGCTCGGACACGAACAGGTTCATGGCTGCCCGGTCCCTGCTCGGGAAGAGGCCGCCTGGACCGCGTAGTCGTAGCCCAGGGTGTTGGCGTCGAGCGTCTGGCGGACGGTCATGTTGAACGGCGGCAACGCCTCGTCGAGAAGCGTGGCCGGGACGCTCGCGGAGGGATGGCGGAGCTGCCACATCCGCCACACCCGGTCGATCATCGCGTGGTGGGCCCAGAAGATCGGGTCGAAGGCGGCGAACGGGATGTCGCTCATGTCGCCGCTGGGTCCGCCGACCCAGACGTGGACATTGTTGTGGAAGTTCTCAAGCTGGTGCGTGAAGTCGAGAAAGCCCGGCAGCTCGAGGACCTTCTTGATGTCCTCCTCGCTGGGCAGCGGTGGCGACCCGTCGGCTCCGGGCCGGCGGGTGGTCATCGGCCCCTTGACGTCGCCGGCTCGTTCTCCCTGCTGACGCGCGAGTGGGTCGACCTTCGCCGAGTACAGCGGGTTCGGATCCTCGCCCACCTTCGGCTCGTCGTACGCGCGGGGAATATGCCGGTCCGTGGTCCAGTCCCACCAGGGCAGCGTGACCCCGGGCTGCTGGTCGCGCAGGGCCAGCTCGAAGAAGTAGAGGTAGGCACGATGCCAGGGCAGGAAGATCGGCCGGCCGTGGGCGATGTCGCACGAGATCGGCAGCGGGTATCCGTGGATGCCGGCGTGGTAGTTGTAGCCCCGCTCGTCGGAGATGGCCATCGCAGCCTGCACCGCAGCCCGGAAATCGGACAGCTGGCTCGCATTCATCGAGTCGATGTTGAGCCGGTGCCGCAGCGGTACGGTGGGATGCTGCGGGCTCGCCGCCCCGGTGCTCATCCCGTTATTTCCCCCTCCACCTTCCCCATCTTGGCGGCCAGCCTAACGCAGTTTCATGTCCCGTTGTGATCTATTTGTGACCGCGGGGAGTATCGCTTTCGGGATGAGGGTACGGTTGAACCGAGGCGCTATACTTCGGAAAGCTTTGAATCCAGAGAGAGTTTGAGGAGTTTAGTCATGAGTCCATCCGGCGCAGAGGTTCTACGAGAGATCAAGAGCCGGATCGACGAGGTCGATCCTGCGGTCGTGCATGAGCAGATGACCAATGGTTCCGTCCTGGTCGACGTCCGCGAGACCGATGAGTTCGCCGCGGGTCACATTCCGGGCGCCAAGCACGTGCCGCGCTCGATGCTCGAGTCGCGGATCGAGGGCGCAGTCCCGGACCGCTCGCAGCACGTGGTCCTCTACTGCGCCTCGGGCAACCGGTCCGCCTGGGCGGCGCGGACGCTGCTCGACGACCTCGGCTACGACAGCGTCGAGTCGATGACCGGTGGGTTCACGCTGTGGAAGGACCGCGGTTACGAGGTCGAAGTGCCGAGGACGATGAGCGCCGAGCAGCGTGAGCGCTATTCGCGCCACCTGTTGCTCGACGAGGTCGGGATCGAGGGGCAGCAGAAGCTGCTCGACGCGAAGGTGCTGCTGCTCGGCGCCGGGGGACTTGGCTCTCCGGCGGCGCTGTACCTGGCGGCCGCCGGCGTCGGCACGCTCGGCATCGTCGACAACGACACCGTCGACGTGTCCAATCTCCAGCGTCAGGTGATCCACACCACCGATCGGGTGGGAGTCCTGAAGGTTGACTCCGCCGAGGAGACGATCAAGGCGCTGAACCCCGACGTCAACGTCGTCAAGTATCCGGTGCGGCTCGACGCCGAGAACATCATGGACATCCTCATCGGCTACGACATCGTCGTCGACGGCCTCGACAATTTCCCCACCCGCTATCTGCTCAACGATGCGTCGGTGCGGTTGCGGATCCCGATTGTGTCCGCGGCGATCCTCGGCTTCGAAGGTCAGCTGTCGGTGTTCAAGCCCTACGACGGCCCCTGCTACCGCTGCCTGTTCCCGACGCCGCCACCGGCCGACATGGCGCCCTCGTGCGGCGCCAACGGCGTCCTCGGCGTGCTGCCCGGGACGATGGGGCTGCTCCAGGCGACCGAGGTGATCAAGCTGATCCTCGACGTCGGAGACCCGGCGATCGGCCGGCTGCTCCTGTACGACGCGCTCGCCGCCCGCATGACCGAGGTCAAGATCCGCCGCGATCCCGATTGCCCGATCTGCTCGCGCGCGCCCGAGGACATCCGCGACGACGAGCTGGGCGTATTCCCGGACTACGAGGCGTTCTGCGCCGGTGCCCACTAAGGTTCCAGCTCGATGGCGACCGTTCGGATCCCACCAGTGCTGCGCGCGTCGGTTGGCGGCGAGAAGGAGCTGACCGCCGACGGATCGTCGGTCGGTGAGATCCTCCGGTCGCTCGCCGACGACCACCCGCAGACCCAGTCCCAGCTGTTCGCCGCCGACGGCGGCCTGAACCGCTACGTGAACGTGTACCTCAACGACGAGGACGTCCGCGTGCTCGACGGGCTGGACACCTCGGTGGGCGAGGCGGACACGCTGGTGATTCTGCCGGCGATGGCCGGCGGGTCCCGGTAGGGGGCGGCGTAGCCCGCGCGTCGCCCTGGGTACACTAATGACGCGATGGCTGCCGAGTTGCTTCAGAATCGGCCGTGCGGGGGCCGGTATGGCGACCTTGTCCAGTCGATCGGCAATACGCCGCTCGTTGAGCTCAAGCGCCTGAGTCCGAAGCCCGGAGTTCGGCTGTGGGCGAAGCTGGAATCGCGGAATCCGACCGGGTCGGTCAAGGACCGCGTCGCTCGGGCGCTGATCGAGGACGCCGAGGAGAAGGGCCTGATCAGCCCCGGTCAGACGATCCTCGAGCCCACCTCGGGCAACACCGGGATCTCGCTGGCGATGATCTGCTCGCACAAGGGCTACCGGCTGAAGGTCGTGATGCCCGACAACGTGACCCCCGAGCGGACCCAGCTCCTGCACATGTACGGGGCAGAGATCGTCTACTCCGAGGGAGCCAAGGGCTCCAACGGGGCGGTCGAGATGGCGCTCGAGCTGGCCGAGTCGAATGCCTCGTACTACATGCCCTACCAGTACGGCAACGAGGCCAACCCGCTCGCCCACTACAACGGCACTGCCCCCGAGATCCTCAACGAGCTCGACGAGATCGCGGCCTTCGTGGCCGGCCTCGGCACTGGTGGGACGCTGATGGGCAACGGCCGGCGACTCAAGGAGGAGCTCGGCGACCAGGTCAAGATCGTTGCCGCCGAACCGATGCAGGGCGAACCGGTTCAGGGCCTGCGATCGCTCGACGATGGCTTCATCCCGCCGATCATCGACCTCTCGGTCCTCGACCGGAAGATCTTCGTGACCAATCGCGACGCGATCCTGTGGACGCGCAAGCTGCTCGACGAGGAGGGCGTGTTCGCCGGCGTCTCGACCGGGGCGATCGCGCGCGTCGCCGTCCGGATCGCGGGCGAGCTCGACGAGGGTAACGTCGTCTTCATCGTCGCCGACGATGGCTGGAAGTACCTTTCCTCGGGCATCTACACCAAGCCCGTCGACGAGATCGCGAATCTGGACTCCACCGTCTGGTGGTGAGCCCACCCGGGCGGGATCCCCGATCGCGCAGGGCCTTCTTGCGTACTGCCGGCGTCAGCATGGCAGGAGGCTCGGCCCTGCTGCTCGCCGCCTGCGGCGGATCGAGCTCGACGCCAAGGAAGCTGATCGCGGGCAACCAGACGATCGAGGTCCGCGCGGACGATGTCGACATCCTCAACGGGGTGCTCGACGTGGAGCACACGGCGATCGCCGCCTATACCGCCGGGATACCGCTCCTCAGCGGGCGGCCCGCCGCCGCCGCAACCCGGTTCCTCGGGCAGGAGCTGTCGCACGCGACGGCGCTGTCGGGCGCGATCAAGGGCGCGGGAGGAAGGGCAAATCCGCCCCAGGCGCGCTATGACCTCGGCAATCCACGCGACGAAGCCGACGTGCTCGCGATGCTGAGCGCGACCGAGGGAGCATTGGTGGACGTCTATCTCGACGCGATCCCGAAGCTCACGCCCGGGTGGCTCCGGGCGGACATGGCGTCGATCCTCGCCAACGAGGGTCAGCACATCTCGGTCCTGCGCGCCGCTCGCGGACTGTCGCCGGCGCCGAGCGCGTTCCTGACCGTGAACGAGTGAGCTAACCGCGATGGCCGATCGGGACATTGCATCGCCGGACGCCGCCGCCGGCGCGGAAGGCTCGACGAGGCGAGAGGTGGTCCGCACCGGGGTCGCCGCCGGCGCGGCCGCGGCGATGGCCGCGGTCCTGCCCCCGCTGGTCAGCCCTACCCCGGCGCTCGCCGCTCCCGTGGGCGACGCCGCGATGCTCCTGTTCGCGCTTCGCGCCGAGCAGGTGATGGTCTACGCCTATGAGCGGACCCTCGCGAGCGGTGTCATCGCCGCCCCGGCGGCGGGCGTGATGGCGCAGTTCCTGGGCCAGGAGCGCGAGCACGTCGACGCGCTCTCGGTCAACCTGGCGCGGATCGGCGGCCCGATACCCGCCCCGCTGCGCGATCTTGCGACCTTCGAGCTGACGCTGCGTGAGCTGGGGATCAAACGGAGCCCCACCGAGCTCCGCAACGAGCGCCAATACATCAGCTTCCTGGTCAGGATCGAGACGGCCCTGGCCGCCGTCTACCACTTCGCGATCGAGGAGCTGGCCGACGATAAGCTGATTCAGACCGCCGCCGAGATAATGGCCAACGAGGGGCAGCACGCGACTGTTCTCCGCGAGCTGACGAGTCCGGGAAACGTCAGTCGCGCCGTCCCGACGGCGTTCGTGGGTGGCTCGGCGTAAGCCTCAGGCGTCGTTGGGTGAAGCCGGCCTAATCGAACCGCTGCTGGGAGATCCCGACCCGGCGCGTGAATGGGCTATCGAACGCCCCGCCCGCGTTGAGCCGGCGGTAGATGTCGAGCCAGTCGTCGTACTGGGGGTACATCGAGGCGACGAAGCCGTGACTGCCGGTCAGCGAGTTCACCTGGCCCCAGTGAGGACGCCCGCCGAGCGCGTACAGGGCCTCCTCGTAGGCGGCCACGAGCTCATATCCGCCGTCGCTGCGGCTGAGCTGGATCAGCTCGATCATCATCGTGTCAACACCGTTCATCATCGACAGGTAGGCGGGCGACGCCTTCACGAAGCGAAATGAGATCGGCGAGCTCTGATAAACGTCACCGACTCGGCGGCGCTCGGCGGCGACCTCGATGATGCTCTCGACCGCCTGGATGTGGCGCCCGTCCATGGGGATGCCGATCTCGCACGAGAACGCCGGCAGGACATTGGCGGCGCCGATGTTCAGCACCTTGTAGCTGACTTCGTCGTACTCCTTCTTGATCAGGGCACGAATCGCGCTCTCGAGGAGAAAGGGCGACAAGCTGGGCTTGAGGTCGACGATGAGATTGATCAGGTACGGGGTGAGGGGGAATTCGGAGGCGGCCTCGACGAGCCAGTTGCGCATCCGCTTGGTGAACCACTGGTTGCGGGGGTTCTCGGTGTAGTTACGAGTGGTGATCAGGCACGGGTACTCGTAGTTGCGCTTGTAGGGGCTGAACAGCACCTCGTAGTGGCGATTCGCGCGGAGAACCTCGCCGGCCTCGAGGTCTTTACGGACGTTGACCCAGGTGTCGAATCGCCGGACCTCCCGGAGGAAGTACTTGTCCTGAACCTCGAGCATGGCCGTGTACACGACCCCCATGGAGCCCATCCCCACCACCGCGGCGTCGAACCAGTGATCGTCCTGGACGAGGGTACGGCGGCCCTGATGATGCTCCTCGTAGGCCTGCCGGTCCGTCGGCCCGTCGGCTCGCTCGATTCGGTACACGCGCCCCTCGCTGGCGACGAGGTCGAACGACCTGACGAAGTCGTTGAGCGGGCCGAAGGTGATGCCTGAGCCGTGGGTCGAGGTTGACATCACCCCGGCCACCGTCTGATGGTCGTACCCGCCCATGTTGGTGAGCCCGAGCCCATGGCGGTCGAGGTAGGCATTGAGCTCCTTGATCCGGATGCCGGCCTCGGTGCGGACCAAGTGCCGCCCACCCCATTCAGGACGGACGAAGTCGGGCTCGGGGGCGGGAACGCGCGCCAGCCCATTCGTCTTGATCAGGAACCCGCTGGTCAGCGCGACGTCAGACCACGAGTGTCCCGAGCCGACGGCGCGAGCGGTCACGCCGGCCGCCTCCGCGGCCCGGACGATCTCCGCGACCTGATCGACACTGTCGGGCTGATAGATCCGCAGGGGATCGATCGACTGATTGCCGAGGTGGTTCGCCCAGGTGGTCCTGAGCTCGAAGGACAGACCGGTCATGGGCTGTAATGCTCGAGCAGGTGCTCGACGCCGCGCTCGGCGAGGGCGGCGATCGTCTTCGAGGGGTTGACGCCGATCGCACTCGGGACGATCGATCCATCGAGCACGTAGAGACCCTCGTAGCCGTACACCTTGCCGCGGTCATCGACGACGCCATTCGCGGCATGGTCGGACATCGGGCATCCCCCGAGTGGATGCACGGTGATGAACTTGCCTAATGGGCCCGCGTCCAGCGCGAAGAAGGACTCGGCGCCCGCGGCCCGCGCGAGCTCGCCCGCGACCTGCCGCATTCCGTCGAACAGCTTCGCGCTGTCGGCTTTGTTCCAGCTGATATCGAAGCAGCGGAAGAAGGGCGTGATCCGCATCTGGCCATCTGACGCGTCGCGTCCGATCATCAGGAAGACCAGCGAGTCGCCGATCGGCGGTTGGGGCTTCAGCTTCACGTTGTGGTGGGTCACGTGGAGATCGGTCACGCCGAGCCTGGTGGCGAGGTTCTTGGCGTGGAGGACGATCCGCCCCCAGCCGGTGAGGGCCCTCACGCCGCGGATGACGTCAAGCAAGCCGCCGAAGCTCTCGGGAAGCCCGCCGTCGGCGACCATGAAACCGCCTTGGTCCGTGTAATCGATGCGGCTGGTCATCGACGGGCCAAACTCGGTGCGGGCGTCGGAGGCGTCCGCGGCGCTGGGATTGAGTGCGAGGGCAAGCGCGTCCCCGTTGCCGGAGAAGCGCGATCCCAACGCGGGCGAGAGCCGAGACAGGCGGCGCCGGTTCGTGAGCAGCAGACGACTCGAGCCGAGGGTGCCCGCGGCGAGCACGAGCAGTGGCGCCTCCACGGTGCCCTTGATTTTGTACTGCAGGTCACGGAAGCCGATTCGCCAGCTGCCGCGACCGTCGGCCGGAGGCTCGATGCTCAGCACCTCGTGCAGCGGGTAGATCTCCGCGCCGTAGGTCTCGGCCCTGGCGATATAGGTGATATCCACCGTGTTCTTGGCGAGCAGGGGGCAGCCGATGTCGCAACGGCCGAGGTTCTCGCACCCCTGCTGAAACACGCCGCTGAACGGGTGACGGCGGGGATCGCCGAAGTGAACGGCGAGCGGGAGCCGCTCCGCCTCGCGGCCGACGCCGCGGGCGACGGCGTCGAACGCGCTGATCTTCGGCAGGGGGTAGGGCGTCACCCGCGGCTCGAGGGCATCCTCGGTGCGCGTGTAGTAGCGGTCGAGCTCACTTGCGTTGATCGCCTCGGGCCACGCGGGCTGATCGAACAGTGAATCCGGAGCCCTGAGCTGAACGTTCGCATACACGAGCGAGCCCCCTCCGACGCCCGCGGCGGTCATCACCGACAGGTCCTTCATCAGGCGCAGGTCGAACATCCCACCGGGATTGAGGATCGGATGCCAGAAAGCAAACGGCGCCTGCTCGACGCGGTCAGGGTAATCGCCGGCGCCGAAGCGCCTACCCCGCTCGAGCACACATACCCGCAAGCCGTGCTCCGCCAGACGGCAGGCGGCGATCCCCCCGCCGAACCCCGATCCCACCACCAACGCGTCGTACGCGCTCTCCATCGCGCGATCCTAGCGGCGGTACCCGGCTCGTGGGAACTACCCATTTAGAACATGCTCGGCGGGGCCGATACGAGTCATAAGTTTTCCGCCACCAGACATAAAGTATTCAAGGAGAGTCCCAATGTCGGCAATCGCCGCCCCATGCGCGCCCAGCATAATTCCCGAGCTTCCCGCTTCCCCCCTGTCGCCGAGCGCCATTCGCAAGCTGCTCCACGACCGGATGCTGGAGACGGGCTATGCGCCCGACGACATCGCGAAGATCGAGTCCGCGCTCGTCTCGGTCCATCTGCACGACGCGTATCTGCGCGCCGGCTATTCACCCGACGACATCACCGCCCTCACCAGCCTCTACTAGACCGCTCCGAAGGTAGGATCCGCTACGTGGGTTTGCTCTCGCCGCGCAGCGCCAGGAGCCGATCAGGCGCCAGGCGACGGCTCGCCGACCGCGGGCTCGCGATCGCAGGCCTCGCGCTGTGCGGAGCGCTCGTGCTGCTGTCCTGGCCGGCGCCGCGGGGCGCTGCGAAGGCACCCGCTGCCTCATACACGGCGGCCGTGTTGGATCCCAACGTCGAGGTGGTGCTCACCAGCGCGGACCTGAGCCAGGCACTTACGGCGATGCCGGAGGTCCCGTTCTCGGAAGCCGCCCCGGCCGCCCCGGCGGGCCCGGTCATCGATATCGACGAGGGCGTCCGCGACCAGAGAATCAAAAGCATGGGCGGGGCGATGACCGACAGCTCGGCATGGCTGATCCACCAGCTCGGCCCCAGCACCAGACGCCGGCTGATGAACGCGCTATTCGGCCGGAGCGGCATCCACCTGGGCTTCATCCGCGTGCCGATGGGAGCCTCCGATTTCACGTCGGGGGGCAAGCCGTGGTCCTACGATGACCTGCGCCGCGGCCGGTCTGACCCGAAGCTCCTGCGCTTCTCGATTCGCCGCGACACTCGGTTCACCATCCCCGCGCTCCAGCAGGCGCTGTCGATAAACCCGGGGATGTTCGTGCTCGCCAATCCTTGGAGCCCGCCGGGATGGATGAAGACGAACGGCGCGCTCAGTAACCGCCACGACAGCGGAGAGCTGAAACCATCGGCCGACGGACCGCTCGCCCAATACTTCGTCAAATTCCTGCAAGCGTACGCGCGGAAGGGGATCCACGTTAACGCGGTTACGCCGCAGAACGAGCCCGGACAGCCGAGCATCTACCCCGGTATGAACCTGAGCGAGTCAGCCGAAGCGTCGTTCGTGCTCAACCACTTGGCGCCCGCGCTCAGGAAGGCCAAGCTGGGCACCAAGATCTACGGGTACGACTGGGGTTGGGCAAGCGATCAGATCCCGTTCGCGCTCTCGCTCGCGCACAGTTCAGCGGCCCGAGACCTGGCGGGTATTTCCACCCACTGCTACGTCGGCAGCCCGACGGTGATCTCGGAACTGCACCAGGAAGCCCCCAAGTTGGATGAGATCGTCGACGAATGCTCGCCGGGGATCATGCCCTCAACGACCTCCGAGGTGGAAATCGCCGCGATGCGCAATTGGGCCTCCGCGCTGGCTCTCTGGAACCTGGCGCTCGATCCCTCGGGAGGACCCGTTCAGCCGCCGAACTTCGGCTGCCCGCACTGCACCGGCATTGTCACGATCAACCAGGCCACGCACAGGGTCACCCTGACCCGTGACTACTACCAGCTCGGGCAGCTGTCAAAGTTCGTGCAGCCCGGGGCCGTCCGGATCGGATCCAACAACTTCGTCAACTACCAGTACACGGCGCCTCCCAAGAGCATCGCCACCCCCGGCCTCGACGATGTCGCCTTCGAGAACCCCGACGGCAGCAAGGTGCTGCTCGCCTACGACGGCTCCACCGCCCCGATTGCCTTCTCGGTTGACGACGACGGCGCGTACTTCAGCTACACGCTGCAGGCCGGGGAGACCGGGACCTTCGTATGGGACCGGCCGGCTGTGCAAGCGGCGTCGCGTTAGGTATCAAGCGGACGGCTCGAGACTCTAATCCCGTGTGACGGAACGCAGGTGGTTGCGTCGCACGGCGACGTGTATCGTCTCGCCTCGAACGACGGGCGCCGTTCGAGGCCCTGAGAAGATCCGCGTGCAGCGACATCAACCCGAAGGGGAGGCCACGTGTTGCCGACCTGTGTCGCGCTCGTTCCGGAGCAATCGGGGACACCGGAGGCAGGGGAGCTATTGGACGTCGCCGCTGCGTTACAGACGCAGGTGACCCGGATTTCAGCCCGTTGTGGGGAATCTCAGGGGTCGTGTCGGCATTCTCGGGACTCGACCACGTACCACCCGGATATATCCCCCTGGTGATCGTTACGAAACCTCCCTGGGCAGGAGCACGGGTTTCACTTCGCACCCAATGGGCAGCCGCTCGGAATGGTCGGGGGGAAACAGCCCACCGCGATCGCGTGACGGTCCCGCCCGATGGCCGGGGCCCCCGATGGCGGGGGCCCCTAGCCGGGTTCGCCCTGGCGGCCGGCTGGGTAACGCCTAGCCGGTGGGGTGGAAGTGATGGTTGGGCTTGGGCCGAATGAACGTTGCCGCCCTGGAGGCCGGCGCGCAATACGGTTTCGACACCGACGTCTTCGCCATCAACGTGTGGGCACCGTAGGAGAGCTTGGCCGCGTTGATCGTGACCGAGAAGACGCCATTGTGAGCCTTGGTCACGGTCGTCAACTTGTGGCCGTCGAGGTAGAACGTCACGTGCTTGACCCCGGGTCCCTTCAGGTGGGCCGTGAACACGCCCTCCCTCTTCCCGATGATGCCGGTCAGGGAGACGGACGTGTGGAGGCACGGCGCCGGGGGAACGTGGACTTTCTCCGCGCTCACGCCGCAGGGCTCGGCAACGCCGCTGTTGTTGGCATCGCCGCTGTAGCTGGCGACCCAATCGTAGGTGCCGGCCGTCTTTTCGACGACGGCGGGAGAGGTGTACGCGCCATCACCGTTGACCGTAGTCGTGACCGTGCTCAGCGCGGTCTTGCACGAGGTATCGCTTCCCGCGTAGAGCTTGAAGGTGATCGTTCCGGTCGGTCCGGGAGACAGACTGCCGCCGCTCAAGGTCGCCGTGTCCGTGATCTTGTCGCCCGACCCGACGCCGGAAGCCGTCGTCGCGATCAGCGGGCTGGCCAGGACGAGGGGTGGGGACGGGGGCGGCGTGGTGACCACGACCTGCTCGGACGCCTGTCCGCACGGGTCCGCGACCGGATTATTGTTGGCATCGCCGCTGTAGCTGGCGACCCATTGGTAGCTGCCCGCCTGATTCTCGGTCACGGCGGGCGAGGTGTAGCTGCCGTTGCCGGTAACCGGCACCGTGCCCGTGGCCAGCGGCGTCGCGCACGTGGTGTCGCTCGCCGCGTAGAGGTTGAAGGTGATCGTCCCGGTCGGCGAGTTCCCGCCGCTCAAGACGGCGTCGTCGGAAATCGTGCTGCCCACCAAGACGCCCGGCGAGGCGGTCGTCACGATGGTGGGACTGGCCGGAGGAGGCGGAGGAGGCGGCGGGGGACCCGTGCAGGCCGAGACCGGCAAGGTGCCCGAGAACGAGCCGGCGTTGCCGTCGGTCGTCTGGCTCGCTGTCCAGCTGGAGGAGACGAGCGCGCTACCCGCAGAATCCGGAATAGGGACGGTCAATGTATACGTGGCCAAGGGGAAGGACACGTTCCCGCTCAGAGTGGTCGGCGACCCGCCGGTCGGCGTGTAAACGATTTGCCACCCGGGCGTGTTCTCTCCGCCGTTGCCGGGCCCCGGAGGATCGGCAAAATTCGACCACACGAACGTCACCGCGTTGCCGACGCCCGGAGTGCAGGACACGCTTGCGCTGACGCTATGAGCTTGGGCGCTCGCGGCGAAGATGAAGAATGTCAAGAGCGCCAGCGGAAGTATCCGCCGGCTGGCATGCTTGCGCGGTCGACCGTCGTTGAAGTGCTGTGCGGCCACCGATTTGATTCGGATCATAAAATCCTCCCTCTGCGCGTTCGTGCTAGTGGCCGCCGAAAGGCGCCATCCGTTGAAACCCCTTGAAAGTCGACGCGCCCCAATTCCCGGGCAATCGAATTTGCAGGGCGAACATACACGCCGCTCGATCATCTGTCCATGGCTAGAGCTGCCGCAAGTTAGCCAAAAGACCCGGATCAACCAAGAACTGGACCTTTGGCGGTGATGTGCGCGGGACGGCCCTGGTCGTGGGTGGTGTGCGAACGCCGCCCTCAGCGAAGTGGGGCGCCCGGGCGGGTGAGCCCACCGCCGCGTGAGCGCCGGACGAAGTACAGGATCACCGAGGAGCACGCCACGGACAACACGAGCCCCGGGAACCGGTGCGCCCAGAGCAGCCACACGATGACGCCCGCGACGAGGTTGCCCGCGAGGCCGAGCAGGATCGTCTGAAACACCGTCATTGGGTCGGGACCCGGCAGCGACAAGCGCGCAAGAGCTCCGACGAGGAGCCCCGACGCGGCCAGGACAATCAGATACGCAAGCAGGCTCACGGTGCTTCGGGATCTTAGGGAAGGGCTTCGGGTAGTCCAGGTCTGGCAGCGGCCGCTAGATGTGAAACAGGTGGCTGAAGAACCACTGCGGCGCGAACATCGCCGCCGCCGCGAGCACGGCCGCCGCCAACATCAGGGCGGTCATCACGGGCTCTCCGTCTCGGTGGCGTCGCGAAGCCCAGAACAGGGAGAGCAGGAACCCGACCGGTGGGATCGCGATCGCCACCAGCACCGCCACCACGAAGTGGGTCCAATCGACCGTCCCGGAAGAGCCGCGGCCGGGCCAGTGGGATCGCGGGAGCTCGATCCGGCGCCGGGCGCTCTTCGCCGCCCGCGCCGCTTCGAGGTCGGTGCCGCACACGGCGCATCCCGCGGCGAACGGGGTTACGCGCTGGCCGCAGTTGGGGCAATGGGTGACGGCGCGGGCCACGTCTGAACGATACGGCCGGCGGGTGACCGGCTGGTAGCCTCGGCTAAATGAGGCTGGCCCGAGACCTGTACGACCAGATCGTCGCTCACGCGCGCGCCGACGCGCCGAACGAATGCTGCGGCATGATCGCCACGCGCGACGGCGAGGCGGTGAAGGTGTTTGCCGCGACGAATGCTGCTGCGGCCCCGCGGTACGCATATGAGATCGACAGCGGAGACCTGCTCCGGATCTGGCGCGCGATCGACGACGCGAATCTAGACATCGGTGCGATGTATCACTCCCACCCCCGCAGCGAGCCGGTCCCGTCGCAGACCGACATCAACCTCGCCTTCTACCCCGACGCGATCTACATCATCGTCGGCCTGGCGGACGGGGACCCAGATGTGCGCGCGTTCATGATCCGGGACGGCCAGGTGGCGGACGCCGAGCTCGTGATCGGGTAATGAGCGCGCCGTCCGTGCTCATGCAACGATGAGCGCACGCATCCGAGACGGGTCCGAGGCGCTCGAGTGCCCGACGTGCGCCGAGGCCTTCTCGCCCGACGAGCGGTTCTGCCCGACCTGCGGCACGCCGCTGGTCCACGGTGGCGGGGAGGCGGCGAGCGATCCGATCACCGAGCGCCAGGAGCGCGCACGCAAGATCAAGCCTCAGTTCGCCGAAGGCAAGCTCGTCCACGTGGTCGGCGCACGCAATCAGGCCGAGGGCGAGTTCATCCAGGCGCTGCTGCTCGAAGAGGGCGTGCCGAGCCTGCTCCGGCGCAGCGCCGGATTCGACGTTCCGGACTTCCTCGCCGCCGGCCCGCGCGATGTCCTCGTGCCGGAGTCCGGGGAGGTCACAGCGCGCGAGATCCTGCTTCAGGCCGAGCTGATCTCCGCTGAGCCCGTCGCTCAGCGTGTCGTCGCACCCGGTCGTCTACTGGCCGGCCTGCTGGCGGGGATCGCCGTCGTGCTCGTGGTGATCTGGCTGGGGACGCAGGTGCTGCACTGATCATTGGGTGTGCCGGCACCGTGTGGATGGGGCCTACTTTCTGCATTGGTCCGCGGCGCACGCGCTGGCTAATTCATCACGCCCCCTCCGAGGACCCTCATGACGCCCCCTCCGAGGACCGGCACGTGAGATCGGTGAAGCTGACCTGGATCAGAAAGCGGGAGGGCGGTCGCGTTCGCGCTCACGCCCGATGGTCCGCTCAAGGCGGATCGGATCGGCGCCGGCGGCTCGCGCGCGCGACGGCAGGCCGGCGAGGATCGCACCTGTCGAGGACCCGAGACCTGTCCTAAGAGGGACAAGCGGCGTGTCGAGGTAAC
>Ga0302326_10009723_pt1 | contig 20936 bp, 17 predicted proteins | sample Palsa_T0_3_FD_202264 | JGI IMG/M metagenome (GOLD analysis project Ga0302326, IMG submission 202264) | Peat permafrost microbial communities from Stordalen Mire near Abisko, Sweden - Palsa_T0_3 | ecosystem: Environmental > Terrestrial > Soil > Palsa > Peat permafrost | place: Sweden: Abisko... | reverse complement strand
GAACACATGGTATCCAGCCTGCATAAACCGGCTACGCAGCTCATCCGCCGAGGCAGCCGAGTGCGTCTGCTCCTGGACCCGTCCCCGCTCATCCGCCAGCTTGATGACAAATTCAGCCATGTTCTCGTATCCGACTCGTCTTCCAGTTCTTTCGAAAGGGTATCAGTTTCTGCACTTTGCCTAAGAGAGTTCCGTTGATATAAGGACGCGCCAGTACTCTTCCACGCTCAGATTCCCCGAGCATTTGTTCGCTCCACAAGAAAGAATTGTTACCCAGTTAAGCGCGCGGGATCTGTTTTTGTATTGCCCAATCAAGCCCAATCTCGATCAGTCCCAATCTGGGCGCTCCCACTTCGCCACGCCCTTGCTCTTGGATAGCCTGAGATAGGAACGTCGCTAATACCCGCTAGCCACCAGCCACGCCTCGGTCAGCTCAAACTCCGGCTTTTCTTTTTCCACCATCCGCGAATAAGCCAGCTTCACCAGCACATCCGCCTCCACATTCACCTGTGCGCCCGGCGCAAGAGTATGCAGATTCGTCCGCCAGTACGTCAGCGGCAGGATGGCAATCGAAATCACCTCGCCATCAAATTCCGCAATCGTCAGGCTGATGCCCTCAATCGCCACGGAACCCTTCAGCACCATCCACGGCCGCACATGCTCCGGCACCCGAACCCGCAGCGTCCAATCCGTTGTCTGTCGGTCAAAATGCTCGCTCGTCTCCGGGATCACAGGCTCCAGCCCCACCAGCACCCCAGTTCCATCCACATGCCCCTGCACAATATGCCCGCCCAGAGGACTCCCAGCCGCCGTAGGCAACTCAAGATTCACCAGCGAACCCGGCGCAAGAAATCCCAGCGAAGTCTTTGCCAGAGTCTCAGCCGCCAGGTCCGCGTAAAACAGCTCCGGATTCACATCCAGCGCAGTGAGGCAAACCCCGGAGACCGAAAGTGAATCCCCCTCACGCAGTTGTCCCGCAATCCCCGGCGCAGCCACCGTAAGCCGCCGCACCCCACCCAGATCCGTCAAAGAAACAATCGTCCCAGTCTGCTCAATGATTCCCGTAAACATATCTTTAGGGTAGGGCAAGACCCAGAGCAGAGCAAGGCGTTAGCCCTATCGTCGTTAAGCACCCTCAAAAAGAAATCAAAGCCATGATGGATGTGGTCTCCCCTAACACAACGGCCATGAGCCAGGCATCCCAAAGCCGAAATCTGTCGACCGTAAGTGCGTAAAGTAACGTGCTGGCTCAAGACAAAGTTCCACGCTAAGTTACCTAAAAAAAGTTAATTAAGACTCTGTATATCTTTGGTAATAAACGGTTTCATAAGAGCGAAATTCGCGCATCACATCACTTACAGTCACAAAAGGTGAATCCCATGCAGAGCTTTACCGTCCCCTTCAAGATGCACTCCACAGGTTGGTTCCTGCTGTTCTTCTGTGTCATGGTCGGCATCCAGATCGGCGGATGGCAGCTTAGCCTTCCCATAGGCGCTTTGTTAGTCGCCAGTCTCCTCATGCACGAAGTGGGTCACATGCTCGCCGCGACCCTTCTCAATGTTCCAGTCCGTGAATTTGGAATCCGTTTGGCCGGCGCATACAACCGCAGGGCCTACGCAACGCGCCGCCGTGACGAGATACTCATCTCCGCCGCCGGCCCGCTCATGAATCTCTTGCTGGTATTCCCGCTCTTGTTCCTCCATCGCTTTGGAGCTCAACTCGCCCTTTGCAATCTGCTCCTGTGCGTAATCAATCTGCTGCCGCTACCCTCAAGCGACGGCCTGCGCATTCTCCGCACCCTGTGGAGTTCCAATGCCCCCGGCAGTATGGTTCCCGCCTTGAGCCAGCCTCCTACCCGCTAATACAGTGAGCTAGTCTTCTAAGCTAGTGTCCTAAGTCCTAAGCCCGAACCAAAAAAGCGCAGTCAAATCTTCCTCTCGAGCCGAAGGCCCAACACCTATCAGGCCGTCTCGCCATTAAGGGCAAGAAACTCGGTGCGGTCGCGCCCCTTGGACTTGGCCTTGTAGAGGGCCCGATCGGCCGCCTGTGTGAGGTCGACAGGTGAAACCCGTTCGGAACCGCTGGACGTGGAGATACCTATGCTGACCGTAACGATGCCGGAGGGATTAGACGGATGTTCCAGACGTAGAGCGGAGATGGCTCGGTGGAGCTTTCCAGCCACACTTGCCGCTCCGAAACTTCCGGTTAGCGGAAGAAGCACCGCGAACTCTTCGCCTCCATAGCGGGCCACGAAGTCGATAGTTCGCGGAAGGGCGTTTTCCAGCGCACGGGCAATCTGAACGAGATAGACGTCCCCCAGTTGGTGTCCGCTTGCGTCATTCAACGCTTTGAAGAAATCGACGTCGATCATCAACAGAGATATTGGCTGTGCCGAGCGATTCGCAGCATTGCATTCGATACTGATTTTTTGATCGAAGGTACGGCGGTTTGGTATTCCGGTTAGACCGTCAACTCCGGCAAGCGTCTCCAGCGTTCTGTTTGCGGCGAGTAATAACTCTTCAGCCTTCAAACCTCGGCTTAGCATCAGCACGCTCAGCACTCCATAACAGAGGATAGCCAGCACCACCGACGTCGCGCCGATATAGAAGTGCTTCCGGGAAACCACAATGCCGAGAAGCAGCAAGCCAAAACTGAGGAAGATAGGGCTTCCGCTGCGAACGACGTGAGTAACCCAGCGGGGCGGTCGAGGATGCTTAAGAGATTGCGGAAGAGCCGCGTAAGTGAGAGCCAGAAGCAGCAGGTACGGAGCCGAGATGAACAAGTCCAACCATACAAAGTCATGCCTCATAAGAAGGCGATTGTGAATTGCAGGGAAAACCGTGTTTACCCAAAGAAAGATTGAAACTATGTAAAAGAAACGCCGCTCCTGTGGTTGATCCGCTCCAAATGCGCGGATGCTGGCAGCAATAGCAAGAAAGAGATCGAGCGCGTCGAACACATAGGAAATGAATAAAACATCTCCAGGTTGATTGCTGCCATGTATCGACAAAAAAGAAAAGACAAGCACGTAACAAAGCGTGCCTGTAGCCAGAGAGAGACAGACGCTGACGATCCGGACCGGGAGTTGAGCGCGAGGATGAAACTGAATGGAGACGGCCAGCAGCAGAGGAACTCCGTAGAGAGTGGATAAAAGGATTTGCAACCCTGGAGCAGGGTTGGATTCCGTGATGTTCATGATTTCTGCGCGCAGGTCCAGGCTCGCGGAGGTGGCGGCAAACAGGATCGAGAAGGCCAGTAGCCACCACAACGTTCGCCAGGGGCTTCCCGCGCTTCGCGAGGCTCGAAGGCACGCATAAAGAGCGGCAAGTTGCGCGAGAACGATGCAGAGCGTGGAGTAAGGCGTGAGCTTAGTCGGAAGCAGCACAGCGAGAAAGCCGTGCAGGATCAGGAATCCAGGAGCGATCCACAACACGGGAGATCGACGACCCGCTCGTGAAATATCATTCACACGACAATCTTCCACCCTGCGGAGTCTGCATGGAAAAATCTTTAGTAATTTTCTAAGGAAAGCACACGCGGCTGGTTGCACCGCACAACGCCAGTGGTCCCGATGCCGCTGCCTTTACCGTAGTCGCGATAGGCCTGGCGGCGACTGCGGCCCACTCGACTGTTCGTGGTTCTAAGCCGACTACAACCGGCCTTGGTAGCCTGGAGGAAGAGCAAAATAGTTCAACTGATCTGAGTCTTTCTCCAACGTCACCTCCGGGTCAAAGGTGTAACCACGATCGCGCAGAATTTGAACGGCGGCTTTCGAGGAGGCGATGTTTCTTTGAATCAATTCAATGTATACAACGGGTTTAAACCTATCGAGGAGCCCGACCGCGCCGGCGAGCACCTCGTCTTCGTAATCTTCTACGTCGACCTTGAGAAAGTTCAGGCGCTCCAGCTTGGGCGCGAGGAAGTCATCCAATTTGACAATTCGCACGGTCTGTACTTTGAGAGCCAAAGCGTTCATCGCGGCAGTGGGGCGCAAGGTCGCATTTCCTGAGCTACTGGGCTGATAAAGAGTCATCAATCCGTCCTCGCCACCACACCCCATGTTAAACGGTGAAACATTCGTGTAGTTATTGGCTTTTATTACCTCTAACAATTTGACATAAGTCGTTGGGGAAGGCTCAAAGCTGTAAACGTGTCCGGCCGTGCCTGTCAAGTTACTGAACATCCCTGCCAAAAAGCCCATGTTAGCGCCCACATCGACGGCTACGTCTCCGTGGCAGAGATAGCGCGAGACCACCCCGAGTTCATAGTTCCAAAACATTTTTGCGTTCAGGTAGTAATCCACCTCCTGATAATCGCCGTCACCGTGAAAGGGCAACCTGATGCAGTCGTGATCGACCCAGAGAGTCCGGCCGCTAAGCCTCCGTCGGAACGTCAAGTATGCGCGCCCGGCGACGATGCGGCCGCGACGGCGGACTTTGGAAATGAATGGAACGTGGCTCTTCGAATAGGACATTCTGCTTCCCTCCGATTGTCCCCAACTCTCGATTTGTGCAGGCCGAGGTGGCGTCGACGATTCAGTGAGAACTACGCGAGCAACGATGTAGAGATACCACTATAAGATGAAATTGTAAGTTGCTGCAAGTAAATTGAGCTCCGTGCTGATCACTCGCGAAGCTAACTCAAAACGCCCAGCATCCAGCCGTGCACGGCATCAAGTCGTCGCACCAACCCAGGGATCGCGCAGCAGCGCCGAGACACTGTAATCATTCCCATGCCGCTCGACCTCCGCCGCATCCAGCCGCACTGGCAAACTCAGCCCGCGAAAAGCCGGCACTGCGTCCGAGCCCATAATCTGCGGCGAGCAGAAAACCTTTAGCCGGTCCACCAACCCTGCAGCCAGCAGCGCCGTATTCAGACGCGTGCCCGTCTCCGTCAGCAGCGTCTGAATCCCCTCCGCACCCAGCATGTCCAGTACGCGGACAAGAGGCACGCGTCCCGTTGCAACGGATCCAGTTTCGGCCGTCAATAGCTTCACCTGGGCTCCGCGGCTCATCAGCTCCTGCATTCGAACTTCGTCGCGGCTTACAGTAAAAATCACCAGGTCCTTCTGTGCCGTATTCACCAGCTTTGAATCCAGCGGCATTCGCAGCGCCGAGTCGAGAATCACGCGCAGCAATGGCCTGCGTCGTGGCTTGCCGCTGCGGTCCGTCATCATCGGATCATCGGCAATCACCGTATCCACGCCAGTCATGACCGCGTCAGCTTCCCAGCGCATCGTCTGTACTGCCGCTCGAGAATCCTCGCCAGTAATCCAGTAAGGCTGCCGCTGCGTATGAATGCCCGGCGCAGGCGCAATCCGCCCGTCCAGCGTCATAGCTACCTTCATCTCAACCGTCGGACGCCGGCTAACAATCCATCGCGCAAATCCCTCGTTCAGTCTCTGCGCCTCAGACTGACAAACGCCCATATCGACCGCAATCCCAGCCTGCCGCAATCGTTCAAATCCCTGTCCAGCGACCAGAGGATTTGGATCTTTGGTCGCCGCAACCACCCGAGCCACTCCAGCCGCAATCAACGCCTCAGAACACGGTCCGGTGCGCCCGGTATGGTTGCAAGGCTCCAGCGTCACATAAGCCGTCCCACCCCGAGCTTTTTCGCCGGCCTCTCGCAGCGCGACAACTTCGGCATGGTCGCGACGGTCATACTCATGCCAGCCCTCGCCAGCCAGTTCGCCTTCGCGGTCGAGCACCACGCATCCAACGACCGGGTTAGGAGAACAGAGGCCAATTCCGCGACGGGCAAGTTCAAGCCCCCGCTTCATCCAAAGCGTGTCGGTTACCGGGCCGGTCTTCGTGACAAAATTGGTGTTTGGTAAGCGATCCGGCATACAAAACCTAAGCCTCAATCATGGCAGACGACACGCTCTCATGGATTGCAACATGCTCGACAAGCGTTGCGCATTGCCGCGCAGCGATTGCGCAATGCATAAAGCGGATTGCGCAGCGTCATGCACAGATTGCTCTCTGCAAATGCTCCGCTCAACGTCTCCAGAACTCTACCCGTCCAGCAGGGAATCCACAAAAGCCGACGGATCGAACTCAAGCAGGTCGCCAATCTTTTCCCCGACCCCGACATACCTTACTGGCAAATTGAGTTCGCGCGCAATGGCCACGGCGATGCCGCCCTTGGCCGTCCCATCCAGCTTGGTAAGCACAATCCCCGTCACCCCGGCAGCCTCGGTAAACAATCGTGCCTGTTGCAAACCATTCTGTCCTGTAGTCGCGTCCATCACCAGCAGTACCTCATGCGGAGCCTCTGGAATCAATCGTTTAGCCGTTCGCCGCATCTTTTCGAGCTCATCCATCAAGCCGCCTTTGGTATGCAACCGCCCCGCCGTATCCACCAGCAGCACGTTGATTGCACGAGCCTTAGCCGCCGCCACAGCGTCATACAACACCGCCGCCGGATCGCCGCCTTGTTTGGTCTTGATCAAGTCCACGCCAGACCGCGAGGCCCAAACCTCAAGCTGCTCAATCGCCGCGGCGCGAAAAGTATCCGCCGCGCAAAGCAAAACTGTCTTTCCCCGTGCGCGATTCCAAGCCGCGAGTTTGCCGCTGGTCGTAGTCTTGCCCGTGCCATTCACTCCAACCAAAAAGATCACCTTGGGCGGAGCAGCAGGCTCAAGAATCGGCTTTCGAGGAGCCTCTAAAATATTTCGAATCTGCTGTTTAAGCAAGATGCGAAGTTCGTCGCCGCCGGCGATATCCTGCCGCAGCGCCCTGTCCCGCAACTGCTCCAGAATGGCCGTCGTCGTCGGCAATCCCAGATCGCTGGTCAACAAAGCTGCTTCCAGGTCTTCAAGTGCGTCCTCGTCCACGGTGCGCGTAAGCGCCAGCACGCCTTCCAGACGCGATGAGAGCGACTCGCGCGTTCGAGTCACAGCCTGCTTCATCCGGTCGAAAAATCCGGATTTGGGCGTCTCGATTTCCGCTTCAGGAGCTATGGATTCAGCGGAAGTATCGGCTTTTTTGCCGCCAAAAAACTTAGAAAGCATGAGATTTATCCATCTCTAAGTCTACCAGTTTGCCGGATGGCTAGCTCTAGTCCTCGTCGCGGCTCGGGCGCAGCATCAGATCCCGGATAGCCTCTTTGGGATCGCGGCCCTGGTCCAGAATCCTGCCCATCTGTTCCGTGATGGGCATTTCCACGCCAAGCTTGCGTGCCAGGCCCAGCGCCGCCCGCGTGGTGCGAACGCCTTCAGCCACTTTGCCATCGAGGCTGGTAAGAATCTCCCCCAGCTTTCGTCCGCGGCCCAGCTCAAAGCCCACCGTTCGATTGCGTGAAAGCGAACCGGTGCAGGTGAGCACTAGGTCGCCTACCCCGCTCAGGCCAACCAGCGTCTCACGGCGGCCGCCGGCGGCTACAGCGAGGCGCGTCATTTCGGCGATGCCGCGTGTAATCAGACCGGCAGCGGAGTTGGAACCGAGCCCGAGGCCTGCGAGCACTCCGGCGGCAATGGCGATCACGTTTTTGAGCGCTCCGCCCATCTCCACGCCGATTACGTCTTCATTGGTGTAGAGCCGCAGGCTGCTGCTTGAAAACTCCCGCTGAATTTTGGCCGCTACAGCTGATTCAGGAAAAGCAATCGTCACGGCAGTGGGCATTCCAGCGGCCACTTCCTGAGCGAACGAGGGACCGCTCAGAGCACCTATCGGCAGGTCTAGCCCGCTGTAAACGAGGCACAATCGGATCACCTGGGTCATGCGCAGAAAACTGTGATCCTCCATGCCTTTGGTCGCACTCACGAGGATCTGGCCGGGGTGCATCAGCCCGACTAAGCGGTCCATCGTGAGGCGGAGAAATTCTGACGGCACGACGCAGACCAGGATCTCTGCTTCGGCGACGGCCTGTTCGTCGTCCGTAGTGATACGCAGCTCATCCGGAAGCCGAAAACCAGGCAGAAAATGCAGATTCTCGCGACTTTTGCTCAGAGATTTGGCTGCCTCTGCGCGGTGCGCCCAGAGAGTGACTTGATGGTCCTGTTTAGCTGCGAGGCTCAGAGCAAGCGCCGTTCCCCACGCGCCGGAACCCAGTACGGTGATCCGGCTCATGCGGGACCTGTTATGTCGCTGGACGAGTTGGCGACAGTCTTATTGCCGCCTGAGCCAAAGCGGTATTCGGTGCCCGAGAGCAGCCGCTTTATGTTCTGGCTGTGCTTGATCAGGATCAGGATTGCCACAATGATCGTGGCGCCCGCAACGACGCGGTTATGCGTCCAGGGCGTGGCAAGCCAGCGAGCTGCGAACCAGGCGAAGGGCGGGAACGCTGCCGCGCCCAGGATTGAAGCCAGCGAAACGAAGCGGCTTAGAGCAAAGACCACTACGAAGACTGCCAGCGAAGCCAGCGCGGCATATGGGACGAGCACCAGAAAAACTCCAAATGCGGTAGCCACGCCTTTGCCGCCGCGCAATCCGAGCCAGATCGGAAACATGTGTCCGAGAACTGCGCAGAGGGCCGCCAGAGCTTCGGCTTCATGGGGATGAAATGCTGGAGTCCACATACCCCCTAGGCGCGCGCCGACCAGGACGGCCAGCACGCCCTTAAGCACATCGAGAAGGAATGTGGCAGCGCCGAGGCCTTTGGCTCCGGAGCGCAGCACGTTGGTGGCGCCGATGTTGCCGCTGCCAAGGCTGCGAATGTCCTGCTTGCGGAAGATACGCATGAGCAGGTAGCCGGTGGGGATGGAGCCGAGCAGGTAGGCGGCGACCACGATCGAGAGCGAGTGCAGCCAGACTATGAACGCAAGAGGCATCAGTAAAAACTTTATCAGGTGCGGTCATCCGCCGTAGACGGAGAATTGCAATCGTAGAACGCTCAACCGGTTTGGATTGTTCCACGTAGGACAACTTTGTGCGCCGGTGACTTGGGAAAAATGTCAAGTGGATTTGGTTTTAGTCCAGCTCTTATGGGGCTATGTTTGCGGAGGAGCTTGCGGTGTTTTGGGCATCGATTTCGGGCTTGTTTTCCTCAGGCCGAAAAAGTGGGTCAATCTACCCGACATACAATTCACCCGTCAGAGCCCTGCGAGGTCAACTGAAAAACGTTGCTGTGTGGCCAATACAGGCCATATTTGTAAAGATGATTGTGCGTAGATTGGGATTCCCCCGCGGTGCAGAAGAACGATAAATTTCATTGTATTTGCCAGACGGAGCAACCGAGACGGAACGGTGGATTCAATCTGCGTTCTGTGCCAGAAAACTGTTGCTTGCGGGCGGAGTATCGTCGACCTTGTACCGTCTGAAATCGCCCACACATGTTCTCCCGCACAACGTGTTGCGAGAGATCATGAGAAGAAATCCAAAGTTCCCGAACTGAAGCAGCTTATAGAAAAGTACGAAAACGTCGCGTAACCACTGCGACGAAAGAGAATCAGGTCTGCGAAGGACTCAGCCCTAAGTGGCGTCTTACACGATCTCAAAGACGTATATTCCCTGCTTGGACTCATGGGTGACGTTTTGTGCGAAGACGATCCACCCTGACTGGCCGCAGACCGAGGGCGAAACGGCCGTGGATAAAAAAACTAACGAAACGAGCAAACTAGACCATACCTGCGGGCAACCCCGCAGATAAGGTCAGCATCATAGCCACTCACCGCTAAAACAGATTGCGCACGCCAGGGGCTGGGCTGATCGGAGCACACTACGATGACGACGTTTATCTCATTCGCCAGAAGACATAATCATGATTTATCGATCGATTCCATCTGTACGAAGTGCTACCAGACCATCGCTTCTGCGGACAGCGTGAGTGACCTTGCGGCTGCGGAAGAGAGCCATCTGTGCGATCCGAACGGAGAATTCAACCTGCAACACATGGATTCTCACGGGTTAGCCTTACAAAAGTAAGGCCCGGGCTTCTCCTGCTCACTGGATTGCAGCCAGGGTGAAGGCGAAGTTATAGCAGTGTTTGCTATCTACTCTGGCGATGGTCATTATGCCTGCGAGGCCGGTTAACTCGTCTGTGCCCGAATCTGGCACGACGATGATGGTCAGTTCCGGATTGCCGCGATTCATGATGCCGTTGTGTTGCAGAACGAAGGTTCCGCTCCTGCCTTGGAGGGTGCCGCTCACTTTTTCAATAGCGACGTAGCCAGCTGAACCTTTTTCCTGTGTGCCGGCACTCAGCATCTGGCCCTGGCTGCTTGCCTCCAGATCACCACTGTATTGTTTGTCGAGCAGGAAACGCCCGAGAGTTGAGTCGGATGCTGGGACTGATTCGGGCTGGGTTTGCGGGGTCATCTTGACGGTGAAGTTTCCGGTCGCGGTGGTGGGCATCTGGGTTCTCGCTTTCACTTTCCTGATTTCACTTTCTTTGCCTGTCAGCGATGGAGCGCGCCTCTAACCATATATCTCTCCGCCGGATTTTCTTTGGGAAATGCGAATGGCATCGGATACGGCCTTCTCGGCGCGTTTGGCGCGAGCCTGTGGACTTTGATTGAGAAAGATGGCGAGCAGGTGAGTGCGGCGCTGGATCGGCGTCATGGCATCCCAGCCGATGCGAGCCTGAGGCTGCCGCCGAAAGGCCGCTTGCAGGATCGGCGGAGGCTCGTCCTCGCCGTCCATGGCTAACATCATGCGTTCTACCCATAGTTCTGCCTGGCGCTCGCGGGCTTCGAGGGATTTGGGTTTGGCGATAGCGTCGGCGATGTACTTTCGCATGGAGTAGTTCAACTGCTCGTACCATTTTTTGACGCTGCGATCCTGCTTGAGCAGTTTAGCCAGTTCGGGTGGTAGGGCGGCGGATCGGTCTTCGAGATCTGGTTCGATGACCACCTCGGCCATGCTGCCGGGCGCGACGCGTGCCGCTTTTTGCATGGTGCGGTTGACTAACAGCAGGTGGCCTGCTGCGCGGCTGCCGAAGAGCGTGGTTCGGAAAGGGAAGCCGTTGATGGCGCCGCGAACGCGCAGTCCCTGGCGCACGGGCCACGCTTCGGCTGGGTCGAAGGGGATGCGAATGGCGGTCCAGTAGCGGCCCTCGCTGTGATCCTGCGAGATAAGGCCGCTTTCGAGTTGTCCGCGAAAGGTCTTTTGCATTTGAATTCCCGATTGCGGCGTTTCCTAGACCAAAGGAATTTTAGGGCAAGCGCGCGTTCGAGCAAACAAACGCCAACGCCCGTCGTAAAAGACCCGGACGGGCGTTGACTTCTTACGCGGATAGCTGTTCCACGCTAGCTGGCCTCTATCGGGGCCTTCCGCTGGACGGTCGAGGCGCAGGCGCACGCGATTGCAGATCCTGCATCTCAGAGGCGTGTCGCTGCTGAAGCTGCTGCGTCTGCTGCTGGTGCCTCTGCTCCATTTGCTGATGATCGGCGTCGTTCAGCTTCTTCTGATGCTCAGCATCCTGCTTCTTTTGCAGTTGTTCCTGCTCCTTGTTCTGCTTGGCGATCAGCTTCTCCTGCTGCTGTTGGTATTTCTTGTCCGCCTTCGCATCACCAGAGTTCACTGGCGTCGCGGTTGCTCTGGGCAGATCGCTCGCATGGGTCAGAGTGCGTCCCGCGGCTCCGGCACCTGCACCTCGCGCTTCTCCAGCCCCTCCGACTCCGTGCCCTGCCGCAGCCGGCGGATTGCCGTGGTTCACCGAAGCCCGCGACTGTGGATCAGACCGTGCCGTCTGCACATGCTGGGTTTGAGCAGCTACAGGAGCAATATGCCTCTCGTGTGCCGCAGCCTCCTCTGCCGGAGTTGGCCGTGCTGTAATTCCACCCTGGCCACCGTTATAGCTGACCCGGTTTTCGTCATTGTGCGTGATCGTGGTGTTGTAGACGTTGTGAATGTTTGTCACATCCACGTTCAACACGGCGCGGTTATAGAAGAAGTGTCCCCCATCCCAGCGGCCGCCTCCAAAACCTACGCCGAAGTAGCCGAAACCGTAGTTGATTCCCCCATAAAATCCCACGGTCGGCCCCCAATAGCCGTCATTGAAGAAAAACCCATCGTCCCTCCAGCCCCAATAGCCAGGTGTCCACAGAAATCCAACTTCAGGCGCCGTCACCCATAGCCCGGGCACCCAGTAGTAATCGGAAATGTCGTCATCATATGCCCAGTACCCGGGAGTCCAGAGATAGCCGTCTCCGGGACAAATCGGCTGTTCATATACCGGTATAGCCGGAGGGCCAACCCGGATCGCCACGCGAACCTGCGCGTATGAGGCAGCAGGTAAGGCGAAAATCAGAACCGCTAAGAGCAAGCGAATCATACGCATACAAATCTCCTTGCCAGATCGTCCTTCGATTGCCCGGTATACTGCGCCGCTCCGGGTTACGTGGACGAAAGGCGACGCCTGAAACGTCACCGGCAAGGATGCCGAGTCACCCGGGTCTTGTCTGTCTCCAATAGGTCACTCTTCGTCAATTTTTGCCGGGTAGTCCGGTCCGCTGAAGATGACAGGAGATCGGGCTTTATTCGAACGGAATTCCAATCCGTGCGAATCCGGATTAAACTGCATCTGACTCGCAACCACAAACTGCGGAGGGCTATTCCGATGTGCCGGAACATCAAGATGCTGTTCAACTTCGATCCTCCCGTCACAGACGAAGAAGTTCGCGCCGCGTCCATCCAATTCGTGCGCAAGATCAGCGGCTTCAACAAACCATCCAAAGCCAACGAAGCCGCATTTCTCACCGCTGTCGAGGAAGTAACCGCGACCTCCGCGCGTCTTCTCGCATCGCTTGCAACCACCGCGCCGCCCAGGAGCAGGGAAGAAGAAGCAGCAAAAGCCAGAGCCCGCAACCTCGAAAGATTTCGAGCCTGACTCGTGCTCATCACGCAGAAGTTGGGCTTTGCAGGGAATCTTCCAGCATTGGCGTAAAAATCTAAAAACTTGAGTTGCGTTGCCGCGCGAGCAGGGTCAAACTAGAGTCGTTCAGAACTAGAGTCGTCCGGAACTAGATTCGTTCGGAACCAGACGCGTCTGAAAGTTTTTGAGCGGGAGAGTGAGTTATGCGTGTGAGCGTATGGAGTGCATTGGCGGCGTTCGCGGTTGGTAGTTTGGCGACCGTCGGCATTAGCCAGGCGCCTGTCTCAGGCATAGGCAGTGGACACCGCGGGAGCCAACCTTACACTGCGCAGTTCAAGATCACCTCGGAACGGACTCTGGCCAACGGGACAACTATCACTCGCGAGTCAACGGAGTTAGTTGCCGTGGACCCGGAAGGCCGCCGATTGAACGTAACAACCACTCAGGGAACCGGGGAGACACCGGAGCGGGCGATGTATCGCCTCAATGATCCAGTAGCGAGAACCAATGCCAACTGGAGCGTTCCTGGCAAGAGCGTCACGGTGACGAAGATGCCGCCTCTTCCCGAGCCAGGCCAGGCGCGGACGGGTTGCTGGTCGAGTTCCACAGTGGTGACTAACTCCGTGGCGGGCCCTGATGATCGGACAGGTGGAATTTCGATAGTGGCTGGCGGTATTGGCGGCGGTGCGGGATCAGCCTCAGTAGGGACGCAGGTCAGGGCTGCCAATCAGGAGACAACTCGGGAGGATTTGGGAACACAGACTATTCAAGGGCTGGTAACCAAGGGGACGCGGACCACGCGTACGACTCCCGCAGGCGCTATCGGCAACGATGCTCCGATCGTGCGCACCACGGAAACTTGGCTCGCACATTCGCCGACGTTGGTAGTCCGCGAAGTGACGGACGATCCTGAAAGCGGCAAACGGACGAAGGAACTGGTGGAATTCAGCCAGGGAGCACCGGACCCGGCCAGCTTTCAGTTTCCTGAAGGCTACGAAGTCCGAACTGTGGAGATGCACCAAGTCGCCTGCCAAAACTGACGAGCTTGCCACTGACCATTTTGCCGTCCATGCGAGCCGGCGGCAGCCGCCGTTTAGACTAGAGTCTTATGGCGGACGAAAAAGAACTGCGTTACGACCCGGCTGCGATTGAGCCCAAGTGGCAGGCGCGCTGGGGGGCGAATCCCGCGCTTTATGCGGCGGAGCCGGCGACAACCGACAAGCCGAAATATTACGTGCTGGAGATGCTGCCCTACCCCAGCGGCCAGTTGCACATAGGCCATGTGCGCAACTATTCGATTGGCGACGCGCTTGCTCGCTACATGTGGATGCAGGGCTACAACGTGCTGCATCCGATGGGCTGGGACGCCTTTGGCCTGCCGGCGGAAAATGCAGCGCTCAAGAACAACACCCCTCCGCGCCAGTGGACTCTGCAGAACATTGCCGCAATGAAGCGGCAGATGCAGCGGCTCGGCTTGGGCTACGACTGGGCCAACGAAGTCACCACCTGCCTGCCCGATTATTACCGCTGGAACCAGTGGTTTTTCCTGAGGATGTATGAGCGTGGCCTCGCCTACCGCAAGCAGTCCAAGGTGAACTGGTGCTCGCTCTGCGCCACGGTGCTGGCCAACGAGCAGGTGATAGACGGCTGCTGCTGGCGGCATGAAGATAATCCGGTTGAGCAGCGCAATCTGGAGCAGTGGTTCTACCGCATCACGCGTTACGCGCAGGAACTGCTCGAAGGACTGGACAGCTTACCGGGCTGGCCGGAAAAAGTCCGCACCATGCAGCGCAACTGGATTGGCCGCAGCGAAGGCACTGAGATTGACTTCGGGGTTGCGGGGTTCGACAGCGGAAAGATCCGAGTGTTCACGACGCGCGTCGATACGATCTTTGGCGCGACGAGCGTGCAGCTAGCGCCGGAGCATCCGCTGGTCGAGAAGTTGGTTGAAGGCAACCACGCGTTGGCGGAAGAAATTGCGGCCATGATCGACCAGCAGAAGACGGCTCGCGAGGCGGGCGATCTGGGTGCTGTTGAGAAACGGGGCATTGCCACCGGGCAGTATGCGATCAATCCATACAGCGGCGAGCTCGTGCCGATTTGGGTAGCAAATTACGTCCTGATGGAGTACGGCACCGGGGCGATCATGAGCGTGCCGGGGCACGATGAGCGCGACTTCGAGTTTGCGAACAAGTATGGGATCGAAGTGCGGCAGGTGATTGCGCCTGCGGAGGGTTCGGGCGAGGCTTTCGCGTTGCCATTCATCTCGGAAGACGGAATTCTGGTGAACTCAGGCGAGTTCGACGGATTGAGCTGTGCCGAGGCTCAGACTAAGCTTCAACAGATCGCCGCGGCTGGAGGATTCGGCGAGCCGAAGGTGACCTTCCGGCTGCGCGACTGGGGCGTGAGCCGACAGCGCTATTGGGGCACGCCGATTCCGATGGTGAACTGTCCTGAGCACGGGCTGGTTCCTGTGCCCGACGATCAGCTTCCGGTGCTTTTGCCGGAGCAGATTGAGATTACCCAGGAAGGCGGTTCGCCGCTGGCTCGCGTGCCGGAGTTCTACAACACAAGCTGCCCCATCTGTGATGGCCCGGCCACGCGCGAGACTGACACGATGGACACGTTTGTCGATTCGAGTTGGTATTTCTACCGCTATACGGACGCGAAAAACTCCGCCGCGCCGTTTTCAAGCGCAGTTGCGAAATATTGGTTTCCCATCGACCAGTACATCGGCGGGGTCGAACATGCGATTCTGCACCTGATCTATTCGCGCTTCTGGACCAAAGTGATGCGCGACCTGGGTTTGATCGTGAATGACGAGCCTGCGCGGCGGTTGTTCACCCAGGGCATGGTGATCAAAGACGGCGCAAAAATGTCCAAATCCAGGGGCAATGTCGTCTCGCCGGATGATATGGTGGCTCGTTACGGGGCCGACGCCACGCGGATGTATGCGCTTTTTGCCGCGCCGCCAGACCGCGACCTGGATTGGCAGGAAGACGGCGTTGCCGGTATCAGCCGCTTTCTGAGCCGTGTGTTCAGGCTGGTGACCCGGTTTGCTCCGATCGGTGCAACAGCGAAGGTAAAGAGGACTGCGCCGCCTGCTGGAGTTTCACTCAGGCTGCTCAGGAAGCTCCACCAGACGATTGCCAAGATCACGCTTGATTTTGCCGGACGCTGGCATTTCAACACTTCCATCGCAGCCATTATGGAGCTTGTAAACGAACTCGTCGCAGCGGAGGCTGCGCTTGGCTCGGGTGAGGTTCCGGCGCCGGTTGTGGCCGAACTGCTGCAATCCTTGATCCTGATGCTGGCGCCATTTGCACCGTTTCTTTCGGCGGAGTTGTGGGCTGAGCTTGGCGGCGAAGGCGAGATTTTGCGCGCTTCCTGGCCTGTCTCAGACCCTGCGCTGGCCAAAGAGGACGAGATCCAGATTCCTGTTCAGATCAACGGCAAGCTGCGCGCGGTCATCTGCGTCCCAGCCGATGCGGACAACGCGACAATCGAGGCGGCAGCGCTGGCTCATGAAAAGATCACCGAATGGCTTGCGGGCAAGACGCCGCTCAAGATCATCATCGTGCCCGGCAAGCTGGTGAATCTGGTGGTGAAGTAGTGCCAAAGGCGGCTGATCTGTACGGGGATTCCGTCCAGCAGAGGAAGCTTCGCGCCACGCAAACGCTGATCAGTCACATGGATTTCTGCTGGCAGCGCCCTTCACTCACTACGATTGAAGTGGCGTGGCGCTGGCTCTTCGGCATACCATTTCTCGCGCTGGTTTGGCTCCAGGCGCAGCGGATTCTGGTGCAGATTCCTCCTGCATCCGTCGGTCTGGATCGCGTTGAGTTGCAGAATCCGTGGCTCTCGTCGGTGCTGCTGGCTGAGGCGATTTCTCACTATGAGCCAGCCGTAGCCGCGGTTCTGCGTTGGCTACTGCCGCTGAGCGTGGTGGCCTGGGCTATCGTCTCGGGATTGGGCCGAACGCTTGTTCTCACGCGAATGAATGCCCTCGACCCAGTCGCCGGCCGGCCTCGGCGGCATTTCCTGCGCCGTCTTCCCGGCTACATGGGATTGCAGGGACTATGGATGCTGGCGCTGCTTGCTTGTCTCTGGTGCTGGTATCGCGCGGTCGGCTGGGCATCTGCGGCGTACATCACAACCGGCGCACAGCCGGATCTGGTCGGTTACCTCTGCTGGCTGATCTTCTTCTCGCTGGGCATTTATACGCTGTGGGCGCTTCTGAGTTGGACTCTGGCGATGGCCCCGGTGGTGCTATTTCTCGAAGAAGAGGTTCGGCCCGGTGCGGCGGTGCGAGCACTCTTTCACAGCTTCAACCTCGGCAAAGCGCTCTCTGGAAAGCTGCTGGAGGTCAGCCTGGTGCTGGCGATTGTCAAGATCATGCTTATCGTGCTGGATATGGTGTTTTCCGCCGCGCCACTGCCCTTTGCCGACGAGTTCGGTCCCGGCGCGTTGCATGTGCTCTATGTAGCGGTTGCAGTCGCGTTCCTGCTGGCGAATGATTATTTCCATGTGGTGCGGTTGAGGAGCTTCGTGGCGTTCTGGCGGTATTACCGGGACGCAAGAAACGCGTCGTAGATCGTCCAGGAGCTGGGCAGATTGCTCCTCATTGCTCTTGTCATTTCGTCCGTTCCCCTGCCACACTAGGGAGTGGACACCCAAAGTATCGTCATCCTGGACTTCGGCTCGCAGTATACGCAGCTGATCGCACGCCGTATTCGTGAATTCAATGTTTTCTCCGCGGTGCTGCCCTGTACGGCTTCGATTGCAGAGATTCAAGCTTATGCACCGATCGGCATCATCCTGTCGGGCGGTCCGAGCTCGGTGTATGACGCAGACGCACCCAACGCTGACCCGGCAATTCTGGCGCTCGGTTTGCCGGTTCTGGGCATCTGCTACGGGCTTCAATTCATTGCATATCATCTGGGCGGCAAGGTCGTCTCTGCCGACAAGCGCGAATACGGTCATGCGGAAGTAACTATCGAGGATGCGGCGACTCCGTTATTTGCCGGACTGCCTGCGACGTTGCAAGTCTGGATGAGCCATGGAGATGAGGCGCTGGAGCTGCCTGCGGGCTTTCATCGCACAGCGGTTACTTCGAATGCGCTGGCTGGGATCGCCAACGAAGAGAGCAAGATCTGGGCAGTGCAATTTCATCCAGAGGTGCATCACACGCCTCTTGGCCGCGAAGTGCTGCGCAATTTTGTATTCGGCATTTGCGGAGCGCGCGGGGACTGGACTGCCGCGCACTTCATCGAGTCCACCGTCGCCAGCATTCGAGAAAAAGTTGGCACTGGCCACGTGCTCTGCGCACTTTCCGGAGGTGTGGATTCTTCAGTGGCTGCGGTGCTTGTGCATCGCGCAATTGGCGATCAGCTTACCTGCGTCTTCGTGAACAATGGCGTTTTGCGCAAGAACGAGTTTGCTCAGGTCACTCAGAATCTGCGCGACAAACTCGGGCTGAATCTTGTTCCGGTCGATGCAAGCGAACGCTTTCTGGAAAAGCTGGCTGGAGTCACCGATCCTGAGACAAAGCGCAAGGCTATTGGCCGCGAATTCATTGCTGTATTTGACGATGAGGCCAGCCGCATCGCAGAGCAGACGGGAGGCGTCGACTGGCTTGTGCAGGGCACGCTCTATCCAGATGTCATTGAGTCCTCCAGCGTGCGCGGCCCTTCGCAGACGATCAAGAGCCATCACAACGTAGGCGGTTTGCCTGAGAACATGAAGATGAAGCTGATCGAGCCGTTACGCGATCTCTTCAAGGACGAAGTACGCCGCATTGGGCGCGATCTGGGCATGCCGGAAGATATTTTGGGCCGGCAACCCTTTCCAGGGCCTGGACTGGCGGTGCGCATTCTGGGCGAAGTTACAGCGGAGCGCGTAGCCATTCTGCAAGAGGCGGACGACATCGTCGTCAGCGAGATTAAAGCTGCCGGGCTCTACTCACGGGTTTGGCAAAGCTTTGCGGTATTACTACCCGTACGCAGCGTTGGCGTGATGGGGGATCAGCGGACTTACGCCAACACATGCGCGATTCGCGCTGTCCATTCAGAGGATGGTATGACAGCGGATTGGGTGCCACTGCCGTACGAGGTGCTTAAGCGCATTTCCAGCCGCATTGTGAACGAGGTGCGAGGCATCAATCGCGTGGTTTACGACATTACTTCGAAGCCGCCCGGCACGATCGAATGGGAATAGAGATGGTCATCGTCAGCCATCCTACCGGCAATGCAAACGTATCGGCCGTGGTAAGCGCCTTGCATGAGGCGGAGTTACTCACGGCATTTTATACATGCATCTTTTGGAGGCCGGAGAGTGCGCTGGCGAGGCTTGTCCCTGGCGCTCTGCGGGTCATGTTGGAGCGGCGCGCGCGCATGCAGTTACCTGCGGAGTTCGTCCGCACGCGTCCAGCTCGCGAGTTGATTCGCAACCTGCTGATTCGGGCAGGGAAGAAGCATCTCATCTCCGCTGAAACCAATCCGTTTTCGATTGATGGTGTGTATCGGGATCTGGATGCTTACCTTGCCCATAGCCTGCATAAGTACCCATCTGTTCGCGCTGTCTATGCCTATGAAGATGGAGCGTTGCATCACTTTCGCAAGGCGCGCGAGCTAGGCATCCACAGAATTTACGATCTACCAATTGGCTACTGGCGCGCGAACAGGAAAATCTCTGCCGAAGAGGCTGAGTTACAGCCTGCATGGAAGGGGACACTCAACGCGCTCTCGGACAGCGATGCCAAATGCTCACTCAAAGATCAGGAATTGGAGTTAGCGGACACGGTTATTGTACCCAGTAACTTCGTCAGGAAGACGCTGGAGATGTATCTCGGCAGCGCGAAGAAGATTATCGTTAATCCCTTCGGCGTTCCCGCGAAGATTTCTGCGCCACACCAGCTAACCAATCGCGATCAGCCGCTGCGGGTTCTCTACGTAGGATCACTTACGCAGCGGAAGGGGATTTCTTATTTATTTGATGCCGTTGAAAAGGCTGGAAAGGCTGTCACACTGACAATAATTGGCCGCAAAGTAGGGCAATCGTCGGCTCTCGATCAAAAATGTGAAGAGCACCGCTGGCTGCCGTCTCTGCCGCACTCTGAGATACTGGCCGAGATGCGGCAGCATGATGTGTTTGTCTTTCCATCGCTGTTCGAGGGCCTGGCTCTGGTAATTGGAGAAGCCATTTCTCAGGGCCTTCCGGCGATAACTACTCCTAACTCAGGGGGTCCAGACATACTGCGCGACGGAGTCGACGGCTTCATTGTTCCTATTCGAGATTCCGATGCGATAACCGAGCGTCTGATTCAGTTGTCTGAGGACCGAGCGCTACTCAAGCAGATGAGCGATTCGGCCCTTGAGCGGGCTGCGCAGCTGGATTGGCGAAGCTGCAAAGATCGCACGGTCATGGCCGTTCGGGAAGCACTTGCTCGAAACTGAATGGATCCGACAGCGTGGATTGCAGCATGAAAATGATCAGTGCTTCCTTTCGAGTCTGAGATCAACATCGACCGTACGCGCATCGTCGTGCAGATTGAGTGAATAAGACAAGTTAGCGGATGCAAAGACTCGTTCGAGCGCCGGATTGACGTCGTGGGTGGCAGTCAGGCTCAGAATGGCTCCTTCGTTGAATGAGGCTCCGGCGGGCACTTTCCACGCGGCTACAATGGCCGCTCGCAGGTCTTCGCTCACGTTCTCAACTTTGAATTGGCCCATTGTGTAGACAGGCCCCCGCTCTGCGGTAACCGTGTAGCTCGCCGTCCCCTGTGCATGATCGAGTGCGACAGAGGGAACGACACGTACTCGCATATAGCCCTTGTTGTGATATTGGCGCGTCAAGAACGCCCAGTTTCCGCGCAGCTTCTCCAGCGAAACAACATCTCCTGCGTGCAATCCCGACTGCTTGTCGAATGCTGCCTGCGTCACGATCAGATCCGGAGCCAGTTGCACGCCCGCGAGCTTGTATTGCGGTCCTTCGGTTAAAGTCACCGTGAACGGAATATGCATGCCGTCAGTACCGACGATCGCAGTCCCAGGGACGGCATGGACGCTCAAGTCGAGATAGCCCTGTTCGCCATAGAAGTTGCCGAGTGCCGTCTCGAGTTGGCTCACGCTGCCGTCTGTGCTGTAAGCGGAGCCAACGAGCTTGGCTGCTGCGAGACGGGC
>Ga0302326_10009722_pt1 | contig 20936 bp, 20 predicted proteins | sample Palsa_T0_3_FD_202264 | JGI IMG/M metagenome (GOLD analysis project Ga0302326, IMG submission 202264) | Peat permafrost microbial communities from Stordalen Mire near Abisko, Sweden - Palsa_T0_3 | ecosystem: Environmental > Terrestrial > Soil > Palsa > Peat permafrost | place: Sweden: Abisko... | reverse complement strand
AGGTTCCCGTCGGCCTCGTCGATGACCAGGTCCAGGTACTCGCGCGCCCCGGCCAGGTAGTCGACCAGGTCCGGCACATCGGGGTCGAAGCTGGCGAACACGAAGCCGCGGTAGCTCTGGCTGCGGGCCACGTGGGCCAGGCCGAGCGAGGCCATGTCGAGATCCTCGCCATAGGCGTCCCGGCCGGGCACGCCGACCAGCGTGCCCTCGCTGTCGAAGGACCAGGCGTGGTAGAAGCACTGGAACACCTTGGCGTTGCCGCGGTCACGGCGGCAGACCACGGCACCGCGGTGCGTGCAGGTGTTGTGGAACACGTTCACCTGGCCGCTCTTGACGCCGCGGACCATGAACACCGGGCGGCCGCCGACCGGGCGGCGGACGTAGTCACCGGGCTGCGGGATCTCCGACTCGTGCCCGACGTACAGCCAGCTGTGCGCGAAGACCTTCTCCAGCTCGGCCTCGAAGACGGCGGGCGAGGTCATGGCCGAGCGGTGCACCCGGAACCGGCGCGCGGCCGCGTCCTCGTTGACCAGCTGCGACCCGGTGCGGGCGCGATGGTCGGTGATCAGCGTCATCGCGATCCCCCCTGGTGGTTGAGGAAGCCGCCGACCAGGGCGTTGAACTCGGCCGCGCGCTCGATCTGGGTCCAGTGCCCGCAGCGGGCGAAGACGTGCAGGTCGGCGTCGGGCAGTAGGTTCACCATGGTCCAGGAGACCTCGGGCGGCACGACCTTGTCCTCGCGGCCGTGCACCAGCAAGGTGGGCACCCGGACGGCGCGGACCTGCTCTTCGGTGATGCCCAGGTCGCTGCCGGCGTGCCGCGGGTCGAAGTACATCAGCCGGTAGGCCTCGTGCGCGCCTGGCGCGGCGCTGGCCTCGTAGCGGATCCGGACCAGCTCATCGGTGATGATCGAGGTGTCGACGGCGAAGTAACCGGTGAGCAGCGCCCGCATGTTCTCCGGCGACGGCTCATAGCCGCGCAGCGCCTTCAGGCCCTCGGTGATGGTCATGCCGACGCCGGGTGAGCCCATCAGGACCATCCGCCGCAGGCGGCTGGCATCGTCTTCGGCCATCTGCAGCGCGAGCCGGCCGCCGAGGGAGTTGCCGACCAGGGCGACCTGCTCCAGGCCGAGCGCATCCAGGAAGGACCAGACGTGATCGGTCCAGGTCCGCAGCGAGTACCGGACGTCCGCCGGGCGCTCGGTGGCACCGTACCCGACCAGGTCCAGGGCGAGCACGCGGGCGTTCTGCGCCAGGCCGGGCATGGTGTGCTGCCAGTTCGCCCAGGCCGAGACGCCCGGCCCGGAGCCGTGCAGCAGTACGACCGGCGCGCCCTCGCCGACGTCGTGGTAGTGGGTACGGATTCCCCCGGCGTCGAGGAACAGCCCGGTTTGCAGGTCCGCGGCGGCGGTCAACTGGCCTCCTGGTAGATCGCGAAGCACTTGTTGGAGTTGAAGACGTCGGTGCTGACGAAGGTGGACCAGTCCAGCCGCAGGCCGAGCTCGGACATCGCGCCGAGCAGGCAGAACCAGTTCAGCATCTCGTGCTGGCCCGCATCGACGACTTCCCGGCCGGTGACCTGCCGCCACGTCTGGTAATCACCGCGGACCAGCGCCTGGTACAGCCGCCGGTCCGCCGGGGTGTCGGGACGCAGGTGCCAGAGCTTGTCGCACAAGAACGCATGCGACCAGCTCGACGAGGCGATCAGCGCGACGCGTTTCTCGCCGGCCCCGAAGGCGCGGGCGACAGCACGGCCCAGGTCGAAACAGCGGGCCGGCGTCGGGCCGGCCGGGTCCAGCCGCTCGGCGGAGATCTCGGCGAAGCGGGCCAGGCCGCCGCGGCGGGCGATGGCGTGCTGGCCGTAGCAGTTCACCGTGATCGGCACGAGCGGGTAGCCGAACTCGGTGCCCGCGTGGTCGTAGTCCAGGAACAGCTGGGTGTTGAGGATCGCGTGCGGGAAGTGCGCTCCCTCTCGCTTGCGGTAGGAGTAGGCCATGTCGAAGCCGTCGGCGATCAGGGCGTCGGCCAGCTCCCGGGAGGCCCGCGCGTCGTTGTGCAGGACGAACGTCATGTCGTCGGGCCTGCCCCAGGCGTTCGGGCTGCCGCGCTCGTTCATCACCTCGAACGCGGGCACCTCCAGGTCGCCGTAGGCCAGCACGCAGAACGGCGGAACGACTTCCTCGCGGAAGTTCTCATACTGGTCGTCGCCCCACACCACCACCAGGTCGGGCCGGAACTCATCCAGCGCTTCCCGGCAGCGGGCCAGGTTCTCCCGCAGCACCTTCCGGTGCTGCCCAGCGGCCGCCGTGCCGCCGTCGCCGGCCCAGTCGGCCCGCATCGAGGCGGGCCAGTTTCCCGGGTCTTTCTCCTCGTCCGGAATGTCGGGGTCGCGCAGCGTGAAGCGGAGCAGGCCCGCCATGTGCTCGTCGGTCCCCGCGAGCAGCGGGTAGTGCGTCATGCCGATGCCGAGGAACTGTGCCATGGTGCCTCCTTAGTCCTTCGGTCTGGCTGCTAGCCCTGCGGTCTGGCTTCTTCGTGCCGCGGTCCGACCTCCGCCAGCAGGGCCAGCGCGTTCTCGCGGGCCGCCCCGGTCAGGACCTCGGCGCTGCCCGGCGCCGCGGTCCCGCGCAGTCCGGCGGCCGCGGTCACCTCCGCCAGCGCGGTCAGCACCGCCCCCGCGGGCTGTTCGCGGGCGTCGAACGGGTAGTCGGTGCCGAGCACCACGTGCCCGGCGCCGAAGCGCTCGGCGGCCAGCAGCAGGCCGGCCGCGGCGATGGCGGTCTCGGCGGGCATGCCCAGGCCGAAGCCGACGCCGAGGCGAGCCAGCCGGGGGTCCAGGGTCTGGTCGACCGGGTGCACGAATACGACGGCACCGAGATCGGCCGCGGCCCGGAAGAAGGGCACGAAGCGCGGGTCAGCCAGCTCGAGCTCGCCGACCCTGGTACCGATCTCGACTACGGCGAACCGCAGGTCGCCCACGCACCGGTACAGCTCCTTGACGGCCGCGCCGGGATCTTGCAGCGGCACGCAGCCCAGTGCGAACAGGCGGTCCGGCGCCTCGGCCGTCAGCCGGGCCAGGAAGTCATTCTGCGCCGCCGCCAGGGCCGCTGCCCCGGCGGCGGGCTCCCCGTGGCACAGCGTGACCGGCGTGGCGGAGACCAGCTGCGCGGCGACGCCCTCGGCGTCCATGTCGCGAAGACGCGCCGGCGCTGACCAGCTGCGGGCGTCGAGCTCGCGGTACATCCGCCCGCCGAGGATGATCTGCGCTCGGTCAGCCGAGAGCCTGCGCGCAACGGGGAAGGTCCCCTCATGGCTGGCGCCGATGTCGGGCAGGTCAGGGTCGAACGCGTGCGTGTGCACGTCGATACGGCCAGGCCCGAGCGCGGCCAGCCGGGACGCCAGAGACGTGCTTGGAGGTATCACGGGCATGAAGCGGGGCGCCCCCTTCGTCTTCGGCGACGAACGGTATCTGCCCAGGACGCTAGTTCATTATGCATACATAATGCAAGACCTGGGTAAGCTTGCAGACGTTATGTGCCGCCCCACTATGACGGGAGACCTGCATTGAGCCCACGAGCCGGCCGGGGCAGTCGGCTATCGCGGGCTGAACAGGTGGCCGCCGATGTGGAGGAGGAGATCCTCGCGGCCCGGCTCCCTGTGGGCGCGCACCTCGGACGCCGCACGGAGTTCATGAACCGGTTCGGGATAAGCCCGACGATCATGAACGAGACCCTGCGGATCCTGCGCAACCGCAGGCTGGTCGCGGTCCGCCCGGGCACCGGCGGCGGGATCTTCGTCGCGTCTTTGCCACCTCAGGTGCGGCTCGGAGCGATGGACCTGTGGTTCCACGATTCCGGCACCCATCCGCTCGACCTTTTCGAAGCGCGGGTGCACCTGGAGGCGCAGCTGACCCCGGTGGCGTTCGACCGGGCCACCGGGCAGGACATCACGGCCATGCGCGATGGCGTACGGCAGATGACGCTCGCCGCCGATGCCCGCTCGTACCTGGACGCGGTGATGTCGCTGCACCGCGCGCTGGTGGCCGCGGCGCGGATCCCGGTACTTGACGGCATGCACCAGACGGTGGTGACGCTGCTGCGGGCCACGCTGAGCCGCGCGACCTTCATCGAAGGCTATGAGCAGATGCTGCGCCACAGCATCGACGTGCACAGCGAACTGGTGGACGCCATCAGCCGCCGCGACCGCGCCGCGTTCGACAAGGTTATGCAGCTCCACAACGATGACCTGGTCCGGGCCGATGATCCTCGCCGCTCACCCGCGAACCTGGGCTGAACCGCGGCCGCCCCTGGCCAGCCTCAGCGGTCGCAGCCTGCCAGCCGGTCGCGCCAGCGCGCCGCTTCGTCCGGCGAACAGCCGTGGCTGGCGAGCCATGCCTGCGGTCCGCCCGGCCAGCTGGTGAGCCGGTCAGCTACCGCGCTGATCGCCTCGACCGGGGCACCCAGAAGTTCAGGATGCGCATCCGCGTCAGCAGGCAATCGCCGGCCCAGCACCTGCAGGCGGCTGAGCAGATCAGGGATCCGCGGCGCGGTGGCGGTGTAGTCGGCGATCACCGATGCGGGCTCGACTCCGGCGGCCATCAGCAGCACGGCCACGGCAACGCCGGTCCGGTCCTTGCCTGCCGCGCAGTGCACTAGTACAGGACCCGACGCGTGCGCGGCCAGGCCCACCAGGGAGGCCAGCTTCTCCGGGACAGCCTGCAGCATGGCCAGGTACAGCGACTCGAGCCGGACGGGGCGGCGCGGCCCGGATCCGGACCCGCTGTCGTGGCGCCCGGTGACCACCGCGGCCCGGCGCAGCAGCGGAATCGGGTCCACGCTCACCCCGGCAGGCCAGAAGTAACCGCCGGCGGCGGTCTCAGCCGGGGAGCGGAGGTCGACGACCAGAGCCGGCGGCCAGAGCGGGGCTTCCAGCGGCGCCGCATCACCCGGGTACAGCGCGTCGCTCCGGTACAGCACTCCGGCCCGCGTGACACCGCCGCCCGTCAGCGGCAGGCCGCCCAGATCACGGAAATTCGCTGGCCGCCGGTGGCGGTCGCCAGCCGGGTCGGGCCACGAGCGGGCAGCGGCTTCGGCATGTGACACCACTTCACGCTACCGGCCCTGCGGAGCGATCCCAGGATCGGCAGCCAGAGTTAACCAGCCCTTCACGAACCGGACCGGTGAGGTCGGTGCCCGCCCGGCCGAGAGGGAGGGAACCCGGGAAACAATCAGCCGAACAAGAGGCTCCGGACCTGCGGAGCCGAGAAAACCTCGCTGGCGGAGTGGCTGACCCCGTCGAGTTCGATTACCTGGTGACTGGTCGCCAGCCCGGCCTGACGGGCGAGCTTGAGAACGTAACGGCCGTAGCTGATTCCCCGCTCCAGCCGGTTCGCTCCCTGGGCCATGGCCGCCGCGTTCACCTCGAGCAGCAGCGAGGCGCCATCGCGATCCTGCGAGCCCAGCACGATGGTCACATCGCGCGCAACATAACGCCGCAGGCTCTGCCGGGGTGTGCCCTCGACGTAGGCAGGCGGGTCGTCGAAGCCGTAGCGCCAGCGGTTGATCCCTGTCACGTCCGGCACGGCTACCGGCCGCTCGTGGTCGAAATAGAGATACGTCGATGGGTTGGAGATGACGAACCGGACCGAGATGCCACGCTCGGCCAGGGCGTCTGGTGCGTTACCGACCGCAGCGTAGCGGTTGACGTACTGGCCTCCTGCCGAGTTTCCGATGATCACTACAGCGGGCTTCCTGCCGCCCGCCAGCCGCCCGGACTCGGTCAGCTGCCGCAGCAGGCAGTCCATGGCTGTGAACGAGCTGACCGGCGCGGGCCCGAGGGCTGGCTCGCCGCCCTTCCAGCCCTCCACATCCCAGAAGAGCGTGGCAGCCGGGGCGGCCTTGCGCACTCCGCGGTCGACATGGGCCAGGAACTGGGGCGCCACGATTAGGGTCGAGCGGTCACCTTCGGCCGCGGCGCTGGCGACCGCGAAGTACCTGTCCGCATCCCGCAGCGCCCCGTGAACGACGACCAGCACGCGCTCGATACCCTCCCCTGGATCATCCAGGGGCCGTGAGGCATGGCACGGAATCAGGCCCTCGCCGGCCTCGCCGGCTACCGGAACATACTGATCGGCGACCGCGCCGGCCGGCTGGTACTGCACTTCGGCCTGCACCGCGAAGCCTGATGGCGGCTGCGATACGTCCGGCATTCACTGAGCGTAGGACGCGTGCTGCCGCGCGTCGAGACATGCTGGCAGCGCTAGCTGACCAGACGTACCCCGACCGGATCGCCTGTCCGGGCAAAGAAGGCCAGCGGGGCGGCCATCACGGAGACGGCGGCGGCCCGGGCCGGGCTCTTCCTCCTGGCCAGCCCGGCGCCGATCAGCCGCAATGCCGCGGCCGCAGCCGGGAGAGGCCGGAAGAAGGCCGTGGCATCCTGGATCTTCCCGCCGGGCCCGAACCTCAGCAGGTCGACGCTCTCGATATCCAGGCCGCCGATGCGAGCGCGCCAGACGAGGTAGCCGGTGTCGTCACCGCTTGTCTCGTCGGTGTACCTGAGATCGTCGAACACCCGGAAGACGACCTCGGTGACCGCGCCGATCTGCTCGGGCCCGGTAAAGGCGAGCCGCTCGGTCAGCGGTGAGTGAAACACGGCGTCGGGCGCGAAGGAATCGACCACCGCGCCGACGTCCCTGGATTCCATGGCGGCCCGGAACTGATGTAGCGCCCGGGCGGACTCGGCTGCTGGCATGGGTACCTCCTCAGACCGGAGTCTGCTGGCAATATATGTCAGGCTAACATGTTAGCCTGACATATATGTCTTCCCCGCCCGCGCATCGGGCCACGCAAGAGCCCGGTCTGGGCACTCCGGCCTATGTGGCGCTCGGCATGATCTTTATCGGCGCGCGAACTGGCTATGAGATCAAGCAGATGGTCGAGCAGTCGACCCGCTTCTTCTGGACCATCTCCCAGGCTCAGATTTATCCGAGCCTGCAGCAGCTCGAGCAAGCCGAGCTCATCACCGGCCGGGAGGACCCGCAGGGCCGGCGCCGGCGGCGCGTGTTCGAGATCACCGCGGCAGGCCGGGCGGAACTGATCGGCTGGCTGGGCCGCGACGATCCGATGCCGTTCGAGCTTCGCGACACCGGCATGCTCAAGCTCTTCTTCGCCGACACGCTCGACCACGATCAGGCCCTGGCGCTGCTGCACGCGGTCCGGCGGCGCAGCGAGGACCGTGTCGGTCTCCTGCGCGCCCTTGAACCCGTCGCCAGGGCCGTCGAGGAGCAGGGCTACCGCCACCCGCTGCTCACCCTTGAGCTCGGCATCGCCGTCCACCAGGCCATGGCCGATGTATGCGCTGCCTTCGAACGCCGTCAGGCGGCTGAGCCGACGACCTGACCAGCTGAGGCCACCGTTACCCGCCGGAGCGGCAGTGCTCTAACCAGCAGATGTCATGCCGACGGTGCCGGTGAAGCGGAGGGCGATACGGCTGCCGGGCGCTGGCGGCGCTTAAGAAGCGGGCGGCCAACGGGCAGCGTCGCAAACCCTACCCACCGCAGCCACAAGGCGGCACCGAAGTACAGTGCGCCCGCCGCGGTAGCGAGCAGCATCCAGCCGGCCACCTTCTGGGGGCCAGCCAAGGTGTTCCAGATGCCGATCACCAGGCACCACAGGGCGATATCGACGAAGGTAAGCAACAGGGTGAAGATCGCCGGAAGGACGAAGGACAAGAAGAACCAGAGGGTCAGGACGATCGTCCAGGCCATCAGGAACGCTGCCTCGGCGTGCGGGATATCAGCCGGCGGAATGCCCCACCAGCCGTGCTCGAGGCCGATGATCAGCAGCCCGAACGACACGACGAACGGGCCGAAGGTACTGAAGAACAGGCCGATGATGTTCTCGCCCTTGCGGATGGCCAGCAGGCCCAATAGCAGCATTGCGGTCCCTGCGAGGAGCAGGACGGGAACGAACAGGCCGACGCTCGCGGCCGGGATAGCCCCGGCATTCTGCAGGCCAAGCAGTATTGCCACCACCGCGAGCAACGCTACCGTACCGCCGGTGGGATCTCCGGCAACGCTCGAGTGGGTTGCGTTGCCTTGCTCTTCCGCCATCTCATGCTCCGTTCGTGTTGAGACTCCGTAGATGAATGCCCGGCGGGTCAGGCCCTGACGAGCCTGACTGGCATGCTCCGCATGCCGCCGACGAAGTTGGTCTTCAGCCACCGTGGCGTGCCGGTGAGCTCGATTCCCTGGATCCGGGGCAGCAGCTCTTCGAACAAGATCTTCATCTCCAGCCGCGCGACGTGCATGCCGACGCAGACGTGCGGGCCAGTCCCGAATGCGACGTGCCGTATCTCGCGCTCGACGTCGAACCGGTCGGGGTGGGAGAACACTTCCTCGTCGCGGTTGGCGGAGGCGTACAGCAGCATGAGCCGGTCGCCCGCATTGATCTGCCGTCCCCGCAGCTCGGTGTCGCGGCTCGCGGCGCGCATGAAGTGCTTGACCGGCGATACCCAGCGGACGCTCTCCTCCACTAGCCGCGGGATCAGCGCCAGGTCTGCCCTGACCTTGGCGAGCTGGTCCGGCCAGCGGGCCAGCTCGTAGGCGGCGCCGGAGATGGACGAGGCCGTGGTGTCGTGTCCCGCCGTCGCGATGGCCATGTACCAGCCGTTGGCGTAGCGCTCGCTGATGGGTTGCCCGTCGATCTCGCTGTTGGCGATCAGCGACAGCAGGTCGTCGGTGGGGTGTGCCCGGCGGTCGGCGTTCAGGGCGCTGAAGTAACTGTCGAAGCCCTCCGCTGCCGCGGCGAAGGCCCTGGCGGCCGCGTCGGGCTCGGGCGCCTGCTGGGGACCGACTTCGTCGTCGTGGACGCCGAAGAACTCCTGGGTCAGCTTGAGCATGATCGGCTCGTCCTGCTCGGGCACGCCGAACAGGCTCATCATGACGTGCAGCGGGTAGCCGAGCGCGAAGTCCTTGACGAAGTCGCACTCGCCGTCCATCGCCAGCACGCGGTCCACGGCCTGCCTGGCGAGCTCGCGCATCTGCGCCTCGTACCGCCGGATGTTGCGCGGCATGAACCATTTGTTGGCCACAGCGCGGACCTTGGTGTGCTCGGGCGGGTCCATGTAGACGACGACGTCCAGGGCGCGGTAGGAGCCGCCGGTCATGCTCCGGATGAAGGCGTCGCCGGGCCGGTCGGCCAGGATCGGGTTCAGCACCCCGCTGGTGAACAGCTCCGGCTGCCGCTCGACCTCGAACAGGTCAGCATATTTCGTGACCAGCCAGAGCGGATCGTAGTTGCCGAGCCTGGCCAGGCCGAGCGGGTTGTTCTTCCGCAGCCACGCAAGCGCCGGGTAGACCGTGCTCTCCTCGTCGGCGTAGGAGGCAGGCAGCACCGCGTGCCGTGCGATCTCGTCCGGGATCAGGTAGTCCTCGCTGGTGCCAGTCGTGATAGTCATGGCGTGTGCCTCTCAGTCGGCCGGGTTGAGGAGGAGGACAACCTTGACGGCTTCGCCGCGGTGCTGGGCGGCGATGCCGTCGTTGATCTTCTCGAACGGCATGGTGGTGATGAGCTTGTCGAAGGGGAACCGGCCCTCGAGGTGGAGCCGCATGAGCTGCGGGATGAAGGTGTCGCTGTCGCCTTCGATGATGTTCTTGACCGTCCAGGCCGAGGACCAAGGCACCGGTCTGGATGCCGCAGCCCGACGCACCCGCCGCAACTGGCGAAGCTGATCGCGACCCGGTCACCGGGCTCACCTTGCTGGCGGCGCTGCCAAGCGCGTTCAGTACTGCCGCGGAAGCTTCCACGGATTCTCCTATGAACCGACAGACGTCAGAGATAGACGGACTGGAGCACCTGATACGCTGCCAGCCCCTCCGGGCCGAGTTCGCGCCCGAGGCCGCTGGCTTTGACGCCGCCAAACGGTGCCGTGGGGTCCGGCATGTAGCCGTTGATGCCGATGGTGCCGGTCCTGACCTGCTTGGCGACCGCGAGGCCCCGGTCATGGTCGCTGGTCCAGACGCTGCCGCCGAGCCCGTAGCCGGAATCGTTGGCTATCGCGATCGCCTCGGCTTCGTCGTCGTAGCCGATCACCGACAGGACCGGCCCGAAGATCTCCTCCTGCGCGATCGTCCAGCCGTTGTCGACGTCGGCGAACACGGTCGGCTCCACGTAGAAGCCCCGCTCCAGGCCGGCGGGCCGGCCGCCGCCGATGGTCACCCTCGCCCCGTCGCTCTTGCCCTTGGCGATGTAGCCCTCGACCCGGTCGCGCTGGCGCTCGCTGGCCATCGGGCCGATCTGCGTGGCCGGGTCGAGCGGGTCACCGACCTTGAGCACGCTCGCGAACGTGGTCAGCAGGTCGACGACCTCGTCGTAGCGGCTACGCGGGGCAAGCACCCTGGTCCCGAGGTAGCACGCCTGGCCCTGGTTGAGAAAGACCGATCCGAACAGCTTCTCGCCGATGGCCGCCAGATCCAGGGTGGCATCCTCGAGGATGATCGCGGCGGACTTGCCGCCGAGCTCGAGGGTGACCGGCCGCAGCAGGCGCCCGCATACCTCGGCGACAGAGCGCCCGGCAGCGGTGGAGCCGGTGAAGGCGACCTTGTCGATGCCCGGGTGCCTGACCAGATAGGCTCCGACCTCACGGCCGGCTGGCACGATGTTGATCACGCCGGCCGGGACGCCCGCGGCCTCCAGCGACTCGGCCAGCAGGTAGCTGTCGAGGACGGTCTCCGGGGAGGGCTTGATCACGAGTGTGCAGCCTGCGGCCAGCGCCGGCGCGTACTTGAACGCGGCCAGCGCCTGCGGAAAGTTCCACGGCACGATCGCGGCGCATACGCCGACCGGCTGGCGGCGGACCAGGGTGGATCCACCAAGAAGACCGGGGCGCTCCTCATCGGCCGGCGTATTTCTCGCCAGGCCGGCGTAATAGCGCAGAAGCAGCTGCGGGAAGGCTGCCTCCAGCGCGCCGGACACAGCCACCGGCATGCCGTTCTGGCTGCTGACAAGCTGAGCGATCGCAGCCGCGCGCTTGTCGAGCTCGTCAGCGAGCCGTTCCATGACCTCCGCCCGGCGTGCCGGTTCCCAGGCCGGCCAGCCGGCCGGGTCGTCGAAGGCGGCCCGGGCCGCCTCAACCGCGGCGTCGATGTCAGCCTCGATCGCCTCGGGGACACTGCCGAGGCGCTGCTCGGTACTCGGCGAGACGACGGTGATCCTGGCGGCAGAGGACGGCGGCTGCCAGGCGCCACCGAGGTAGAGCTTGTCGTAGTCTGTCATGGCGTGCCTCGCAGTCTGTTCGGCCAGCTGCCCAGCGGCTACCCGCCGTCTTCGTGGCTGACCTGAAGCTACGCCGTTTGCTCTAGTACTCAATGTTCAGTTCCTGGACATTCTGCCTGCGGATTCACCATCGCCGCGGGGGCGCCGGCTCAGGCCCAGATGCCCAGACTGCGCAGGGCCTTATACAGCGTGGTGCGGCTGATTCCGAGGTAGGCCGCCGTCTTGGCCTTGTTCCCGCCATTCACGCGCAGGGCTGCACGGATAGCGTTGTGCTCGGCCTGCTCAAGCCGTGTAAGACGGCGCGGCATGCCGAGCTGCCGGTAGCCCTCGGGCAAATCCGCCGGCTGGATCTCACCGCTTGCGCAGCCGGAGTGCAGCGCAGCGGCAACAGACGCGAGCTCGCGCAGGTTGCCTGGCCAGGGCTGGCTGATCAGAATCGCCTGCGTCGCCGGGGAGAACCGGCGCGGGTTCCGGCCCGACGCCGCAGCCATCGTGCGAAGCAGTTTCGGGATCTGCTCGCGGTAGCTGCGCAGCGGCGGGACCTCGACCCGGCCCGGCAAGAGGGAGACGAGCCCGAGCGTCGCACTGCCTAGCTCGGCCAGTGGCGTGCTGGTCGCGGCCACCCACGTCGTTGACGCCCGGATAGCATCGCTGGCCAGGTGGATAAGCTCGGGCGAGAGCAGCTGGATCTCCTCGACCGCGACGAGGCCGCGGTGGCCGGCCAGCAGCTGCTCAAGCTTGTGCAGCCAGGCAGCTGTGCCGTCGCGGACCGCGTCGCCCGCGTGCAGGGCGGCGAGCTGGTCCGGGCCAGCCAGCGACACCAGCGTCGTCGTGCGTCCGCTACCGGGCTCGCCGTAGGCCAGGGTGCGGGTCCGGCTCGCCCGTAGCCGGGTCAGGTCGGGCGGCGCGGCGCCCAGATAACCGCCAAGCCAGGGTGCGGGCGGTTCCGGTGCCGGAGGGGAGGAAACCGGAGATGGCCCGTCGGGTGGGGTGGCTCCGGTCATCTCGACTCGGCACAGTACGCCGGATCCCGTACCGGCGATCCGCTGCAGCTCGAGCGAGACCGGCGTGCCGTCGGACAGTACCACGTAGCGGCAGATGGCCTGCGTCCCGCGAAGTCCGGACGCGAGGTCGGCGATCAGGACACGGTCGCCCGCGTCCAGCAGGGCCGACGCCCCGGGTGTTTCCAGGTGGACCCCTTCACCTATCACGAGGACAAGTCCGGGCCGGCGCCATGCGATCGCGTCCTGGAACGAATCGAGCAGGCGCTTCTGGGCGGCCCGCCCGGTCTCAAGCAGCCGCTCCTCGATGTCGCAGACGGCGCGGGCGACGAAGGGCTTGAGCAGGTCATTGTCGTCGGCGGCAGCGCAGGTGATGTCAAGTACGCCGTCAAGCCTGCGTGTAGCACGGTTGAAGATGGGCTGGCCGTAGCAGCTGTAGGACTTAAGTCCCTCCAGGAAGTGCTCCCCGGCCCGTACGGACAGGCCCTGACGCAGTTCAAGCACGGTCGCGATCGCGTTGGTGCCCGTAGCGGATTCGGAGAACAGCTGGCCGATGACGGCGCCGGACCGCTCGACCATGGTGCGGACGGCAGACTCGCCGCATCGCATCTCGATCAGGCATCCTGAGCTGTCCGCCAGCAGCAGGCTGAAGCCAGTGCCCTCAAGATGCCGGGCCAGGCCGTCGAGCACGGGGGCCGCGGCCGTCATCAGCCTGCTCTTGCGATCGACGTCGTGCAAGCGTGAAACGGGCAGCTCTTCTCCGGGGTCGAGCCCGCTGTGCTGACAGCGCAGCCACGACCCGAGGATTTCGCTACGCGGAGCCGTACGCCGCTCGTCTGCCGCCCGGCCTCGCGCGCCGGCGCTGTCCAGTTGCGGCGCGGCTCGCCCGCCGTTTGTGCCTGGCCAGGCCATGGAAGACGCAGCTGTGACTCTGTCCACGTGAGATACCTCGCCTTCACGATAGTTGACCTCTAGAGGATTGGCTACCGTGACGCTGCGTTGCCCGCTGCGATCACAGGCCCGCGAGGTCGGCGATGGCCGCGCGGTGCGCGTGCGGGCCGCCGGCCAGGCGCTCGGCCGACCAGGCGCGGCGGTAGTACAGGTGGGCGTCGTGTTCCCAGGTGAACCCGATGCCGCCGAAGAGATGAATGGCGGTCTCGGTCACTCGGCGGTAAGCCTCGCCGCCCCGCAGGGCGGCGACCCGGGCCGCCATCTGGGCGTCGGTCGCGCCGTCCGCGGCCGCGACCGCGGCGTACCGGGCGGCCGCTGAGACGGATTGCATGTCGAAGAGCATGTCCACGCACGAATGGGCGACCGCCTGGAACGAGCCGATCGGACGGCCGAACTGCTCGCGGTCCTTGACGTACTCCAGGCTGGCATCCAGGCACCAGCCGATGCCGCCGGCCGCTTCCGAGGCCGTAGCCATCAGCAGCTCATGCTCGACCCGGGCGACGGCCGCGACCGCGGCCTCGCCCTGGCACAGCAGGAAGGCCGGCGTGGTGTCGAAGGTGGCGACGCAGACCCGGCGGGTCAGGTCGATGCCGAGCTGGCGGGATACCCCGAACCCTGGCGCCGCCGCCTCGACCAGGAACAGCCCGGGGCCGTCCTCGGTCACCGCAGGCACGATGACGATGTTCGCTACCTGGCCGGCGACGACGTACCACCGGCTGCCCCGCAGGTACCAGTCCTGACCCGAGCGCCCCGCCTCGACGCTGTCGGCACCGGCTGACCACAGGCCATCCTCGCCCGCGGCCGCCACGGTCCCGGTCACCGATCCGTCGGCCAGCCGCGGCAGCCAGTATTCGGCCGCCTCCCGGCGACCGGACGCGAGCAGCGCCGTGGTGGCCAGGCAGCTCGCCAGGAACGGTCCCGGGTACAGGGCCCGGCCGAGCTCGGTGTGGACCACGCTGGCCTCGGCCTGGGACATGCCGAGACCGCCGAACTCCTCGGGAATCGTCAGCCCGGCCAGGCCGAGCTCGCTGGCCAGCCGGGCATGCAGCGCCGTGTCGTATCCGGTCTCATTGTCCAGTGCGCTGCGCAGCGCGGCGGAGGACAGCTGGTCGGTCAGGAAGCCGCGCAAGGTGGCCTGCAGTGCGCGTTGATCCTCGTCGAGCGCGAGGCCGTCGCCGGTCGTCATGAGCACCTCCTCACGTTGGCCGCGGAAGGCCGAGGACCCGCTGCGCGATGGTGTTCTTCAGGACCTCATCGGTTCCGCCGCCTAGCCGGTACCCGGGCGCGCCGAGCACCACGGACGTCCACGCGTAGGTGCCCCAGGCGCCGGTATCGGCGATCAGGGCGGGCCCGAGAACGGCGGCTACGAACTCGGCTAGCCGCTTCATGTTATTGGACAAAGCGATCTTATTCAGGGCAATCTCCGGACCCGGCGCATCCCCTGCCCTGGCCTGAGCGGCCATTACCTGCTGGGTGTACCGGGCGGCGCGCAGGTGCGAGAGCAGTTCCCCGAACTCGCCGCGGATGACTGGATCGTCCTGCTTGCCCATGGCCTGCACCAAGCCGATCAGCCGTTCGGTGGACAAGATCCCGGCGCCGCCGAAGGCGGAGTGGCCCATCGCGCCGCGCTCGTAGCCGAGCGTGGTGAGGGCGACCTGCCAGCCGTTGCCCTCGGCGTCCAGGCGGCGGGAATCGGGCACGATCACGTCGTCGAGGAAGACCTCGTTGAAGCTCGCCCCGCCGGTCATCTGCCGCAGCGGCCGCACGGTCACTCCGTCCGCGTGCATGTCCATCAGGAAGGCGGTCAGGTTGCGGTGCCGCGGCTGGTCGGCGGTGCGGCAGATGATCTCGCCGACGTCGGCCAGGTGCGCGCCTGACGTCCAGGCCTTCTGCCCGCTAAGGCGCCAGCTGTCGCCGTCGCGGACGGCCTGCGTCCGGACCGCGGCCAGGTCCGAGCCGGCGTCCGGCTCAGAAAAGAGCTGGCAGGCGATCTGCTCGCCGCGGTACAGCCGGGGCAGCCAGTGCTCTTTCTGCTGCTGGCTGCCGTGCCGCAAGATGGCGGGCGCGACCATGCCCAGGCTCACGGTCAGGGCCGCGTCGCCCGGGACGCGGTACCGGCGGGTCAGCCGTTCGAACGCCCGCGCGTAGGCGGCGGGAAGGCCGGCGCCGCCGTATTCGGTCGGCCCGGCTATCCAGCCGTAGCCATGATCCCAGAGTTCCTGGCGCCAGCGCCGGATGGCGGGCAGGGCGTCCGCCTCCTGCTCGGGGTCCGGCTCCTGGAAGACCCGGACCTCGTCGTCGCCCTCGCCCCAGACGAACCGGCGGTCGGCCGCGTCCGCGGCCCGCGGGTAGCCCGCCGCCAGCCAGCATTCGGCCTGCTCAAGGAACTCCTCGAGCGTGCTGGGCGCCGCGGGTGCCGTCATGGGTGGTGGCCGGCTTGCCGGTCACGGGCCGCCGGGTGGCGAGCCCGCCGGGCGGCCGGGGATTGCGCGCCGTCTCGGCTGGGCAGGGCTACCGCGGCCTGGCCGGGCATGACGACTTCGCCCCGCTGGTTGACGGCCTCGGTCCTGATGTCGGCGACATGATCGCCGTCGTCGTCGATCCGGGTGCCAGTCACCGTGCCCCGGAGCTCGACGACATCGGAGTGGTAGACGAACTTGCGGTACTCCGCCCGCGCCTCCTTGATCCAGGCATGATCACCGGCCCAGTGGGTCAGCTGGTGGATCTGCCAGCACTGCCGCTGGAACCCGACGTCGTACTGGAACGCGACGCCCATCGCGCGGGCGGCCTGCAGGTTGTAATGCACCGAGTAGATCGGCTCGCGGGCGCTGGTCACCGGGTCACGGAAGGCCCACGCCGGGTGCGTCCGGTAATCGTGCAGGGCCGCGGCGTGCGCCTTCAGCCGGGGAATGGGCGTGCCTCCCCCGGCCACGAACGCGATCTCGTCGGTCATCCCGATGGGGCCTTTGGTCACCAGGTCGAGGGCATCGCCCGCGCGCACGTCCTCCCAGTAGCGGGGCTCGGCGCCGCGCGGCCGTTCGGCCAGCACCCGTGCCTCGATCTCGGTCACCTCGTCCTCGGTCCACGGATGCGGGAGCACCGGCCCGCTGCCGGCTCCCCCGTTGCCGGCGGCGCTCGCGCCGCTCGCGCCGGCGCCCGGGCGCCGCGCCAGCGCCTGGCCGCGTTCGAAGTTGATGACGTGCCAGCTGATCGTCGCGATCTGCTCGCCCCGCTGGTTGACGTAGGTGTTGCGGAACTTGTCGGTGACGGTGCGGCCGGCGAAGCTGCTCGGCGACGGCCCGTCGAATCCCTCGTAGACGCAGGTCGCGCCGACCACGTCACCCCAGTACACCGGCCGCTCGAAGGTCAGGTGCGACTGCGAGTGAAACGACCCCAGGCCCGGCCAGCCGAACTGGATGCCGGAGAAGCAGCCGATGATGAACGACGGCGGCGCCACCGGCGCGCCGTACGGCGAGTTGCACGCGTAGTCCTCGTCGGTCCACAGCGGGTTGATGTCACCGATCCCGCCGGCGAACTTGGTGACGGCGATCCGCGACGCCAGCTCGTTGTTCACCGAATGATCGATGCGCAGGACCGCGCCGGCCTTGGCGGTCATCGAGGCGGTCATCTCGTCGGTAATAACCGCCTGCGGCATCACCGCTTCTGGTTCCGTGACCGCCATGGCCTCAGCCTAGGAGAAAAATACTCTACTTGTCGAGTATCTGTCACTAGACTAGTTTGCCGGGGAGGCGGCCGAAGGCTGACTAAAGAGCCTGCTTGGAAACTCAGTAGCGTTCGACCAGATGAGCGCGGCTGGCTGGAAGTTCGTAGGGATCGGGCCAGAAGTCGGTGATCACGGCGATCGTGCCGTCGTCGGCGAGATCGAAGAAGCACAGGCCGGGCTGAGTGCCTTCTGGTCCGGTAAACGCGGTCCAGCTGGCTGCGTGCCGGCCTTCGCCGACGATCCGCTGCACGGTGAGGTGCCAGTCGTGGGGGAAGCCCTCTACGTTGAACCGGATGTAGGCGTCCCGGCCGCGGACCTGCTCCCTGGTCTGGGGGGCGCGGTAGATCACGTCGTCGGCGAGCAGCGCGCCGAACGCCTCCCAGTCCCGGGCCTCGGCCGCGGCCCAGTAGGCCGCGACCACCTCATGCGCGTTGGCCATGGCAGGCAGGCGACCGGGGCTTTCGTCCGCGTACTGGCGCAGTTCCCCGTCGCTGAGCCGGAACGTGGCGTGGCCGATGCTGATGATGTCCTGTTCCGTCAGTAGCTTGCTGGTGATCCGCTCGCCGTTGACGTATGTCCCGCCGTGGCTGCCCAGGTCGATGATCTCGAAGCTGCCGTCCGGGTTGCGGCGCAGCTCCGCGTGACGCCGGGAGATATCGAGGTCCCCTAGCGTGATGTCGTTGTCCGGAGTCCGCCCGATCCGGATCGTGCTGGCCGGCCGGGGATGCGTGTCCGTCATAGGGCGATCCTAGGAGCCTGTTCAGGACCCGGCCTGGAAGCCTGCGGCTTCGGTGGTGGGCACTAGCGAAGGGTGATGACGTTGGCCGTGATCAACGCGGCGGCGTCGGAAGCCAGGTAGGCGATCACGTCCGCCACCTGGGCCGGGCTCGCAACGTGGATTAGCTCGCGCCGGGCGGCTACCTCCTGGCGCACGGCGTCGGTGACCCAGCCCGTATCGGTAACCGGCGGGTACACCATGTTGGCGGTGACCCCGTAGGGTGCCAGTTCGAGCGCCGCTGACATCGTGTAGTTCACCTGGGCGGCCTTGGCGGCGCCGTAGGAGACTTCCTCGGGAAAGCCGAGCTCGCCGCCGGAGGTGAGCCCGATGATGCGGCCCCAGTCCGCGCCGCGGGCGATGTGCCGGCGTGCGAACTCACTGATCATCAGGGCGGCCGCCATCGCGTCCACCGTGAACTGCTGGCTCCAGGTGGCGGCGGTCACCGGCTGCAGTGTCCGGCCGTGCCGGTCGGTCGCCGACGGCGCGAAGGTGTCGGCTAGCCAGCCGGTCGCGTTGTTGACCAGGATGTCGACCGGTCCGAGTTCCTCCTCGGCGGCACTGAACAGCATCTCGGGGGCGGCCGGGTCCGACAGGTCAGCCGCCACCGCGAGCGCCCGGCCGCCGGCCGCCTGGATTCGCGCTATCACCGGCTCGGCGCCCTGGGCGCGGTTGTCGCGGTAGGCCCGCGGGGTGCCCTGATCGGGCGGATCCTCCAGCCGCCAGTACGTGCACAGCACCGCGCAGCCCTGCCGCGCCAGTGCCTCAGCGGTCGCGGCGCCGATTCCGTGATTCGCTCCCGTCACGATCGCAACATGACCGGCGGTCATCATGCCACCTCCCCGAGGGTCAGCATGAATGTAGCCGAACTCGGTCCTGATGCCCACCGGATTATGGCCGCCTGGCGGCAAGCTGCTCAGGCCGCCTGGCCGCGGATGGCAGTGATGAGGGAGCGGGTGGTGGCGGTCAGCGGGCGGTGCCGCGGGTAGCTCACGGCGATTGTTCGCGGGGCCGTAGCCTCGTGCGGCTCGAGCCAGGTCAGGGACGGGTCGATGGCCCGGCTGGCGGCTATCCGCCCGATGCAGGCGTGGCCGAGGCCGGCCGCGACCAGCCGCTGCAGGGCCAGGTTGTCGTCGGTCCGGTACACGATCTTCGGTGCGATGCCGCGCCGGGCCCAGGCGTCCTCGAGCTCAGCCTGCGGGCGCCACCGGCGGGTCCAGGCGACCAGGTCCAGCTGGTCGAGAACGCCGAACCCCGGGCGCTCCAGGCTCGCGATCGCGCTGTCGCGGCGGGTGAGAATCACCCAGTGGTCATCAAGCACCGCGACGGCCTCCACGTACTCGTCAGTCTCCAGGTTGTAGGAGAAGGCGAGATCCAGCTCGCCGCGAAGCATCGCGGCCCGGGAACTGTCCGTATCGTCGGCCGCGACGAGCACGACCTCCACGCCGGGATGGTCATCACGGAAAGCGCGCAGCGCCGCCGGCATGATCTCGGCGGCCGCGGTCTGAGTGACGCCTACCCGGACCCGGACGATCTCGCCGCGGGCCGCCTGCTCGGCGTCGGCGGCCACGGCCTCGACCTCGCTCAGCGCCCGCCGGGCACGGCGGCAGACAGCCTCGCCCGCCGGAGTCAGCCGTACCGGCGCGCGGCCGCCAGGGCGTTCGAACAGCGACTGCCCGAGCGCGCCTTCCAGCGCCGACACCTGATGTGAGAGCGCGGACTGGGTGTAGCCGAGCGCCGTAGCCGCCCGACGGAATGACCCGAGCTCGGCTACCGCGAGGACCGCTTGCAGCTCCCGCAAGCCGAGCCCGCTTTTGATCGACTGAATCGATCGCAACTGCGACATCTTCTCACTTTAGCTGAAGTTTTTCTCATATTAAGCTGACGGGTGTCATCTGACCAGCCAATTTGAGTGAAGAAGGAGACCATGAAGCAGGACGTCCGGACCGGCGGCGGAGCGCGGCTATTCGGCCCGTTGATCTACGGCCTCATCCTGGGCAGTGCGGCCGCCCAGTTCGCGCTCGTCCCGGTCATGCCCGTCTACGACCGCCTGCTGGGCCTGTCCGGGTTCCAGCAGGGCCTGGTGCTCGGCGCAACGGGACTCGCGAGCCTGGTCGTGTCCGTGCCGGCCGGGAGGCTGGCCGACCGGCTCGGCGCCCGGCGGATTACCCTGGCCGCGGGCTTGCTGATGGGCGCGGCCACCCTCGCGCAGGCGCTGGCCGGCAGCTTCCCCGCGTTGCTCGCCGCCCGGCTGGCCTTCGGGGCCGGCTACGGCATGGTGTGGACGGCGGGGCTGTGCTGGCTGGCGGCCGGCGCAGCCGGGCCGAGGGCCCTGGGCGGCTCCGTGGCCAGCGCCGGCGTGGGCGGTGTCGCCGGCCCGGCCGTGTCCGGTGCCCTCACCCAGCACTTCGGGCTGGCTGTCCCGCTGCTGGCTTCCGCTGCGGGCTTCGCCGCGATCACCGCCGGGCTCGCCGCGCTCCGGATGCCCGCAGGCCAGGTCGCGTCCGCCCAGTCGGCTGCCGTCAGCCGGCGCTCCGCGGTCCGGGATCGCGACATCATCGCCGCGATCGCCGCGGTCGTGATCGCCGGCCTGAGCACCGGGGCCTGCGCCCTGCTGATCCCCGCCCAATTGCATGCCGCCGGGGCCTCCGCCGGGCAGATCGGCCTGGACTTCGCCGCCGCCGGGGTCCTGTTCGCGGCCGGGAGTGCGCTGACGGCCGCTCGCGGCCGCCGCGCGGTCAACCTGCCGACGATCTGCGGCGGCATGCTCGCGCTGACCGCGGGCCTGTGGATCGGGGTCCTCAGCGCGGCACCGCTGGCCCTGCTGGTGATGCTGTGCCTGACCACGGCAGCTCGTTCGGTGCTGTGGACGGTCAGCTACCCGCTGGCCGCCAGTGCGGCCGAACGGCGCGGCGTGGGCCTGGGTGCCACGGTCGGATTGCTCAACGGCATCTGGGCGGCGACGGCCGTGCTCGCCCCGCTCGCCGCCGGGATCGCCGCCGAGCACCTCAGCGGGCGGGCAGCGTTCGGGCTCATCGAAGCCGCCTGCGCCGCCGCGCTGGCCGTCACCGTGATCGCGAGCCGGCCCCCGCGGAACCAAGCAGGTCAGGAGCCGGGCGTGGCACCCGAGCCGCTCCGCCGTCCGCAGGATTCTGGCGTCGGCGGCGCTCGGAGTACGTAGCCATGGGTGTCTGTGGCACCCGGAGTACGTAA